>Ga0182027_10010169_pt1 | contig 13420 bp, 16 predicted proteins | sample 712E1DmetaG_FD_121300 | JGI IMG/M metagenome (GOLD analysis project Ga0182027, IMG submission 121300) | Permafrost microbial communities from Stordalen Mire, Sweden - 712E1D metaG (Illumina Assembly) | ecosystem: Environmental > Terrestrial > Soil > Wetlands > Permafrost | place: Sweden...
AAACCAACATACCATCACGAGGCTCAATAAATCTTGTCTCAATGCTACCGCATTTAGGACATTCACGTGGTTTATTTGTTTCGTATTTTCGCTTTGGCATCTTTAACCTCTTTCCATAAAACATAATCAGCCCCGGCTAAAAGTCAGGGCTGATTATGGATAGCGAATTTCGCTCGCATGTACGATAGAACTTACAATTTACTTACCGATATCTTGAATATGTTTGCCCGAATCCGACAGGTCTTTTCCTGCGCCCCTGGCGGCATTACATCCTAAAAGCGAAGTCGCTAAAATCAACGCTAACAAGCTCAATAAAGTAAACTTCTTCATATCATCCTCCTTTAGTTTGTTTTTGTAATAATGTCTTTGTTGTTTCTGTAGATTAAATCGCTTTCCTGTTTATCACCGGAGATTGAGCTATCTAACCGCACGCCTTACAGAATCCGCCACATCATGGCCCGCTGCCCTAATGTCGTTTCCCGCTCTCCTAAAGAGCGGCCGATTTCCGGCAATGGCCCAGATAAGAAAAATCACCAGTAAAACTGTCAAAACACCCGTAGGCCTATATCCCCATGACTTACTGTACGGCCAGGAAGGTAAGGCTAAAACTACCAAAGCAATCACTATTAATAGTAATAATGTTTCCGTAGACATTAAATACATCCTTTCTGTTGTTACCCACTGCCTTGTTATAATCGCGCCGCTTGCGGATTATATTATTTTTTCACCATATCTTGCCCACAGCAGCTTTTTACAACTTCCCCCTCTTTCACTTCTCTTGTTTCTTCTTTGCCACATTTTTTGCATACATATTGAGCCATTTTCTTTGATCCAGAACATCCGCAGCCCATACCCATAATACACCTCCTGATTAGTTTCTAGAACAATTCTACTATTTTAGTCTCCCTGGCCTTCCACAGTTTCCGTTTTCTCTTCAACTGCTTCTTTTCCCATATCCTTCTTTTCACTCATATTCTGCAGCTCTTGCGCTAAAGCTGGATTCGTTGCCTTAAGGGTTGCCGCGGAATCCTGAAGGAGTTTTATCTTCGCGTCATGCTTAGCCTGCCAATCCTGAAATTTCTGCAACTTTTCCGCTTTTTTATCCGCCAGATCGCTCAACCCTTTTGCCAAAACCGGATTCGCAACCTGAAGAGCTGTCGCGGAATCTCTCAGAGTTTTTATTTGAGCTGTACAGGCCTCTTTATCCATCTTTCCCTTTTGTATGCCGTAGCCCATTTCCGCAAACGCCAAACCGGAAAACGAAATAATCATCGCAAACATAACCATACTTATTACACTTTTTAAATTTCTCATTTTATGCCTCCCTTAATTTATGCCTTTTTTTCAGGCGATTATTTTTTAATCTGAACCTTTACGATCTTTTCAGCATCCAGCCAATGCTTCAAATCATGGCCTTGTTTGTGTCCATCATGCTCCCATAACTCATAAGCCTTTCTCTTGATGCATTCTATTGTATCCTTATGGTAACAATTATGTTCACCCATTATACTTCACCCCCTTCCTTCCGGTTTCACAACAACACTGCAATCTTTGAGGTATTTTATACATAATCTTGATACTGCGCCATTGGCTAATTCCTGTTTATTCTGACTTTATTCCCCACGGAAATATTTACGGATTACCCTTCTTCTTGTAAAACTTTTAAGAAAAAACCTACAATATCCGGATCAAATTGAGTCCCGGAAGATCTTTTCACTATCCCCATAGCCTTTCTTTTCGAGTACGCTTTGCGGTAAGGACGATCGGAAACTAATGCCTGATATACGTCGGCAATGGCAATAATCCTGGCCCCTAAAGGAATCCCCTGTCCTTCTAATCCATCAGGGTACCCTTTACCATCCCATCTTTCATGATGGTGAAGAAGGAAAGGTATTATCGGATGCAAAGAATGAATTGGCTTGATAATATCAACACCAATCTGAGGATGCTTCTTAATCTCTTCAAATTCTTCCCTGCTCAGCTTAGACTTTTTATGTAAGATATACTCGCTAATGCCGACTTTTCCCAAATCATGCAGCATTGCCGCTTCCCGAATAAGTTCTATTTTATCATCAGAAAAATTTAGTTTTTGAGATATTTTAACTGCGTAATGAGAAGTCTTCTCAACATGTTCACCGGTATAATGATCTTTTAATCCCAATACTTTGGCAAAAGACAAGGTCTCCTCAATCAAGCTTTGGCTGGCCCTTTTGGTAAGCTTACTAATCTTATCCTTAAGAAAATTGATATCGGTGGATTGGCGGACCGTCTCCGTCATTATTCTTATGTCCAAAGAAGAAAGGACCCGGTTACCGCCGCTTTCTTTAGCCTTATTTAGAATCTGATCGGCAAGATTGACTAGGTCCATTCCATTACGGCAATCATCTTCCGGGTAAGCTACAGCGGCTAAGCTTAGCTTTAACTTAAAAGAATGCGTATTATCTCCAAATTTACTCAACTGCATCTTATCCAGTATTCGTTTAGCCAAAATTAAGGCCCCATCCCTGTCTGTATCCGGAGATATTATGATAAATTCTTCGCCTCCGTAACGAATAACTACGTCATAAGGGCGTACGGTGCTGGTTAATAATTCCGCGAATTGCTTTAATGCTAAATCGCCAAATAGATGCCCATAAACATCATTTATAGACTTAAAATAATCAAGGTCCATCATGATTACCGACAATTGCCCGACTTGTCTTACTGCGCGGGAAAAGTTTAGTTCGAGCGCATCTTTAAGATAATGGTGATTATAAAGACCAGTGTGCGAATCCTTCAGGGCTAACTGCTCTAATTTATTATTTAATTCTTCCCGTTCCACTTCTAATTTCCTGCGCACGGTGATATCGCGGATATTACACTGGATCACCTCAGTAGAATCAACACTATATACATTACTGACAAACTCCACATTAATCAGGCGGTTATCTTTTGTTTTAAGAGGCAAATCCTCATAGCGGGCATATCCCTTAGATTGCAATTCCGCAAATGCGACTTTGCTTTTATCTACATCCATAAAAGCCCCGAACTCCCAGAGTTTCTTGCCTAAAAATTCTTCACGCGAATATCCGAGCATATCTATAAGAAATTTATTAACTTCATTAATCTGGCCCGTGCCGGCATCGAGAATTAATATCCCATCCTGAGCAGTCTCAAAGAGCCTGCGGAAGCGGGTTTCAGAATGCTGCAGGGCATCCTGCAGGCGCTTGCGCTCAGTGATGTCGCGCCAAACGCTTAAAAACATATCCTGGTTTTTATAACGAATTAAGGAGGTTGACACAAGAAGAGTTTTCTTTGAGCCATCTTTTGCCAACATAATTGTCTCTGCTTCATGACAATTCGTTCCCTTAGTAATCTCACTTAAGCTATTGAGTATATTTTGACGATCTTTGAATTCAGGATGGATAAGCTCGTTAAAATCCTTTGCGCAATTCGCTTCTTCTTCGCTATAACCGGTAATCTCCTGCATTCTGACGTTAAATATTTCGAAATGGCCATTTGCATCAGAAACAGTTATACCTTCGCTAATCCGGCTAATGACAATATCGTTGTTGAGTATACGCTGGTAAAGCTCTTTTTCTTCGGACAGAGGTTCAGTCTTCATGTTTTACCTCTTGAAAATAAAAACCTTATCGCTATCTTCCGGTACATTGTTAGATCGTGGGCTTGACGAACATTCCGGCACACTGCTAAGCCTTAATCTATCATAGCCTTATTATAGGAGCGGAAAAAATGGAGTCAATTATACCTGGGTATAACCGGAGGATTTTATTGTGCTGTGCGGGAAGATTTTATACAGCTTCCTTATTGCATTGGAAACAAATATGATTTTTACAGCGCAGTCATTCTGGAATGATACTTTCTGATGGTCAACAGTAAGATTATCCGCCCTCCAGCTCTATTTTGCCGCGGGGGCTGATTTCACAGCCTTCTTCAATTCTAACCTTATATACTAGAAAACGTTCAGGGTTTTCCGATTCGAAGTCCTTATGCGACTGGCCATCATGCACTCCCCTGACAACCCGGTCTACAGAAAGCTCCAATTCTTTTTCCTCTAGCTCTTTCAGGCACTCATCATAGATCTTGCCTCTTTCAATGATTTCCACCTTACCATTCAATCTGTATCCAAAAAGGGAATTGATATCAATAAACGACAAAGAAACCTCCGGATTAACTTTCAGGTTCTTGAATGTTCTGCCTATGCTGTAATCGACAAAGTAAATTATTTTTCCATCTATCTTTAACAACAATTTAGGAGCGGAATTAGGCTTCCCCACTTTATCAGACGTAGCCATTTGCACAAATTCTTTCACCTTCATCACTTCCAAGGCTTTTTTTATTTCTTTCATTTATTTTTTGGATATACGCTAAAATTAGAAACGGCTGGTAAGCCTCATCGTCACCTGATTAGCAGTGTAACCGTCATTTCTCCAGTAATAGTCATAACCGGTTTCCAGTGACCATACTGTCGCGCTGCAGGCGCAGGAGAGAACTGTGAAACCAGTGCCGACATGAAACATATCGGCATCTGTCTTTAACCCGTAAGTTGTAAACGAAGATGATCCCGGGGCGGTAAACGCCGCAGTCTGTGCCAGCTTCGGGTTAGAAAGTTCATGAAGCCACTCAAAGCGTAACTCAGGAACAAGCGACCATCCATGATAGCTGAAGTCGCGCTCCACCTTTCCTCCCAGTCCGGACTCAAGAAAATCGTAATGCTGGGAGTTCACTTTGAGACTGACATCACCAGCGTCCCTTTCCGTGTATCCTTCTATATTCACACGGCTGTACTGGAGTGAAGCAAGCGGCGTGATCGTGAATTTCTGAACGGAAAAATGATACCCGGTGCTGGTAAAAGCGCTATAATCCTGCCCGCTATATCTGGCGTTGGCCGTGCGATCCTCACCGGTAAACACAATATGCCGCATATCTGAATACTCATTCCAGCCAAATGACGCGCTGCCATGGACAAACCATGGCCCCTGGTCATGACCGATGTAGGCCGTTGCTTGATAAGTATCAAAACTGGTGTTGGCGTCAAACGTCTTTTCTTTTATTGTACTGCGCGCATAGCCAATGCCAAAGCCCGCGCGTGTGTTAGTGTTAATAGGCGCATCGTAAGCGGCCATAGTACCGATAATGCTGGAGTGATACCCCGCAGAGTCATACCGGGAATCTTGTTCGCCAAAGTATCCGAAGCCTTTGACCCACCAACCGCTGCGCGGGTCACTTCCTTTACAGGTCGACTTATCTTCATTGGGCCAGCTGACCTGACTACAAGCGTCCAGGCGAGGCAACCAAAGATTCTGAAACTCCCGAATACCCTGAAATGTCACCAGAGGCGCGGCCAGAGAGGTAGTCGAAGGTTGAAGCTGCATAACCGCATTGTTTACCGCGGCTGGATCTGAGAAAGCATTGACCGCAGCCAGGACACCAAGAAGATCAGGAGTCGTGGGAATGATTGTTAAAACTGCGACTGCCGGTAATGACGATGAGGTCAACGGTATGGCATCAGTTTTAATATCTGCATCACCAGCGGCCGCGCTAGTTACTACAGAGAATGAATAAAGTGGATTGGTGGGGTTTTGTACTGTCACCGTAGCAAGAGCACCAGTACCGCTTGTAGACTGGACGATATTGAACACAGTTCCAAGCGGGATATAGGCCGTCGAAGGAACAAGCACGTTGACCGAAAGCCCTGTTCCAAGGTTTGAGGCGTTGCCTGCAGCCACTACGACGTGGCCGTAAACCGTCGAGCTGGCCAAAGTCGTATTAACTACTGCATTAGTGGCGGTAGTTAAAGCACCACCGGTAATATTCAAAGTATTCGTCAAAAGAGAAAATGAATGCGTTCCCACCGCGCCGTTGATAGTTGCGCTCACTCCGGCAGTAGTAGACCCACCAATGACATTGATGGACTTAATCCCGGTAACCGCGCCAGTCAACTGGCTCCCGCTAGCAAGCGCCAACGTACCATCATTGTCTGTACCCGTGGTAAGAGCGCCTGTAACTAGCGTATTCGCAGCAAGATTAATTGTGCCGTCGCCAGTAAAATTCATAGCTACGGTGTTCGTAGAAGTGGAACCGCCATTGAAATTCACTGTACCAGTCCCAACATTCAAAGTGGTCGCATAAACTGACTTAAGAAAATTCACCGTAGTACCATTACTTGCTGTGATAAGGTGAAGTACCCCACTTGTTGTTTGCCCCATATCTCCATAAACAGAGGAGTTAACTTTGAACGTAACCATACTGGAATCATTGGCTCCAAGAACCCTAACCGCAGGAAGAAGATCATTCAAAAGAATATTATTTCCGAAAATATCCAATTTCGGCCCGCCAGTGACCCCCACGGTTAAAGTCACCGCACCTGTCATATCAACGCCATCCGTCGAACCAGTTGATCCACCTGCATCCAACTGGGCGTCGGAGAGGACGGATTGCCTTGAAGCAAAACTCGGCGTACACCAAGTTACCATAGCAGCAACGAAAAACAGTAGAAAAAGTATTCGTTTCATTATAACTACCTCCATTTAATTTGCTCCTTTAACCAAAATTGTTAATATGTTTAATTTTCTTATAATTGTTTTCATTTTACAAAAAAAGATAAAAATAATCAATTATACCTAGGTATAATAACGATTTTGTTGTATGGATTAGCTGTCTTCCCTATTTTCCTGAGTGCTTTTCTTCGTACATTAACCTGTCTGCTTTCTTAAGCAACTCTTCAATAGCCTGTGGTTTTTCCGGATTATAGTATATAATACCAAAACTCAATCCGGGTTTACATTTAGAATCACAGTTAAACGCGGCTAATGCAAGATTATCCTTAAGCCGTTTACGGAGCATATCCAAACTTTCTGTTTTTGCCTCTAAAGCAAATATAGCGAACTCATCGCCTCCGATTCGACCAATCACATCCGACCTGCGGAATGTCTGCTGAAGCACTTTTGCTATAAAGATGATTGCTTTATCCCCGGCCTCATGCCCAAAACCATCATTAATCTGTTTCAGGCCGTCAAGGTCCGCATAAATAAGCAACAGCCCTTTTTGTGTGCGGTTAGACAATACCAAAAGGTGATTTGCATATGATAAAAAACCTCTTCTATTGTATAATCCCGTAAGCTCATCAATAAGCGCAAGCTCTCGTTGCATAATTTCCGCTTTCTTTAATTTGTTAAACTGTATAGACAGCGGCCGATAAAAGAATAAATAGAGCACAGGCGATAATATTATGACAAGCAAAACCGAATCTATAAATGGTATCCCCGGAGAGACTGAAACGGATAGGATCATGGATAAATAATAACTGGCTAATTCACATATAAATATCGACAATATTAATATGAAAAGCAACTTGAGCGGTGAATCTTTTATTCCATGATTATCTCGTTTTAATATCTTCATCATTTTTCTCATAGCGCTCATTTTAGAAATTGTAGTAACAAAAACCCTCTGCAATATATTCCATCACAGAGGATCAGGAAATAAAACTCCCATTATATAGCATTGCACAACCGGCTAATTACAGAAGGAACGGGAAAAGACGCCTAAAAGTTAGATATTATTTTCTAAACTAGTTTTTCAAAATTGCCTTCGGTATATCAATTTTATATTCATTTCCTTTGTCATTGCCTACTACTAACTTTCCCTCTTCTAAGCTTAAAGATATGATAAAGACATCTTCTTCGAAGAAAAATGGTATTTTAATCACACTATAAGCTTTCTTCTCCCATACTTTTTTGCCTGTTTCAACATCCCAGGCCTGAACATAACCCATTTCTTTAACAGTATTAGGTGCCACGAATTTAACACCTTTATAAATCAAAGGCGAAATTTTTGGAGACTTTATTTTTGCAGAGGAAATCCCCTTTGCATATAGAAAACTGCAAGATACAAGAAGAACCAATGTGGATATTACTGTTAAAAAAACAATTTTTTTCATTAAACGACTCTTTTTATTTTATGCCAACCAAAGAGCTAGTTCCCTATAGAAGGAGATAAAATTGAGCATCCTTGTAATAAAATTACAGCTAATAAGATAGCTAATGAATATAAGCGTTTTCTCATGCACCCCTCCTTGATAATACTTAACTACAATTTAGTTAATATTTATTTTTTGTCAAAATTAATTACCGGCGCCTGTTATCATAACGCTCCCTTTCCGGAGGCTGAACAACAATGTAACCGCCATCAGGTAATTGCCTATAGTAGTGCGAATTATCGTAGTAGTATGGGGCGCCTTGAACGACAATGGTTGTATGTTGTGGCGGCAAAGACGCAGCGATGGCTCCGACAACGATATCGGCAACAGAGATTTCATTGCCCCTAGAATCATGCTTATACCACCTGCCATCGCGATAGTAATGTCTCTGGTCCCCTCCATTGTCTCTTCTGTTATCACCGTTGTTAATCACCCGGCGATCCGCCATCGCGAATACTCCCGGACAAAACAAAACCAGTAGTAACAAAGTTACCGAAACCACTCTGAATCTTAAGATTTGTTTCAACATATTTGGCCTCCTTGCCTTCTCCTGCCTTCATAGAGTTGATTTTATACATAATCTCCATACTCTATCATAGGCTAATTCTAAATTTTTCTGACTTTTTTCTACTTGTGTGATTCTATCAAGTATTCAAAAGATAGTCAATTGAACCTAGGTATAATACGTGCAGAATGAATATAATTGATGAAGATTAAGGATAGCTAAAAGATACTAATTACAGGACTAGCTCCAAAGTTAATTGACTTTTTTCTACAGTTATTTTTTATTTCACAAATTAAATTTTTCTAGTAGAATATATTAAATATGAAAAAGTTCTCACGCCAACTATTCCGCCTTAAAGACTTAAACATGATTTTAGCCGAAAGCCATGAACCCGGGCACAGGCTAAATAAGGTCCTTGGCCCATTTGAGCTTATCCTGCTTGGCGTCGGTGTTATCATCGGCGCGGGAATTTTTGCCACTGTCGGAACAGCCGCGGCCGGGGATGCACTGCGGCCAGGCGCCGGGCCAGCGCTGATGGTTTCTTTTGCCATCACCGCAGTGGCATGTTGTTTCGCCGCGCTCTGCTACGCCGAATTCGCCTCACTTGTACCTATATCCGGCAGCGCTTATACTTATTCTTATGCTTCATTCGGAGAATTAATTGCCTGGATTATTGGCTGGGACTTGATGCTTGAGTATTGCGTGGGAAGTATCGCGGTTGCCATCAGCTGGTCGGGATACTTCACAGCGCTATTGAAAGGATTCGGAATAACCCTGCCCCCATGGTCTACTATCGATTACCGTTCGGCAATGCATGGTTTTCACAAAGCAATTGAACTGCTTAACTCCGGAACCAGCTTTGATAAACTACAACCTGTGCTGCAGAACGCATGGAACGCGGTGAATAGCGCGCCGCATATTTTTGGCTTACCTATTATATTCAATATCCCCGCTTGCTCTATCGTCCTGCTCTTAACCATGATTCTGGTAACCGGCATAAAACAAAGTTCCCGGTTTAATATCATTATGGTCACGATAAAACTTCTCGTACTGGGCTTCTTTGTGGCGCTAGGATCTTTTTATGTAAAACCGCAGAATTGGGTTCCGTTTGCGCCCAATGGATTTGCCGGAATTAAGGCGGGAGCCGCTATCGCTTTCTTTGCTTATATCGGGTTTGACTGCGTTTCTACCGTTGCCGAAGAAACGCGCAATCCAAAACGCGATATGCCTATCGGGATCATAGGCTCACTGGTTATCTGCACAATTATTTATATATTGGTAGCCGCAGTGTTTACGGGGATTGTCCCCTTCTCGCTTTTAAAAACCTCCCTTGCCCACGAAAAGGCTGAGCCATTAACCTTAGCCATGCAGCATATTAATCTTCCCTGGGCAGCGGTTGTCGTAGCCTTCGGCTCGATTATGGCGCATATCGCAGTGCTGCTGGTTTTGATACTCGGGCAATCCAGAATATTTTTTTCCATGGCCCGCGACGGACTTCTCCCAAAGGTTTTCGCCCGCGTGCATGAAAAATTCAAAACACCTCATGTTACAACTATTGTCGTAGGCGTAATTATCGCCTCTATCGCCGCCTTCACCAATATCGATGAAATGGTCGATTTGACCAATATCGGCACGCTCTTTGCCTTTGTCCTGGTCTGCTTCGGCATTATCATACTGCGCATCAAAGAACCCTTAAAGCACCGCACCTTTAAAGTTCCGCTTAGCCCGATCACCCCACTATTGGGTGTTGCTAGCTGTATATTTCTAATGACAGCGCTGCCCGGAATCACCTGGATAAGATTTGTCGTCTGGCTAATTATCGGACTGATTGTTTATTTCACCTACAGCTTTGAACACAGTTTATTGCATCATAAAACACACCCGCCTGCTCCTGGCTCCGAGCATACGCATAAATAAAATAACGCTATAGATAATTAAAGATACTTTACGATCATCTCCAGGGACTGTTTTTGAGGGCCGGTATTCTTTATTGCGGAATAACCTACGGGGATCACTGCCATAAACTCGCCTTCCGGTTCACCCAGAAATCTCAAGATATCACTTTTAATAAGCACTAGCACGCCAAGCCACACAGTAGAGAGGCCTAAGGACGTAGCCGCAAGCAATAAATTTTGCACCGCGGCAGCGGAACTTTGTATCTCCATAATGCGGAAAAAATCGTAAGCGGTATCCTTATGCACTTTAAATAATTCCGTCCCCCTTGAAATAAGCTCACCGTTATTGGCTACGGCAATTACAACCGGCGCAGAGACAATACTACGCGATGCCAAACGCAGCAGCACAGATACCGGCTTAGGAAAATCAGCCGCCTTTTCGCAAATAAGGTTAACCAATTCGCTTTTCTTCTCTCCTCTTATAACAACGAACCGCCACGACTGTTGGTTGTGGGCTGAAGGAGCTTGATTTGCCGCGGTAAGAATGGTCTGGAGGGATTCATCACTGACAGGCTTATCAATAAACGTCCTTACGCTGCGGCGATTCTTAATGGATAATAAAGTATCGTTTTTTAACCAGTTGATTACGAAGTTCTTCATTTTAATATTATACCCCCAAGATATCTAACCCTCAAGTGATTTCAATTGGTAAAATTTAAATGGTCGCTGTCCCTATTTATCAAAGCTGCCTACAGCGATGAGATATCCTTTTGCCCTTTCGGCGAGCTTGTAGCGGTTTACAATATCCCAGAATGCCTTGCTATGATTAGGAGCTACTAAATGCGCCAGTTCATGGATAATAACATAATCCCTGACCCACTGCGGCATACTGCTTATACGGTGCGAGATACGGATAGAGCCGGTGCGGAAATTACAACAGCCGAACCGGGATTTCTGGCCGGTGACGTATGCGATGGAATTAACCTTAAGTTTATTTTCAAAATACCGCTTATTAAATTTTTCTGCCCTATCAGTGAGATCTTCACTTTTATTCAATTCTTCTCTCAGCTGTTTCCGCTCTATTCTCGCTTTAAGTTCAGCAATAACTTCCTGCAAACGGTTTTCCGGCATATTTTCCGGAGCCCTGACCACAAGAATATCCTTTACCAACCGGGCACTTACGCTACGCCTTCTTTTTCTACTGCGCAATATTTTAACCGCGGTTATATTCATAGGCATAGTTTATTATTTAAAATAGACTGACAAACCGCTCGTTGAATTCATATATACGCTCATCAAATATGATGTCGCTGTGGAGCACCGGGCGCTTAAGACTTATGCCATTCAGGCGAGTGCATCTACTAAGCGCGACATATAACTGGCCGTGTGTAAACGCGCCATGCCCCAGGTCGATGATCACTTTATCAAAGGTCTGCCCCTGGCTCTTATGAATGGTTATAGCCCAGGCCAGCTTTAGGGGATATTGCGCAAATTCCCCCACAACCTCATCTTCTATCCTATCTTCTTCCTCATTGTAGCTATATTCGATTTTTTGCCACTTCACGACAGGCAGATCATATTCAAACCCGCCGATATCCACAACTATGGAATCCTTTGATAAAGCTGTGACTTTAGCAAGGGTGCCATTGACCCATCTCTTATCAGGATCATTTTTTATCAAGATTACCTGAGCGCCCTTCTTGAGTTTTAAACACGCGTCGGTAGGATAAGTTGACTCTTCAAATCTCCCGGTTGCCATAGAGTCATATGTTATTTCTTTACCGGGAAGCTTTGATAAACGATCCTGGTTTATGGAGTGTGCCAGGCTGTTAGTGGTTGTCAGGATTACCGTCACGTCTTTCTTAGAAACCTCTATCCCTTTTTGCACTCTCTTATTTAATATATCCAAATCCTCTTTAGTGTGCTCTTTATTCCTCACTCTGTTAAAGAGTTCCATAAATGAACTATCTTTTTGTCTATATATAGTCGAGAGCTCAATTGTCCTTATATGGCAATCGTCAAACACTTTAGCGCTGAAAAAATACGGGCTCCTATATCGCTCCTCCAGAAGCTGTCTTGCTTCATGCTCAACCACAGGAGATAACTGGAACAAATCTCCAAAGAATACCATTTGGATTCCGCCAAACGGGGCCTTCATTCTTCCGCGGTTTAAACGTAAGGCATAGTCTATCCCATCCATAAGGTCTGAACGAACCATGGATACCTCATCTATTATTATCATATCGATATTCTCAAGCAAGCTCTTATTCCTAAGGCGCTTTATGGTATCCTTTTGGATGATCCTTGGAGGGAACTTGAAGAAGGAGTGAATTGTCTGGCCGCCGACATTAATCGCCGCTACCCCCGTGGGAGCTAAGACGATTATGTTTTTGCCGGTGTTAGCTTTAAAATATTTTAAAAGGGTGGATTTACCGGTACCTGCTTTACCGGTGATAAAAAGGCATTCTCTGGTGCGCTCCATAAGATCAAAAGCGGACTTGAACTCAGCGTTTATCTCAAGATGCTCCGGGAGTTGATCGCTTGCTATTGTTTGATCAGAAAAGAATTTCATATATTAATAATTAAAAAGATCCTTCCGTTGGTATTGCTTAGCTGCGGCTTTATTCAAGGCGTTAAGAACCCTCTGCTGGATTTTCGGCGTCAGGCGCCTGCCCTCAACTGCCCGGCTGACCATCTTATAAGTCAACTGCTCGGTGGAATTACTGACCAGATGCGTGGGCTTAAACCCGTGTTCAGCCATAAGTTTAGCGATTGGCTGCGGCCCGAGATCATATACGGTATTTTTATTCACTACGGAATACCTTCGGATAAAATATTTATTTGGCTAAAGCTTCTACTGCTTTAACGGCTAACTCCACGGCAGAGTCCAGGTCATCAATATGGAAAACCCCGGTCGGCGAATGAATATAGCGCGAAGGTATACTTAAGACTCCTGAGGGCACGCCTTCTCTGTTCATATAGATGATCGCCCCGTCAGTCATACCTCCTTCAATTACATCTATCTGGTATTTAATCTTA
>Ga0182027_10010170_pt1 | contig 13418 bp, 10 predicted proteins | sample 712E1DmetaG_FD_121300 | JGI IMG/M metagenome (GOLD analysis project Ga0182027, IMG submission 121300) | Permafrost microbial communities from Stordalen Mire, Sweden - 712E1D metaG (Illumina Assembly) | ecosystem: Environmental > Terrestrial > Soil > Wetlands > Permafrost | place: Sweden...
ACATAAAAGGAATAAACGGAGCTATGATTTTTGATAAATTTACTAAAACAAAATAAAGCGTTTCATAACAATCATTCTTATCATCTTCGCTTTCTGCTAAGGGGCCGATCCTATCCCTGCTTCTTCTTACAAACCATAAAGATAAATCATTAACAAAATTCTTTATCTCCAAAGACGAGTTCTTCGCATCATATTTCTCTAGATAGTATGTAACATTTTTTAGCGTATTATTATATCTTGAAATTATCCATTTATCTAAAATATTCTGACTTTTGAATTTTGACTTTTGAATTTGGTTTGGTTTCCATTCATCAACTTGAGCATAAGTAATAAAAAAATTATATATATTCCATAAAATCAGATGAAATTTTCTTCTTGTTTCATCCGCCTTTTTATACCCGAATAAAAGATTATTTTCCGGATCTTGTGCTGCAAACATCCAACGCATAACATCAACACCGATTTTGTCTGCTCCCTCGTTAAATTCAATCGCATTTCCCCAACTCTTATGCATTGGTCTTCCATCTTCTCCAAGCATAGAAGCATATCCCAAGACTGTTTTAAAAGGATTTTTCTTTTCCAGAACCGTAGACATCGCAATCATCGAATAAAACCAGTTTTTAAATTGTCCGGGGAATGATTCTGTAATAAAATCAGCAGGAAACCATTCCTGCCAATATTTTTTGTTAGTGGTATAACTTAAGTTTTTAGTTTTAGGATCGATGTAAGTTGAAAACGGCACGCTTCCCGCATCCAGCCAAACATTACCAACGTCATTAACTCTTGAGATTATTTCACCGCATTTTGCGCATTTTATTTTTACTTCATCTATAAATGGTTTATGCGGGCTTTTGTTTTCAAATTCTTTCCAACCGAAAACTGCTCTTTTCTTGAGCTCTTCCTTTCCGCCGATTACTTCAAAACTCCCGCAAACTTGGCATTCATAAATTGGAAGTGCTAATCCCCAATATCTGTTTTTTTTGCTAATTAGCCAATCATGCATATTTGAAAGCCAATCAAGCTCTCTTTCCAAGCCAAACGAAGGATGCCAATCGATCATTTTTGCAGTTTCTACCATTTGCTCTCTTAGCGTCATTCCTTGCGACTTTGAACTTTGAACTTTAAACTTTGAACTTTCGCCTTTGTCCATTGCTATGTACCATTCGAGTGTAACTTTCCAAACAAGCTCGGTTTTACATCTCCAACAGGCAGGGTATCTATGCGTATAGGGCATTGATTTTAGTAGAAACTTTCCGTTTTGATATGTTTTTAGAAAGTCTATAATAAGTTCAGGGTGTTTTTTAGCATTTTTGCCTGAAAATTCATTTAGCCCTTCGTCATATGAAGCATCGTCTAAAATCGGGGAAATTATAGATAGACTTTCTTTTTTACCAAGATCAAAATCTTCTTTCCCGGCGCCGGGTGCCACATGTAAGAGTCCTGTTCCCTCTTCGGAAACAACTATTTCAGAACCGTCTACTACACTGTGAAAAGTTGCAGGATTTTCCTTTTGAGCTTCTTTAACAATTGGCAAATCATCAAAAGGAGCTTCGTATTTTAATCCAACTAAGTCTTTACCCGAAACTATTTTTTCTAACTCAAAATCTTCTTTGTTTGATATATCCTGAAAAATATAATCCCGGAGGAAAAGGTCTGAGTTTTTATATAACCTCTTAGGATGTTCTTTATTTTCATTAAGATCCAAAAATATAATTTTTTCTCCATTTTTCTTATTTTTCCATACCCCGTAACCAAACTTTGTATTTACTCCAACAGCAACGTTTGCGGGAATTGTCCATGGTGTAGTTGTCCAAATAAGTAAATATGTTTTTTCAAAACCTTTATCAATAATCGGAAGCCTTACAAAAACGGTTTCATGCATTAACTCCTTGTAATCTTCGGTTAACATTTCATGTTGGGAAATTGCGGTTTCGCATCTTGGGCACCATGGAACACTATCTTTTCCTTTATAAATCCAGCCTTTTTCAAAACACGTTTTTAAGAAATGCCAGATCATGTAGTTATTTTCATCCGACATTGTGTAATAGGAATTATCCCAGTCCATAAATTCCGCTAAGCGCTGACTTTGTTCCGATTGAATTTTTGAATATTTAAGGACTCTTTGTTTGCAAAGCTCAACAAATTTGGCAATGCTTGCCTTTTTATCGTTTGGAACAAGATTTTCAATATCTTTTTTATTCCTTATTCCCAGTTCTTTCTCCACTTCCACCTCTACCCATAAACCCTGACAATCAAACCCGTTTTGAAACCTTTGTTTTTTACCCCGCATATTCCAAAATCTTTGCCATAAATCTTTGTATGTTCTTCCCCACGCATGATGAACTCCCATTGGGTTATTTGCGGTAATCGGGCCGTCTAAAAAAGAAAACTTCTCCTTTGAAGAATCGTTCCTGTGAAGATATTTCTCAAGCAACTTATCTTTTTCCCATTTTGCTAATATTTCTTTTTCAAGCGTTGGAAAATCAACCTGCGGCGTAATACTTTTAAACATAGCATTAATTTTAACTTAAATTAAGAACTTGTTCAACAATTGCTTTGATTTTATTTATGTTTCACTTGCAGTATTAACATCGGGTGAAAAATAATTTTAAACTTAAAATTATTTGATGTAATTTTTTAGACTAGGGATTTAGTTTACTCATGAAAAAATAAAGCTTAAATTTGAACGTAATATAGCTTACTTACATTCTCAAAAACATTTTTTATTCTTAAAACAACGCCGTATAGTTTTTTTTTCATTAATTTTCACCTCCTTTCTTTATTACCCTTTTTCCCTAATTTTATATATACAGCTCTCCTAGTGGTGTTTTCAGTAATTTAAGACACTAAGCATATGTAAGAATGATTACAAAATATAAGGCTTGTTTAATAAACTATATTTATTTACAATACAATTTAATAAAATGAAACAAACTTTAGGAAAACTAGACGAAAATTTTTTTTCAGAATTTAATAAAGTTTATAAGTTTAAAAAAAACCAATTAGTATTATGGCCGCAAGTAGAACCCGCAGGAGTTTTCTATGTTAAATCGGGTTTTGTCAGACAATATTTAATTTCCAGAAACGGGAAGGAACTGACAGTCAATATTTTAAAACCGCATGCATATTTTCCGATAATATGGACTCTCAATAACATTGAGAATATTTATTTTTATGAAAGCTTAACAGATATTACCCTTTTTAAAGCGCCAAAAGAGGAAGTTGTAAAACAATTAGAAAATCATCCGGACCTTCTTTACGATTTAACAAAACGGACTTTAAGCGGATTAGACGGCATAACAAGAATGATGGAAACTCTCTTAACGGGCAGTGCTTATGAACAGATTGCGGCTGTTGTATTGGTTTTGGCAAAACGTTTTGGAAAATCAACAAATAAAAATGAGGTAACAATTGATATTCGTTTAACACACAGGCTTATAGGTACACTTGCGGGTTTATCAAGAGAGTCTACCAGTCTGGAACTAGGAAAATTGGCAAGAAATAAGATAATATCTAAAAAAAATGGGTTGATATTGGTAAATAATCTGGAAAAACTGGAAGAGGAATCATTGGTTAACCCTACAGACAATATTATTCTTTAGAAAACAAGTTTGCGTAAATTCTAATTCTTCTGTCTCAAGAATGCGGGAATGTCCCAAGCGTCGTCTTCCTCTTCTTGGGGAGGTTCTTCTGTTGGAAGAGGCGGCTCAATACCATTTTGAGCGTGAGCCGGCTGATTTTGCTCCATAACTCTATTTATGGTTGGGGTTATAAACTCTTTAAGAGTTTGTCTTGTCGAATCAAAGCCTGTTGCGATAACTGTAATTTTTAACTGGTCATGCATGGTATCATCAATTGTTGCTCCAAAAATTATATTTGCATCAGGATCTGCTGATGAAGCTATAATTTTTGCCGCTTCGTCAACTTCAGTCATTGTCAAGTCAGGACCTCCTATAATATTAAACAAAACTCCTCTTGCTCCATCCATTGAAATTTCTAAAAGCGGTGAAGCAACTGCTGATCTTGCCGCGGTTTGCGCCCTGTTTTCTCCGACTCCTGTTCCAATTCCCATTAAAGCAGATCCCGCATTTGACATAATCGTTCTTACGTCGGCAAAATCAACGTTAACAAGCCCCGGTAATGTTATTAAATCCGAAATCCCCTGAACGCCTTGAGTTAAAACCGAATCCGCAACTTTAAACGCTTCCAAAAGCGATAACTTTTTATCAACGACGTCCAAAATTCTTTGATTTGGAATTACAATTAATGTATCAACCTTATCTTTTAGTTCCTCTATGGAGTCTTCTGCTGTAACCATTCTTCTTGTCCCCTCAAAAGCAAAAGGTTTTGTTACAACGGCAACCGTCAGCGATCCCACTTCTTTTGCAGCTTTTGCAATAGTTGGAGTTGCTCCTGAGCCTGTCCCGCCGCCCATTCCGGCTGTAAGAAAAATCATATCTGTTCCATCCAAAAGCTCTTTTATTTTTTCAAATGATTCTTCTGCTGCTTCTTTTCCTATATCGGGATTTCCGCCCGATCCCAAACCTTTTGTTAAATTCTCTCCGATCTGAAGTTTTGTAGCTGCCTGATTAAGTAGAAGGTTTTGAGCGTCTGTGTTAACTGCGATAAAATCAACTCCGGCAATTGTGCTTTGAGAAATCATGGAGTTTAAAGCATTTCCCCCGCCCCCTCCTATACCCATTACTCGTATTTTTGCAAAGTTAGTTGTCTGAGGTTTTATTAGCATACGCTTGATAAAGGCATACTAGCAAATAAAAAATAATTTTGCAACCCCGCTTAAATCGGAAACAAATTTAATTTTAGGGCAGAAATGATTTAATAAATGAAATTGCTTTTCCAAACATTTTGCTATTAAATTTCAGCATTGGAATTTTAGGAAGCGATACTCCAAAGGGAAGAGAGCTTTCGCTTTCTATCTCCTTACCATATGTTACAAGCCCAACAACAGCGGAAAATGACGGCTCCTGAATTTCATCGATTATCCCTTTTATATTAGTAGGAATTGCTATTCTAACGGGCATTGCAAGCATTCTTTTTGCGGCATCGCTTACCCCAACTGTTCCCGCTCCGCCGCCTGTTATTACAATCCCAGAAGGAGTTTGCCCAGCAAATCCGCTTTTTTTAACCTCAATTCCAATCATTGTAAAAAGTTCATTAAGACGGGGTCTAATTATTCCATCTATCAATGTTTTTTTTGAAACTTTTTTAATTTCTTCTGCTAAATTTAGATTGGATAGATCAATCTCATCGCTCATTTTTTCTGCAAAATCTTCTTTTGCCTTCTCTATATCGTCTTCCGAAACTCTTATTTGCTTTTTTGAAGGATTTGATAAAAATAATTTTATTTTCTCAGCAGATTCCAAAGAAATCCTAAGCCCTATTGCCAAATCGTTTGTAATATGTCTTGCCCCGATTGGTAAAACCGATGAGTAAGCAACTGAACCTTCTACAAAAACAGATATATCTGTTGTCCCTCCTCCTATATCAACTAAAACCACTCCTAATTCTTTTTCCGTATCGGAAAGCACTGCTAAAGAACTGGCATAACCTGAAAAAACTACTCCGTCTATATCAACTCCGACCTCTGAAAACGCTTTTTCCATATTTCTAATCGAAGTACTGTTTGCTGAAATTATGTGGGTATCAACTTCAAGTCTTATACCTGTCATTCCGATTGGATCTTTTATTCCTTCCTGTCCATCGACTATATAGCTTCTGGGGAGTACATGAATTATTTCTCTACTTGAGGGAAGGGATACAGCCCTTGCTGCATCAATTACTCTTTCTAAATCACTTGGGGTAATTTCTCCTTCGGGCCTTGCAACTGCAACAACTCCTCTTGAGTTTTGTGATTCTATATGACTCCCTCCAACTGAAACTATAACATGCGATGCAGAATATCCAGCCATTCTTTCTGCCGCTTCTAAAGAATTATTAATCGATAGTACTGCTTCTTCTATGTCAACAATTTGTCCCTTTCTAACTCCCAGCGAAGGTGTCTGAGAAACTCCCAAAACATTAACTTCCTCATCAACTTTTGCAATCAGGGAAACAATTTTTGAGGTTCCTATATCTATACCGACAACTATTTTTCCTTCACTCATAATATTAAAATGAAACTACAGGATTATCAAACCTGAAGTCTAGGGTTTTTAGCTTCTTTCCTTCTATTGTAAGTCTTGAAAGTATAAGTTGTAAAGAGGATATTTGAGACTTTATGTCTTTTTTTGAGGATAAAATTATTCTTCCTCCATCTGCTAAAACTACAACGAAAGATCCATCGGAACTTGAAGATATAGTTTTAAAAAATATTCTTGCGCTTATTAGATTTTCTTCCAGAGAGTTTGATGCAGCCAACTTCCCTTGAGCTAACGGACTTATATATGTTTTCCTTCCAAAAGAATAATGTGTGCTTAAATACGCAAGGAGTGTTATTGATATTAACAAAAACACAAGTATTATAAAAGCAACTTTCAGTCTTTGTTTTGATTTTTCTTTTTTAAGTTTTCTTTTGCTTTGAAACATTTTTTAAAACCATAACAATCTTATCGGCTGCATCTTTAATAAAAACATCTTCTTTTAATCTGTAGCTTTCGATATTTTTAATCATATTTTCAACTGTCGAATAAAAAATGTTTTCATTTAAACCATTCTGCTCGATAAATTCTCCCAAACCTAGGCTTTTAAGAAACATTGAATTCTTTAATTGTTCATTTTTCTGACTTGAGATAAGAGGAATCAAGAGCGCAGGTTTTTTAAGATAAATTAACTCCGTTACCGTATTTATACCAGCTCTTCCAATAACTAAATCTGCATTATTTATAGCTTCTGCTGCTACTTTTGGCAAAAAGAATTTAACAACCTCGTAGTTATTAGACAAATCATTACTTAATTTTTCTTTTTTTTCCTTAAGTCTTTTATAATCTTTGTATTTTGAATCACCTGTTTGATGGATTATTGAATAATTTTTTAATAGTTTACTAAGAGAATTTTCAATCAAAACATTTATAAAATGCGATCCGCTGTTCCCGCCCGTTATATAAATAGTTGGAGTTTTATTTTCAATTCTTTTGCTTTTGCTAATATCAAGAATATCTTTTCTTAATGGGTTTCCTGTTAAAACTGTTTTTTCTTTTGGGAAAAATTTACTGGAACTTTTCCAGGAAATACAGATTTTTTTTGCAAATTTAGATGCTAATTTATTGGCAAAACCTGCTTCTAGGGTTTGCTCATGAATAACAATTGGGATTTTAAGAATAAAAGCGGAAATAACAACAGGCATTGATACATATCCTCCAAATCCTAAAACTATATCGGGCTTTATTTTTCTTAACACTCTTAGGGACTGCGCAAGTCCAATAGGAAATTTAGAAATCGAAGAAATTGTATACCTTGTGAACTTACGCTGAAACCTTGACGGCGTTATGGCAAAAAAAGGAATCTTTAACTTTGAAATTTGTTGATACTCAAATGATAAAGTTTTATCACCTTCAAAAGTATATTTTCTTCCGATGAAAAATACTTCCTCATCAGTTAACTTTTCCAAAACCGCTAGGGCAGGAGATAGATGCCCTCCTATTATTGCAACTTTCATATTTTTCTTTGTTTTGAAATATTCAAAAGTATTCCGATTGAACTAAGATCTATTATTAATGCCGATCCCCCGTAAGAAATAAAAGGGAGAGGAATTCCTGTTAAAGGCAAAAGCGCTGTTTGGGACGCAAGATTCAATAACACTTGAGCTGCTAAAAAAGTAATGATGCCACCTGCTAAAAGTTTTCCAAAACTGTCTTTTGCATTTATAGCAATATAAAATCCTCTCCATATTATAATTAAAAACACGCAAATAATTAAACTTGCCCCAATTAAACCAAGCTCTTCTGCTATTATTGCGAAAATAGAATCCGTGCTATTTTCGGGGAGGAACGCATATTTTTGCAAAGAATTTCCTAAGCCTACTCCTGTTAGACCACCAGACCCAAGCGCTATTAATATTTGCCTTACATGATAAGAAGAGGTATTAAGATTTTGATCCGCATTAAAAAAGCTTGTAAGCCTGGCTGCTCTATAAGGCTCAAGTTTTGCAAAAAGTAAACCAATAAATCCAATCACAGGAAGAAGCAATCCAAAATATATAAGATTGGCTCCTGAAAGAAAATATAACGCGAGACCTTCCACTAAAATTATTACAGCAGTTCCCATATCGGGTTCTAATATTACCAAAAACAGAACTACAGAAAGAAGAGATAAAAACGCAACAAGCCGTCCTTTTTCTTTATTTGAAAACCAGGCTGCAAGATAAATAGCTAAAGCAAGCTTTACGTATTCTGAGGGCTGTAAAACAGTCACATGAAGATTGATCCATCTACTTGCTCCAAGAACCTTCACCCCGATTCCCGGGATAAAAACCAAAAACAAAAGAGCAATTGCTGAGATTAAAATCGGAATTGAAAGATTATAAAACCTATGATAATCAAAACGGGAAAAAATTCCTAATGAAAAAATTCCTAAAACTATCCAAAAAAATTGCTCTTTTACAAAATGATATTTATCTGCAAAATCTCTAAATGCAACATATGATGAAGCATCATAGATCATGAAAAGTCCAAAAAAAGTTAAAAATAAAATAGATGTAAGCAGATATAGATCTATTTTTTTCATTTATTTTATAAATGCGAGGTAAAGTCCTAAAATTGCAAAGAAAACTCCTAAAAGCCAAGCTCTCATAACTATTTTTGGTTCCTCCCATCCACGTTTTTGAAAATAAAGATGCAGAGGCGCAACGGGGAAAATTTTTCTTTTTAGATACTTTTTTCCGAGTATCTGAATCAAAGATGATGCTACTTCTAAAACAAATACGCCTCCAATTATTGCAATAGTTATGGTTTTACCTGTTAAAAGTCCGATTATAGCTAAAGATGCTCCAAGAGACATTGAGCCAACATCGCCAAGCCAGATTCTGGCTTTATAAATATTAAAATACAAAAATGCAGCAACGCTTCCTAAAAGTATGGCTATAAAAACTTCAAGTCCCTGATCTACGTTTGAATAAGAAATAGCTAAAAAAGAAACAAGACAAATAAGTAGAAGTCCACTTGCCAAACCATCAAGTCCATCAGCTATATTAAAAGCGTTTACAAATGCAACTATCACAAAAGCAGCATAGGGAATATATAAAAACCCTATATCTGCTAATCCAATTCCGCGAATAAAAAGAAAACTATATCCTAATTTTGTATAAAGAATTGTTGCCGGAACGAGTGCAAGACCACATTGAAGCAGGAATTTATATCTAAATCTGAGGCCAAATAATGCAATTTTATTATTTCCATTTATAAGTTTTTTACCATCATCGTAAAGACCTAAAAGCCCAAAACCTATAAAAGTAAAAAGAATTAAGAATAATTCCCAAAAATTTACTCTTATATTTAATATTCCAAACGACCAGAGGAAAAGTGCTGAGCAAATACAGATTATTAGAAGTCCTCCTCCAAATGGGGTTCCTACTTTCCAGCCGTTGAACTTATCAAAAAATGGAGTGGGTTTATTAAATAAATCCACTGTATTTTGTTTTTGTCTTCTTAGTTTAATTCTATAAAGGAAATCTATAAATGGAATTATTAAAATTAAAGTTAATACTAAAGAAATTAACGAAATTCCCAAGATTTGAGCCATATTGATATATTATAATATGATTGACTGAGATATTCAATAAAATGAAGATTGTTAATTAAACTTTACTAATAAGATTTTGCGCCTTTTCAAGCTCTTCCTTAGTATTTACACCCTGCCAAACAAAATCGCCTGCCGCAAGTGTATCTATTTTTTCATTATTCTTAATCCCCATATCAATTAAGCTTGTTAAATAATATTCATGCGTTACAGGACTTTTCCTTACTTTTGGAAGATATTTTTTTAAGAAACTTACATTAAACACATAGCATCCCGGATTAACCTCTTTAATGTTTCTTTGTTTTATCGTGGCATCTTTTTCTTCAATTACCGCTTGTACATTTTCATTCTTATCCCTTATTACTCTTCCTAAGCCAAAGGGATTTTCTTTTTGGATTGTTAAAAAAGTAAATGAAGAATCTGTAGCAATGTGTTTTTTTATAAGTTTTTTTATGATTTCTTTAGAATAAAAGGCTGAATCATCACCATTTAAAACTAAGACATTTTTTGTTTCAGGTGGAATTTTTGAAACTGCACAAGATACTGCATGCGCCGTTCCCAACCTCTTTTTTTGTTCAACAAAAGATACTTTTCCCTTTAGAATTTGGGTAACTGAATTCTTTGCAAAACCAACAACCACAATTATATTTTTAATTTCAAGTTCCGAGAGAAGATCAACCGTATACAGAATTATGGGCTTATCAACAAGGCTCAGTGTAACCTTATTGACAGTTTTTGATTTCATTCTTTTCCCTTTTCCTGCTGCTAAAATTATTGCCACAAGGTTATCCTTCATATTATTCCTCTTTAACTCTTTTTATGTTTGCTCCTAAAGACTTAAGCCTTTTTTCTATTTTTTCATAACCTCTATCTAAATGCTCAACTCCGAATAATACACTTTCTCCCTTTGCAACAAGAGCTGCCAAAACCAAAGTTGCGCCTGCCCTTAAATCCGTAATATCCACGATTCCATTATGAAGCTTGGTTGGTCCAAAAATCTTTGCTGCGTGGAAATTTTTTCCGTTATCGTCTTTTGCATTAAAATTGTAAACTATTTCGGGATTTTTAATTTTTGGATTAAAAAGTTCTATATGCCCACCTAATTTTTTAAGTTCTTCAACATATGTAAATCTATTTTCATAAATTGTTTCATGTATTATGGATTCTCCCTTGGCTTTAGTCATTAAAACAGCCCAAGGTCCCTGCCAATCAGTCATAAACCCAGGATATGCACTAGTTTCTATATCGTTTGCAATTAACAAATTTTTATAAAAAAATCTTATTCCGTTTTGTTTAATCTCATATCCTCCTCCTGTCTTTTCAAGCATAATCAAAAATTCTTCCAAACCTTTTGTTGTTATGTCTTCTATAAAAATATCCCCTTTGGTAAGTATTGCTGAGACAGCAAAAGTTACAACTTCGTTTCTATCGGGAAATATCCTAAAACTTGCCTTATGGAGCTTTTCAACACCTTCTATAACAATTCTTCTTTTGTTCTCTCTTTTTATTTTTGCCCCAAGCCTTCTTAAAAATACAATAAGTTCATCAACCTCTGGTTCCTCTGCAGCATTTTCCAAAATCGTTTTTCCTTTTGCCAAAACTGCTGCGAGTATCATCGTCTCGGTTCCGGTATGAGTGTTTTTTGCAAATCTATATGTAGTACCCTTAAGTCCATTTGGAGCTTTTGCATAAAAATAACCATCTTTACTATCGTAAGTAATTTTAACTCCCATTTTTTTAAGACCATCGACAATTCTATCTATGGGTCTTGCTCCAATTCTGCAACCTCCGGGGTTTGGAATTATAGCATTTCCAACTCTTGCTAAAAGCGGAGCTAAAAACATGTATGAAGTTCTTATTTCAGCAGCTTTATCCAAGGCAATTTTTTCGCTTGAAAAATTCTTCATTCTTATTCTTGCCGTATGATCTTTAAATTTAACTTCCCCTCCCAAATGTTCAATAATATCAGCCATTATCAGAAGATCCGAAATAATCGGAACATTTTCAATAATCACCTCTTCATCCGTAAAACATGCTGCAACAAATACTTTTAGAGCAACATTTTTTGATCCCGATACAGTTATTGTTCCTGTTAATTTATTACCGCCCTTTATAATTAATTTTTCCATAATTACTTAATTAGTCCCGAGGCTATTTTATACACATCCCCAGCGCCCATTGTAATAACAATATAACCACGGCCATAATTTTTTTCGTCCAAGTATTTTATCACATCTAAAAGACTTGCAACATACTTTACGTTTTTATGCTTATTTTGCATAGCCAAAACCAAATCCTTTGAAGATATTGAATTGTCCGCAGTTTCTCTTGCCGAAGGAAAAATGTCTGTAAGAATAACCTCATCTGCGTTACCGAATGAAGTAATAAATTGTTCGAACAAACTTTTTGTTCTAGAATAGGTATGTGGTTGAAATATACAAACTATTTTTTTCTTTAAGAATGTTTTTTTAAAAGCCGAAAGAGTTTCTTTAATTTCTGTGGGATGATGAGCATAGTCATCGTATAAAAGAGCCCCAGATAAGATTGGACCAATAAACTCAAATCTTCTTTTGGTTCCTTTAAAAGAAGATAAACCTTTTCTTATATTTTCTTTTGAAAGACCAAGCTCTAAGCAAGTAGCAATTGAAGATAAAGCATTTAATGCATTATGCTCTCCGGTAACACCTATTGAAAATTCTCCCAAAGAAGTTCCTTTAACACTTGCCCAGAAAAACATTTTGTCTTCTTCCATACTGATTCTTTCAATAAAAAAATCGGCATTTTTAGAAAAACCATAGGTAATTGCTTTTCCCGTATAGCTTTTTAAAAGTTTGATAACTTCCAAATCATCTACACAAACTATTAAAGATCCATCGGATGAAACATTATGCGAAAATTTTAAGAAAACTTGCGTTAGCTCATCAAGAGAATTATACAAATCTGGATGATCAAATTCTATGTTCGTAATTACGCCAATCTTTGGTTTTTGCCACAGAAGTTTCGGAGTTTTATCGTATTTTGGCTCTGTTGAATACTCATCTGCTTCAGCGACAAAATATTGTCCCTTTCCAAAATGACCGCTTAACCCAAGTGAAGGAATTTCTCCTGTTCCAATAACATACGTAGGATCAAGCTTATTTTCCTTAATAATTGTTGCTATCATTGCGGTTGTTGTGGTTTTTCCGTGAGACCCGGCAACCGAAATTCCTTCAAATTTTCTTCCTAAAAATTCTCCATCCATAAATTTACCAACCGCTTCTCCCTGTGTCCAAACAGGAATTCCCAAAAGTTTCGCTTTTTTGTTTTCCGGATTATCAAAACCTTCATGTGCTCCCGTTGTTATTACCAAGTCAACTTTTTCAACGTGAGATTCATTAAAACCTGCTAAAATTTTAATGCCTGCTTTCTCTAAAGACTTATCTGTTATAAATTCTTCACTTATATCAGACCCGGTAACAGTAAATCCAGCTTCTTTTGCAATTATTGCAAGCGGGGTCATACCAACTCCTTTTATACCGACAAAGTGTATTTTTTTTATTCTTTTTGTCATGTTAAGTTTGATGTCTTATGTCTAAAGCCTCGTTTACCGTTTCGAATTCATTCCAAGGCTCTTCTAAATGTCCTAAATTCATTGACGCTTCCTGAGCTTTTCCAGTTATTAAAACCAAATCATCTTTTTTTGCCATTTGAATAGCAGCCTCAATCGCTTCTTTTCTATCCGGAAT
>Ga0182027_10010171_pt1 | contig 13417 bp, 10 predicted proteins | sample 712E1DmetaG_FD_121300 | JGI IMG/M metagenome (GOLD analysis project Ga0182027, IMG submission 121300) | Permafrost microbial communities from Stordalen Mire, Sweden - 712E1D metaG (Illumina Assembly) | ecosystem: Environmental > Terrestrial > Soil > Wetlands > Permafrost | place: Sweden...
GCGTCGGGCGAATGCGCCGCGCGGATTTCGTAAATCGAACGGCGGGATGCAATGGTTGCCGCGTGTTCCGCCGCCAGTTCGCCGCGCGGTTCAGTTTGTTCGCGCTGCTCCAATTCCTCCGCGAGCAATTCGGCGAACTTTTCCGGCGAAACTTCGCCACCTATTTGCACATAAATCACGTGCGGCGAAAGACAGCCGAGTTGGTTCCACGCCACCACATCCTCCGCGGCATTGGTCGCCACACGCCGCGCACCCGGGTCCGATAGGATCTCGCGCGCCACAAAACCGAAGCTCACGCGATGGCCGTAGCCGAGAAAACGGGTTTTGACCCGCAAACGCGAGCGAATGGCTGCAAGCGTCTCATCATTGCCGGTTGCTGTGACACAATCAGCTTCCCCGAACAACACATTCTCCAAATCCGCGTTGCCGCCGCGCCATTCAGCTACTTCGAGGCACGCCCCAAGCTTGGAATCGGCATCGTAGATTGAATGCGCAAATAATCGCAGTAGAAATGATGCACCGCTCGCACATTTCACGACTTGCGCCGAACGCGCGAGCAAACCGAAAACGACGCTCGTCAGGGTCGAATTCGGAATATTGCCCGCCGTGATATGAACGAGAAGTTCCGGACCGGTTGCCATTGCCATGTGCGAAAGGTTTGGTTTGCCATCGGCACAAAATTCATCCAGTCGTTTCGCATCGCCGAACTCCTGAACGAGCAGCGTATGAAAATTATCGGACGTGAGTTGACAGAAAAAATTGTCCAGCCCCTTTGCCAGCGTTTCGCGCGAGAAGCCTGTTTTCGCCGGCCCAAGCTCAAGCGCGAGTTTTCGGAATGGATCACCGGCTTGAAGCCAGTTTGAAGCCACTGCACTCAACACTTTCACCATGCTGCTGGTGGAACGCGATGCGAGATAGCGTTCGCGATTGCGTTTGAGCGTCTGGCACGCCTCCGTGATCATCGCCGGCGACAGCGTCGCCTCCGGCGGCAGATCAGCGAGAAAATAATTTGGTAAATTCATTCGGATTCAATGCTCATCAAGGAACAACCGCGTGGTTCAGCAAATTGGGCGCGACCAATCAATTCAAAACCGTCACCGTGGCGAACGCCCAAGTCTTCCGTTTGAATTGCCATGACGGAAAATACGTTCGCCAAATCGAAAACACGAATCAGGCCGGTTTCGCCATCCGCGACCTCGCACCCATTCTCGGGTGAGATGATTTGCACCCGTGCCCACGGCGGAAAACGGAACTCACGTTCCGAGTTTTGAATTTTGAGTTTTGAATTTTGAATTGAAATTTCAGCGTCATAAGCCTGTGAACTAAGTTCACTCATACCGTATTCACAGACAATGTGGCTTTGCGGAATGCCGAGCCGTTCTGTGATGAGCGCATGCAATTCGTCTTTCGACATCGTGCGTGAGCGGCTTTTGTAACCGCCGGTTTCCATCACGCGCGAACCAATCGGCAGGCGGAAATGTAAATTATTTTCAGTCAAAAAATCCAACAGGTGAACGAATGAAAAGGCCGTGCCTAAAATAAGTTTTGAGTTTCCCGCCGTCGCTGCGCTATGGCGCGGCAAGTGAGTTTTGAGTTTTGAGTTGCCGTCCAGCGCCGCAAGCGCGGCCTCAAAATCCAACACCCACGCTCCATCCGCATCAATCTTGCCGACGAAAACCGATTCCTGTGCGTCGAGTTTTTGCCGAATGGTTTTAAACATATGAACGAGCGACGAATGTGGTGCTTGCTCCGGGAGAGGAGTCAGGCAAATCAGTTTTGAATTTTGAGTTTTGAGTTTTGAGTTGGCAAAAATGTTTTGCACAAACCACTTCCACAGCGACGCTTCATAAACGGTCAACGAGTCTGCATTATGAAAATGACGGCTCGGCTTCTGCTTTGTCGTGCCGCTGGAATGAAAAACGGCTGTGCGTTCGGATGGCGCAAGGCAGGTCAGTTCCAGTTCCTTGAACGCCGCCGTTGGCACTGCGGGGATTCGCGTCCAATGTTCGACAACTTCCGGTGTGCGTCTTTGCGCCTCACAAATGAGGCGATAGGCGAAATTGTATTTGAACTGGAGCGCGAAAAGTTCGAGCGCAAGTTGGTTAAAATCTTCTTCGTAGGAGCCGACGTGAGGAGGCTCTGACAATTTGCGATTCCCGATTTCCGATTTCCGATTTTGAAGTATGAGACTCCTTACGTCGTCACCTACAGAAATACGCTCGCGCAATCGCGCGGCGAAATTGGAAAGTTCAGTTATCATGCGGTTTTTGTTTATCGGCTGGTGTTCCGCCACAGCCGAAAGACATTGTAGCGCGAAATATTCTTGCGGCAAGCGTGAAGGTTTGAATAGGGGGGCGGGGCGAGACTCCGTCGAGCCGCGGTTCTTTGTTTACGGCTCGCGAGGATCGGCCTTCGCAAGACTTCGGCCAGACGAGCGCTCGCCCCACCAAGCTGCACGCCGCAGGATTGCCAATGCCGCGTTTGTCCTTCACACTGTTCTTTTCAATGAACAAACGGTTTTACATCACCACCGCGATTGATTACGTCAACGGCCAGCCGCATCTCGGCCATGCCTACGAAAAAATCGTCACCGACGTCATCGCACGGTCGCGTCGCAGTCTGGGGCAGGAGGTTTTTTTCCTCACCGGCCTTGATGAACACGGCCAGAAAGTCCAACAAGCCGCCGTTGCCGAAGGCAAGACGCCGCAGTCCTATTGCGACCAGCTTGCGGCGGACTGGAAAGCCTTTGCAAAAAAACTGGAACTGACCAACGACGATTTCGTCCGCTCCACCGAACCACGCCACAAGGAAGTCGTTCAAGCCGGCCTCGCGAAGGTTTACAAAGCTGGCCAGATTTATAAAAAAACCTACCAGGGCTTTTATTCAACGAAAGAGGAAACATTCCTGACCGAGAAGGATCGCAGTCCGGATGGAACCTTCGATCCCAGTTACGGCGAAGTCATCGAGTTGCAGGAAGAGAATTACTTCTTCAAATTGCACGAACAACAGCAATGGCTGATTGACACCATCGAAAAAAATCCGTCGTTCATCGCACCCGATCATCGCCGGAATGAAGTCCTCGGTTTTCTCAAGAACAACGAACTCGAAGATTTGTGCATTTCCCGCCCGGCATCGCGATTAAACTGGGGGATTCCCCTGCCCTTTGATCCGAATTTTGTGACCTACGTCTGGTTTGACGCGCTCGTGAATTACATCAGCATCGCCGCTGCCCACGGTGACCCAACAATATTGGCGGCTTTAAAATCGGAAATCGGAAATCGGAAATCGGAAATCGAATTGTGGCCTGCGGATATTCACGTCATTGGCAAGGACATCGTAAAATTTCATGCCGTCTACTGGCCAATCATGCTCAAGGCCATGGGTTTGCCGCTGCCGAAACAGATTCTTGTCCACGGTTGGTGGCGGAAGGACGGCGCGAAAATCAGCAAAAGCACCGGTAACATCGTTGACCCCATCGCGGTCATTGACGAATGGGGCTTGGACGCTTTCCGTTTTTACGTACTGCGCGAACTCGACATTGGGGCGGATGGAAACTGGACTGATGCCGGATTTAAAGCGCGTTACAACGCCGAGCTTGCCAATGGCCTCGGCAATCTCGTTAATCGTTCGCTTTCAATGCTCAAGCGTTATCGCAACGGAGTCGTGCCTGCATCTTCGAATGAACTTGCTGACGAGGTGCAAAAGGTCATCACCGAAACACGCACACGGCTTGAACAAAACCAACTTCAAGCCGCCCTGCACAGCATCTGGTCGCTCATCACAAGAGCCAATCAATATGTTGACCAGACCGCGCCGTTCAAGCTGGCTAAAGACCCGGCGCAATCAAAGCGGCTGGATGAGGTGCTTTACAACCTGGCCGAAACCTGCCGTGTGCTGGCTGTTTTGCTCTGGCCTTTTTTGCCGGGCACAGCGACGAAGATTTACGCGCAGCTTGGGTTGACCGGCTCACCGGACAAATTTTCAGAAGCCGTTTGGGGTAAATTGAAGCCCGGCCACAAAATCGGCGAGCCTGCTCCTTTGTTTCCGCGCAAGGATAATTGAGCTAATTCAACGGCACACCACGACGAAGGTAAGTCGGGATGTCGAGGTCTTCGCCTTTGTGGATTGTCGGTTCGCTTTTATCAAACCGTCCCTTGGAAATAATCGCCAGCGGCAATTGTGTCTGAAGCATTCCAGATCTGGCTTTTCGCGCCCGACTACGAGATTGTCCGGACAGTAATTGTTCGCGTTGTCCCATTGTCAATGACGGTGACTGTGCAATGTCGCGCACCGGACGGGCGCCGAGACCCCGTGAAATTTCTTCCTGTTCCGACGGTTCTTCGGGCGCAGCCGCCGCAGGCAATCGCGCGGGTGCGACATTTTGTTTCGCCGCAATGACGGTGACGAACAACCGGTTCTTCAACGTTTCGTCCACCGCCGCGCCCATGATGATTTGCGCCTGTTCGCAATGGCGGCTGATTTGTTCCATCACGCGGTTCACATCGGCCATCGTCAAATCCTTCCCGCCCATGAGACTCACGAGCACGGCATTGGACTCGGCCAGAGCGCGGCCTTCGTCAAGCAGTGGATGCGCAAGCAATTTTTCCACCACCTCACGCGAACGCGCCGGACCGCTTGCCTCGACGGATGCAAATGCGCTTTCAGAATGGCGGTCACGCACCAGCGCGCACAAATCGTCAAAGTGGATGTGAATCAAACCCGGTCGCGTGAACAATCGCCACACGCCCCAGATACTTTCCGCCAGCAAACCGCCGGCGATGCGGAACGTGTCGAGCATACTGGTGTTTTCATCAATCAACTTGAATGTTTTCTGGCACGGCAGGCAAATGACACCGTCGGCGACGGCTTTAAGCTGATCCAATCCCTGCAACGCCTGCTGCTGGCGGCGATTACCTTCACAGGTAAATGGCAACGTCACAAACGCCAGCGCCAGCGCTCCGGTTTCCTTCGCTGCGCGCGCCAGCACAGGACTGATGCCGCTGCCAGCACCACCGCCCAGACCGGCAACGATGAACACCACCTCCGCGCCTTCACAGGCGGTTTTGAGCGTGGCAAATTGTTCCTCGGCAATGGCGTGGCCGCGTTCGGGATCACCGCCGGTGCCAAGACCGCGCAGTAATTTTGTTTCAAGCTGGATTTTCACCGATGCGGATGATGCCTCCAGTGACGATGAATCGGTATTGATTGCAATAAAGACCGCGCCCGTGAACTCCCCTTTGTCCATGGCGTCGAGCAGATGGACACCGGCGCTGCCGACGCCAAAAATTTTCACAGCCGGCACCTTGGCCGGTTTAAGAACCTCCGATGGGGTTTGAGTTTTGGTTTTCATGGTTCAAACGGGTTTATGACCGGCGCAGGATGTTCGCGATGGCACCCTTGATTCCCTGGGCCAGCGACGGGCCGCCTTCACGTTTGCGTGTTTTGAACGAACCGAATTTCACAAGACCGATACCGGTGATGAATTCCGGCTGGTCGAGCGCCGACTTCAGGCCGCTAATGGAGTTGGTCTGGCCAAGGGACACCGGCATTTGCAAAATCGGTTCGGCGAGCCTGGCGATATGCGGTGTGCGCGCACAGCCGCCGCACAGAAAAACGCCGGCGCGCAGGTAATCAGACAGCCCCGCCTGCTCCAAATTATGCACTACAAGCTGAAAAATTTCCTCCAGTCGCAACGACACGATTTGGCGCAAATGCCCGACATTGACCGTTTTGAGCGGCAAGCCCAGTTCGTTGGTGATTCTGACGGTTTGTCCCTTGCTTTCCTCATCCATCAGCGCCGAGCCGTGCTCAAGTTTGAGCTTTTCCGCGCGGCTTAACGGCACTTTCAAGCCATAAGCCAGATCGTTGGAAACGTGGTCGCCACCGATCGCAAGGACGCCGGTGTGCTGGATCACTCCACCGGCATAAACGATGTAATCAGTCGTGCCGGCGCCGATGTCAATGACCAGCGCGCCGAGTTCCTTTTGCTCATTGGTCAACAGCGCAAGCGACGAAGCAAGGCCGTTGAACACAATATCATCCACTTCAAGTTGCAAGCCCTTGACGAGGCGAATGGCGTTTTGCAGGCGGTTCGTGTTGCCGTGAACGACATGCACATCCACCTCAAGCCGCGAACCGAGCATCCCCACCGGGTTCGCCACGCCATCCCGTCCATCCACGAAAAAGTGCTGGCGAATCGCGTGAACGATGTTGTTTTCCATCGGTAAATTGATCGCCTTCGCATTCTTGACGACATCCTGTACATCGTCCTCGGAAATTTCACGGTCGGCGGAAACGACCGGATGCACGCCGCGATTGTTGAATCCGCGAATATGTCCGCCGGTTACCCCCAGATAAACGTTGCGAATTTCCACATCGGCCATTTGCTCGGCCTCGACGATGGCATTGCGCACGTCCTCTTCGGCCTGTGTTGGGTCTACAATCTCGCCCTTGCGCACACCCCGTGAACGCGCCTGGCCGAGACCAATGATATTGAGCGAGCCATCGGCATTTTGTTCGCCAACGACGGCGCAGGCTTTGGACGTGCCGATTTCCAGACCGACGATGATGTTTGAAGCGTCAAACATTAATTATTCCTCCGAACGTGTGCTGGGTTGACCGATTTGATCGCGGGAACCGGCAGCGTGCCGGCTTCCATCCAACGAACCGGAACGTTGTTGGAAACCGCCAGATCGAGTGTCACGATGGCCTTGTTCATCTGCTGTCCCAAATCGTAAATTTCGCGCCAGCGTCGCAATTGCTGATCCAAATTGTCGAGGCTAAAAGTAATTGTGCTGCCCTGCTCCGTCGTTGCCACAACAACTCCCGGCGACGAAACATCAATGCGCCGTAAATCCACAAACCCTGCCATTGGCGAATGGCCGAACGCAGCCACCAATCGCAACGCGGCCCGCACCTGGGGCGATTCGACACGACGACCGGGCTGCAATTCATACATATTCAGCCCCACAATCACCGGCAATTGCTCGCTCATTTGCGACAGTGGAATCATGCACAGCCGCGGGTCAATCGGTTGCATCACGTAACCATCGGCATCCAACTGAAAAACTGAAACCGTTATTCCACCCGTTGTGCCTGCGTGCGGCACGTTCACTTGCGCCACCGGCCGCCGTTCCGTGACGCGAATTTGCAGTGTGCGCGGCAGTATGCGCTCGACGGAAACGGAACCAATCGTCGGAACAAGTTCCAGATTCCGTTTCACCGCCGCCAAATCGAGCGCAATCAAATTCTCACCGGGCTTCACGAGCGAAAGACGGCGCAATTGGTCCGGGGCGATAACGCCGTCCGTTCGTATCTCTATCTGTTGAACGGCAAATTCGGAATTTTTATAAACAAATTTGTCCAACATCCATTCACCCATGCACCACAACAAGTAGAGCCCGAACACCGTTCCGAAGATAATACCCAGCGCCACTGCCGCCAGCCGCGTGCGCGCGGCACGCACCTGACTCGAACGCAGTTTCACGTCAAGCACGCGCCCGTGACTCAACCGCCGGTTTTTTTGTTCGCGTCTAAACCACATGTTGAAACGCAGAATAACAGATGGTAAATGATGAATGAAGAACGAACTTCTGGTTTGGGTAATGGATCAAAGTCAGTTCAATTCTGCATTTCGCATTCTTCATTCTTCATTTCCTTTTTAACGCCAGATCCACCATTCGTTGGCAGAGTTGCGCGTAATTCAAACCCGCCACAAGAGCCGCCTTCGGCAACAAGCTCGTTTCTGTCATGCCCGGCAGCGTGTTCACTTCAAGCACGACCGGCTCGCTCCCGTTTTGCGTGACACGCACCATCACATCCACACGGGCGTAATCGCGACCGCCAATCACCTTGAATGCGCCAAGCGCTGCTTTCTGAATTCGTTGCGTCAGCGCCGCGTCAAATGGCGCGGGGCAAAAATATTCCGTGCGGCCTGCCGTGTATTTGTTTGGGTAATCGTAAGCACCGACTTTCGGCCGAACTCCGACAATCGGCAGGGGCTTGTCGTCCAAAATGCCAACCGTACATTCACTCCCGACAATTTTCTCCTCGACCAAAACTTCCGAATCAAACTTCAACGCCTCCGCCAACGCGGCGTGCCAATCCTCAACCCGCTCGACGAATTGCAAACCGACGCTCGACCCCTGCCTCACCGGCTTCACAACAAGTGGCGGCTGCCAGCCCTTCGGCAATGGAGTTTTTTCCGAATCCACGACCAAAAATTTCGCTGTTGGAACCCCGGCTTCAACACACCGTTTTTTTGTCAGCACTTTATCGAACGCGATACGGCTCGCCGCGGCGTCACAGCCGGTGTAAATCGCACCCAGTTCGTCCAATCTCCGCTGTACCGTGCCGTCCTCGCCATAAGTTCCGTGCAACGCCAGAAAAACCACGCTTGTGTCCCTGGGCAAAACCCATGTGTCATTGACCGGATCAAGCTCGTGAATTTCGTGACCGAGTGAACGCAAAGCCTTCGCCACCGCCGCCCCGGAACACAACGACACCTCACGCTCGGCACTTGGACCGCCCAACATCACTGTGATTTTAAGTCTGGCGCCCATTCGCTTCAATTTTCACCGATAATTTCGATCTCCGTCTGCAAATCAATTCCGCGCCCCACTTTGACGCGCTGTTTCAGAATTTCAATTAATTCCAAAATGTCGCGGGCTGTCGCATTGCCGTCATTCACGATGAAATTTCCGTGTTCGGCGGACACCACAGCGCCGCCCACACGCATGCCTTTCAAGCCGAGTTCATCCATCAACCGGCCTGCTGGAATCTTTTCCGGATTCTTAAAAATACAGCCGGCGCTTGGCGCGGCAGGCTGCGTTTTCCAACGCCTTTCACTAAATGCTTTCATGCGCTTCTCAACCTCTTCCGGCGATGCCTGCACGCATTTAAACACAGCGCCAAGCGCAATGTGATTTTTTAACAGCGGGCAGCAACGATACTCCACCGGCATTTCGTGCCCCGCCCGTTCGTGAATTTTTCCGGCATAATCCATGAACCGCACGGACTCGACCACATCGAATGTTGCACCGCCCATCGCACCCGCATTCATGCGCAACGCACCACCGACGCTGCCGGGAATGCCCTCAAGAAATTCCACTCCACTCAAGCCGTTTCGCCTGGCTTCGACTGTCACGCTTTTCAACTTCGCCCCCGCGCCACAGTACACCCGTTCGCCTGTGATTTCGATGCGGCTGAAATGCGGATGCGCAAGACAAATCATCACACCGCGAAAACCGCCGTCGCGCACGAGCAGATTTGAGCCGCGACCCATCACCAAAAACGGCAAATGGCACTCGTTACAAAATTTTACGACGCTCGACAAATCACCTTCCGACGCCGGTTCGACATAAATGTCCGCCGGACCACCGACGCGCAGCGTGGTGTGTTTCGCCAGCGGCTCATCGCGGCGAATGATGGTCTCGCGTGAAACACACCCGGCTAGTTCCGTGGTGATGTGTTCTTTGGTTCGCATCGAACTTTTTAAAACTGTGGCTGGCGATGTCATGCCACAACTTTCAAATTTATTTCGTTCCGCGCTGATTTCTCTGCATTTCGCCCGGCGATTGAGAGTTGTCCATCAACAGCATCCAAAATCGTTTCTGCGATTTGCACGGCGGCATGCGGCGCGTGCCATTGCGCGAGCGCAGTTTGAATCTTTGAGCGAGCAGCGGCGTCTTCAACCAGTTCACATAGCAGGTTGACGACATTTTCCCGTGTTGCAGTTTTTTGCTCAAGCAGACGCGCCGCGCCGGTTTTTTCAAAAGCACGGGCATTATAAAATTGATGATTCTGCGCTGCCGTTGGATATGGAATCAAGAGCGAGGGCAGACGCACCGCGGCAATTTCGGCAAGAGAGGATGCGCCGGCGCGGCTCACGGAAACGGTCGCAGCGCCGAGCGCCAAATCCATCTCCATCAGAAACGGTTTGATAACAGCGTTTAAACCGTGGACTTCATAAGCGGCTTTAACTTTTTCAAAATCATTTGCGCCGGTGAGATGAAGCCACTGCCAATTTTTTGCGCGTTCACCAAGCACAGGCAACGCGGACAAAATCATTTCGTTGATGCCGCTTGCGCCCTGGCTGCCGCCCATGATCAGAACCACTGGACGGTTGGATGCAAGCCCAAGCGCAATCCGGCATGCGGCGGGATCGCGAGGTTGAAATTGGGAACGCACAGGCGTTCCGGTCACCGTGACTTTACGAGTGCGAAGTCGGGCAACCGTTTCTGGAAACCCAACAAAGGTCTCATCCACAAAGCGCGCAAGAAAGCGGTTGGCACGACCCGGGATGGTATTGGATTCGTGCAGGAATGTTTTAGCACCAAAATCCTTTCCGACCCAGATCGGCGGCGCGCTGGTGAATCCGCCCATGGCGAGAACGGCGTCGGGGCGGTGTTTGCCAAACATTTTCCGGGCAGCGAACAACGACTTCACGAAACTGCCGGCGAAAGAGAAATAATTCCGGTTTTGTAATCCAACCGCCGGCAACGTGATGATTTCCATGCCACGTGCAGACTTGACGGCTTGCCGGTCAACATCCTTTGGCGAGACGAGCAACGCAACGGCGCAATTTCGTCGTTGAAGCTGTTCTGCGACCGCCATCCCCGGAAACAGATGCCCGCCCGTGCCGCCGCACGCGATGGCGACGAAGGGTGATTTGGCTCCGGACGCGATCATGTGGCTTGAGTCATTGAAATCTCGTCGGTTTCCATGCCGGCCACAGGAATTTTTTCCCGCGTGTGAGCGTGACGCGCGACACTGAATAAAATTCCGACGCATGTGAACATGGCGAGCAAATTTGAACCGCCATAACTGATGAACGGCAGCGGCAAGCCCTTGTTCGGCAGTGCGCTGGTGACAACGCCGATGTTAATCGCCGCTTGCAAACCGATAAGGAATGTCAGCCCCGATGCAAGCAGGAATCCGAATGTGCTATGCGAGTTTAACGCAATGTAAATGCCGCAAATGACAATGACGACGAATGCAAGAACGACAAGCAGCGTGGCAACCAAGCCGAGTTCCTCTCCAATAATGGAAAAAATAAAATCGGTGTGATCTTCCGGCACGAAGCCGAGTTTTTGACGGCCATTCCCGAGGCCAAGGCCGGTCCAGCCTCCGGAACCGAGTGCAATCATGGCCTGGTAAGCCTGATAGCCGACACCCTCCTTGTGCTGTTCCAAATCCCACCAGCTAAAAATGCGCTTCATACGCATCGGATCCCGCAAAATGGAAACCGTCAAAGCGAATGCGCCAAGCAAAACCGGCGGAATAATGTATCTCCAGCGGACACCGGCGATGAGCAGCATCGTACCGCTGACGGCGGCAAGCAAAATGGCCGTGCCACGGTCGGGTTCAACAAAAACCAAACCGAGCACCAACATGATGAGCAGGCAGGGCAAAACGATGCCGCGATTCCAAGTATGCATGTGCCGCTGGCAATGATCTCCATACCACGCCAGCAGGATGATGAGGGCGAGTTTGGCAAATTCGGAGGGTTGAAAGCGCAGGCCGTGAAAATCGAACCAGCGGCGCGCGCCATTGACCTTTCTGCCGATGTGAGGCACGAGCACCAGCACAAGCAAAAAGAGCGCGAGGAGAAAAACCGGCCAGGCGTATTTTTTGAACACTTGATAGTCGAGGGCGGTCGCCGCCACACAAAGCGCAAACCCGAACGCAAACCATACCAACTGTTTTTTCAACAGGTCGGCGCCAAACTGCGTCATACTGGAGCTGTAAAGCATCACCAATCCCAGCGCCAACAGGGCAGCGATGCAAAACGCCAAAGTCGTGACGGCGATCTTCATTTCAACGCTCAACATCCCGCAATGCGGGATCACCCCCAACAGTCAAACCGGCGCCTTATTGGCCGGCAGGCGCACTGGCTGGTGCAGGCGTTGTGCCCTGCGGTGGAACCGGCACAGAGGACACGGGCACAGCAGGCGTCAGAGCTTCCGCCTTTGCAGGAATCTTTAACTTCTGGCCGACTTTGATTTTTGTCGTGGTCAGATTGTTTTCAGACTCAATTGCTTTGACAGTTGTGCCATGTGCCTTGGCAATTTTCACCAATGTGTCGCCGGATTTGACGGTATAAACCCCTGCACCACCGCTTGCGCCGGTTGAAGCCGCTAGAGCAGCCGTAGCTGAAGCTGGAATTGACAATTTCTGTCCCACCTTCAGTTTGGCCGGTTCAACACTGGGATTAGCCGCTTTCAACGCCTTGAGAGTCACACCATTTTTCTTTGCGATTTTCGCAAGGGTATCGCCCTTGACCACGACATATTCTGCCGCAGCGGCTTCCGTCACAGCGGGAGGCACAACCGCTGGCGGAAGTTGCACAGGAGGATTGGATGCTTCCACCTGCGGCAAATTCGTTTCGATTGTCGGCGGTAAATTGGTATCCACCACCGGCGCGTTATTTTCGGTTTCGGTTTGCTCGCGTTTACAGCCCTGGATGAGCATTGCGGTCAGGCTGGCAATTCCGACCGCGAGCACACAAAACACGGCGAATTTTACACGCGAATGGTGTTTGCTTTGCTGCTCCAATAGGGAGCCTTTGGGTACGAATGGGTTCGGATTATTCATGGATTTGGCGCTGATTGCGTCCTTTCGTGTTGAGGTTGTGTTGTTGAGTTTTCCGCAACGAAGTTTTCCCTCTCAAAACCCCGTGGCGGGTTAAAGTCATCATGTTTATCGGTCTGCGCTTGAAGCTGACGCGATGTGGATTGCTGAAAAAATTCAAGTCAATCCGTTTCAAACTGCCGGTTAAATACAAAAGCACCCTTCGAGCCACCGCACGCTTCTCTGCTGCCGCCAATGTTTTTAACAACGAACGGTTGGCGGCGCAAGGAACAAAACGACTTGTTCCAATTCCATTTTCAAGCAATGTCAACATCACAACTCACCTTAATTTTAGCGTGGCCAGCGCGATAACCGCGAAGAGTACGCACAAAATATAAAAACGCATCACCACTTGCGATTCATACCAGCCTTTTTTCTCAAAATGATGATGCAATGGCGCCATTAAAAAAATCCTCCGGCCAGTACCATAGTATTTTCGTGTAAAACGAAACCAACTGGTTTGTAAAATCACCGAAACCGCTTCCAACACAAACACGCCGCCAGCAATCACCAGCACAAACGGCTGGTGAATCAACACCGCGATAATGCCGAATGCACCGCCAAGCGGGAGTGAACCGGTGTCGCCCATGAAAACCTGCGCGGGATGACAGTTAAACCACAAAAATCCCAAGCCTGCCCCGATGAGTGCCGCACAAAACACAGTCAGTTCGCCCGCACCGTCCACGTAAGGAATTTGCAAATAGCCCGCGGCCTTCATGTTGCCTGCCAGATATGTGAAGAATAAAAACACAAACGCCACAATCAGCGTGCAACCAATCGCCAGCCC
>Ga0182027_10010172_pt1 | contig 13416 bp, 8 predicted proteins | sample 712E1DmetaG_FD_121300 | JGI IMG/M metagenome (GOLD analysis project Ga0182027, IMG submission 121300) | Permafrost microbial communities from Stordalen Mire, Sweden - 712E1D metaG (Illumina Assembly) | ecosystem: Environmental > Terrestrial > Soil > Wetlands > Permafrost | place: Sweden...
AATTCCCAGCATCAGTTGCAACTGAACTCTGCAGGATCCGATACTTCCTGCCTTATAATCCGGAGCATCACCTTACCCGCTATGGAATGGTCATTCTGGATAAAAATGTCGTTCAACACTTCCCTGAACAATTACGCGAGGGTTTATCTCGGGGCAGATTCCCCGGATCTTAAAGGAAATATAAATGCCGTGTATTTACAGCTGGGTGGCGCCGGTGACAGTGTGATTTTATTCAGGGAGAATGGAAACATTCATTCGCCGCTCTTTAAGTTTCCCTTTCTCCGGACCAATCACTCCATAAATGTTTTCCGTATTAAACTATGCAGGGATTCTGCCGGCAACTGGGATCTGTATGCCGACAGCACGGGCGGCTTAACATTCAACAAATATGGCTGCTTCACTGATAATGGAACAATTCCTTCGGCATGGCTGGGTATCTTTTGCAGGTATACTTCAAGTAACTCAAACAAATTCTGGTTCGATGATTTTTATGCCGGTGGAATAATTCATGACACCATACCACCAAAGATAATTTCAGCCGGTTTTTCGGACAGTTTGACAATCAGAATAAAGTTCAGTAAAAATATTGATTCAACCTGTCTTAAAGAAGGTTTAAATTTTTCGCTGAAAAATGATCCTGAAATACTTCAGAAAGCATATATTTTAAAAACGGATCCTTCAATAATATTTGTCAGAATAAATATTAACAGAGATGAATTTTTTTGCGATACTTTAACGGTGAGAAATATTTCCGACTTTTCGAATAATTTTCTTGCGGATACTTCTGTTTTTTTCTGTTATTATATTCCGGGTCCTTGTCTTCCTGGCGACCTGGTTATAAATGAAGTATTGTTCCATCCGGATGCATCTGGTTCCAGGTTCATTGAATTCTTCAACCGCTCGGTAAAGGTTATCAATTTAAGCATGTTGTCAGTAGGAACAAGGAGCAGTGGACAATCAAACTTGCAGTATGAAATGCTTTGCAAAACAGAGAGGATGCTATTACCGAAAGATTTTTATGTCATAACCGCTGATTCGGCAAAACTCTGCTCACGGTATTATGTTCCGGATCCCCGTAAAATAGCAGGGTTTGGGCATTTCCCGGCGATGAATACAGATTCGGGATCTGTCGTCCTGATATCCAATGACGATTCCGTAGTTGTTGACGCGATGAATTACAGCCAGAGCATGCATTTGCCGTTCCTTATAAGTACTGAGGGTGTTTCACTTGAACGCCTGGATCCGCAGATGCCTTCAGACTGCAGGGCAAATTGGCAATCCGCTTCCGAAACCTCAGGATTTGCAAGCCCCGGGTATGAAAATTCGCATTATGCCATTGACCCGGGAAACGGGATTGACATTCAGCTGAGCAGTCCGATAATTTCACCTGATAATGACGGGAAGGATGACCTCCTTTACATCAGGGTGAATGGGGTGGAGCCCGGAACACTGCTTACATTAAGGATCTTTGACTTAAAGGGAACCCTGGTTAAAGCAATAGCCAACCCGTCAACAGTATCGGAAAATTCCATATTCATCTGGGATGGCACGGGAGATAATAAGCTCAGGGTACCAATGGGATATTATATTGTTTTTTCAGAAAGTATCAATGGTTCCGGAAAGCATTCCAAAGTCAGGAAAGCTATAGCTGTAGCGCAAAAACTTTAATGGTTGCTATAGCCTGGCATATGCGATGGTTGCCACAGATATGGCGACACCGGGAATAGAAGATAAGGTGGAAATGCAGGACTCCAGTGTTGCTCCTGTGGTAACGACATCATCAACCAAAAGGATCTTTTGACCGGCAATTTTATCCGGATCCTTAATAAAGAAAATATCCTTCACATTTTTCCAGCGCAAAAAACGTGATTTATGTGTCTGTGTCTCTGTTGCATTTTTTCTCAGCAGGCATTGGCAGGTATATGGTATGTCCATGGTAGTGGAAAGTCCAATGGCAAATTGCTCGCTTTGATTGTAGCCTCTTTTCAGGTATTTTTTCCTGTGGAGAGGGACGGGTATGATGATTCCCGACAAGGAATAAGGAGAACAGGATCTGAGAATTTTTCCGAATTCCTGGCCAAGGAATATTCCAATATCCTTTCGTCCCTTGTACTTTAAATCATGGATTATATTCTGGACCTTGCTGCCCTTATTAAAAAGCAGGAATGAAGTTGCTGAGAGGATATCGGCCCGGCCCCAGAAAATCCTGTTTACAGGGTTATCGCTCTGAAGATGAAAATTTGTCCGTGGCAGGTGATAAAAGCATGTATCACAGAGAACGTTTTCATGTTTCCAAAGGGAATTACCGCAACCACTGCAGATCCTCGGAAAGATCAAGCCCAGAAAATCATCTGCCCACATGTTGCTTAATCCGCCGGAAACAAAAAAGTGATACATAAAAGTTTATAAACATATTACGGGATTCTACAAAAATTACCGTAGGTTTGATAAGGTTTTCTGACAAAAAAATTCCTGTCATGGATGAAGTAAAACAGGGAAAACTTCTGGAAATAAAAGACCTGATGGTCAGGTTTCGTCAAGGAAAGGAGTATACTCTTGCGGTTGACGGAATCTCTTTTGAGATGTTGCCTTCTGAAACACTTGCAATTGTCGGTGAATCGGGATCCGGAAAATCAGTTACCGCCCTTTCGGTTATGAAACTTATTCCGGACCCACCAGGGATAGTAGAAGCAGAGCAGATCAGGTTTCTCACAAAAGACGGACGGCTGGTTGACCTGCAAAGGACAACCGAACCCGAAATGACAGGCATCAGGGGAAAGAACATTGCCATGGTCTTTCAGGAACCAATGACGTCACTGAATCCTGTATTCACTTGCGGCGACCAGGTTTGCGAGGGGATCCTTTCACATTTTGACATCTCAGGGCCCAGGGCTGTGATGGCCACCCTTGAATTATTCCGTGAAGTAAGGCTTCCCCGGCCCGATCGTATCTTCAAAGCCTATCCTCACCAATTATCGGGTGGGCAAAAACAAAGGATTATGATTGCGATGGCTATTTCTTGCAATCCCTCCCTGCTGATTGCTGATGAACCGACAACTGCGCTGGATGTCACGATACAAAAGAAGATCCTGCAGTTGCTTAAAAAGATGCAGAAAAGCCGGAACATGGGTATTTTATTCATCACCCACGATCTGGGCCTGGTTGCAGGTTTTGCCGACAAGGTAATCGTGATGTATAAAGGTAAAATCGTAGAACAGGGGAATGTTTCGCAGATCTTTACCAATCCACAACACCCTTATACGAAGGGGTTGCTCGCCTGCAGGCCGCCATTGAATGTCAGGCTGAAAAGGTTGCCTGTGGTAGCAGACTTTATCGCAGGCAAAGGGGAAACGGGAACCGAATTAATCAGCGGGGAAGAACGGGCAGAAAAGCATATTCAAATGTACAAACTTGAGCCTGTGCTTAAAGTCAAAGATCTTGTAAAACATTTTCCCGGAACAAGGGCTGTTGATACTGTCAGTTTTAATGTTTTCCCCGGTGAAACGCTCGGGATTGTAGGGGAATCGGGAAGCGGCAAAACAACACTGGCAAGGGCCGTTCTGGAGCTTATTCCTCCCGATGCAGGCAGGATCTGCTTTAAGAACGAAGAGATTTCCCGGATCTCAAAAGAAAAATTGAAAGCGCTCAGGAAACACCTTCAGATCATTTTTCAGGATCCATACTCGTCCCTGAACCCAAGGCTCACGGCGGGTGCGGCAATCCTGGAACCCATGAAAGTACATCATCTTCACGGCAATGATAAAACAAGGAAGCTTAAGGTCATGGAACTGCTTGAAAAAGTGGGCTTGCAACCTGAACATTTTAACAGGTATCCTCATGAATTCTCAGGGGGGCAGCGTCAGCGCATCTGCATCGCCAGGGCGTTGGCCGTGGAACCCCGGCTCCTCATATGTGACGAATCCGTATCAGCGCTGGATGTTTCAGTTCAGGCGCAGGTTCTAAACCTGCTCAATGACCTTAAAAAGGAACTCGGGCTGACCTATATCTTCATTTCACATGACCTCAGCGTTGTGAGGTATATGGCCGACAGGATCATCGTGATGAAGAACGGCAGGATCATTGAAACCGGCGACGCCGATAAGATATTTACAAATCCTCAGACCGCTTACACCAGTTCATTGATAGAAGCAATACCGCATCCGGAATTTCTTCAATAGTTCAAATTTAATTTATACATCATGGGGAAAAATGCATCCAGAGGAAACACTGCCGACAGCAGCAACCTCATCAGGTCGGTGATGGAAGTCTTTCAGCAAAATCCATTCAGCAGCTTTAATTACAAGCAGGTGTCGGCCAGGCTTGGCCTGAATGAACGTGCCGGCAGGGACAGGGTAAGGCTGGTCGTCGAACGGTTATTTATGGGCAAAGAGCTCGTAGAGTCTAAGCGAGGGAAATACCAGATCAATACCGAAAGCGAAAGATTTAAAAAGGAGATGAAGAGGGAAGTCACAGGAAGGGTCGATATGAAGCAGACCGGTAAAGCCTATATCATTCCTGAAGACGGTTCCGAAGATATTTTTATTGCCGCTGAAAATACCCATCATGCCCTTCACGGCGACACCGTAAGGGTCAGCTTGTTTCCAATGCGGAAAGGGCATAAGAGGGACGGGCAAATCACCGAAGTCATCAAAAGGCATAAGCGGCAATTTGTCGGGATTATCGAAGCAAGCAAGAATTTTGCCTTCCTGATTCCCGATAACCCTTCGGTGCCCGTTGAAATCATGATCCAGAAACCGGACCTTAACGGGGCCCGGAACGGGGAAAAGGTCGTTGCTGTGATCACCGAATGGCCCGACCATGCTCAGAATCCGTTTGGCAAGGTCATCCAGATTCTAGGCAAGCCCGGCGACAATCACGTGGAAATGCAGGCCATCCTGGCCGAATACGATTTCCCCTTATCATTTTCCGAAAAGACCGAAGCAGAAGCAGAAAGGATATCTGAAGATATCCCTGAGGCAGAGATCAGCAAAAGAAGGGACTTCAGGAAAGTATTTACCATTACTATTGATCCGGAGGATGCAAAGGATTTTGATGATGCCGTTTCCCTCAAAAAGCTGCCAGACGGGCATTGGGAAGCAGGCGTTCATATTGCAGATGTGTCGTACTATGTTCGGAAGGGATCGGAAATCGACAAGGAGGCTTTCGAAAGGGGAACTTCAATTTACATGGTTCACAGGACCATTCCCATGCTTCCCGAGCGCTTGTCGAACCAGCTGTGTTCACTTCAACCAGATAAAGACAGGCTTTGTTTTTCGGCAGTATTTGAATTTGATGAGCATGGAAAGATCTGCCACGAATGGTTTGGCAAAACCATTATCCATTCCTGCAGAAGATTTTCCTATGAAGAGGTGCAGGTCATTATTGAATCGGGGAAAGGTGAATATGCTGAGGAAATTGCTGTTCTGAACGGGATTGCATTAAAACTCAGGGAAGAAAGGTTTAAAAAGGGTTCTTTCAATTTTGAGACGCAGGAAGTCAGGTTCAGGCTGGATGAAAAAGGACGTCCCCTGAGCATATATATCAGGGAGATGAAGGAATCGAACAAGCTGATCGAAGACTTCATGTTGCTTGCGAACAGGAAGGTTGCCGAGTGGGTGGGGAAACAGAAACCAAATGTACAGCCAAAAACATTTGTTTACAGGGTGCACGACAAACCAAACCCGGAGAAACTGGAAATCTTCACGCAACTGGTCGAACGGCTGGGGTTTTCACTTAAACTGTCCACTAAAAAATCAATGGCTCATTCCTTTAATCAGCTGTTTCATGATATTAAAGGCACCGGGGCGGAGAACATGGTGGAAAGCGTTGCCATAAGAACTATGGCGAAAGCATTTTATACCACAAAGAATATCGGGCATTACGGCCTTGCATTTCCGTATTATACACATTTTACTTCACCTATTCGCCGTTACCCGGACCTGATTGTTCACCGCCTTTTCCAGGAGTATCTCGATAGCAAGCCATCGGTACAGGCCGCAGAATATGAACTACAGTGCGAACATGCCTCGGATATGGAGAAACGTGCTGCCGACGCCGAAAGGGCATCCGTTAAGTACAAACAGGCCGAATATATGCTGGATAAAATAGGACAGGAGTTTGATGCGTTGATCTCGGGTGTAAGCAAATGGGGGATCTTTGCCGAGATCACAGGAACAAAATGCGAAGGGATGATTAAATTGAGAGATCTGGATGACGACTATTATTACCTTGATGAGGAAAACTTCCGCGTGATCGGGCAGAGGTACGGAAATGTTTATAAACTGGGAGACAAAGTGAGGATCAGGGTAAAAAAGATCGATCTTTCGAGGAAACAGATGGACTACACAATACTTTAATATGGACCTTGTTTCTCCAAAAGATCTTGTCAAAGCCAGTATGGGGCTTCAGGTTTTTGGTGGAGAGAAGCTCGCAAAGGTCCTGTTCAGGCTACTCAAACTGGACCTGGTGAACAAAACCTAAAGTGAAGATATTCACCTTCCTTCCCGTGAATTCCTTGATAAAATCCTTGAAGAGATCAAGGTATCATATAAGGCAACGGAAAATGATCTGAAAAACATTCCTCCCAAAGGCAGCTTTATTACCATCTCAAACCATGCTTATGGTGGTATTGACGGGCTGATCCTGATTTCCCTGATCACGAAGCAACGGCCCGATTACAAAGTCCTGGTAAATTTTTTACTGACCCGGATCTCACCTCTGCAGCCATATTTTATTGGGGTAAACCCCTTTGAGACGCATAAGGATGTAAAATCCAGTTTCGGGGGATTAAAAGACGCCATTGTTCATCTTGCAAACAATCACCCTATGGGTTTTTTCCCTGCCGGTGAAGTCAGCAGCTATAAACTCAAGCATCTTGCCATCACCGACAGGGAATGGCAGCATTCAATACTGAAATTTATTAAAAAGGCCAGGGTTCCGATAGTCCCTGTGTATTTCGCAGGTCACAACAGTATTCAATTCAACGTTCTTGGTTTTATCGATCCGGTTCTGCGTACCGCAAAGCTTCCATCGGAATTATTCAATAAGGGAGGGAGGGAAATACAAGTCAGAATCGGAGTTCCTGTTATGGTTGAGGAACAGGATGAATTTAAGGATATAACCGATTACGGCAGGTTTCTTCGAATGAAAACCTATGCACTTGGGTTGACCGGAAAACCTGAAAAATTTAAATACAAACTCCTGAACCATTCAACGGAGCCGATCATTGATCCCATACCGGATGATCTGGTACGGAAGGAAATTGAGCAGCTCAAAACGGAACACCTGCTATTCAGGATCAAGGAAAACTTTGTTTTTTGTGTACCATCGGCAAAGATCCCTAACATCCTTAAGGAACTCGGCAGGAGAAGGGAAAAGACATACAGGGAAGTAGGTGAAGGGACTAATAAAAGTCTGGATGTTGACCAGTATGATCCCTATTTTGAGCAGCTTTTTATCTGGGATGAAAACGAAAAGCAGCTGGTCGGAGGGTATCGTGTTGGGAAAGGGAACCAGATACTCACAAATTTCGGGATGAAAGGTTTTTACATTACAAGCCTTTTCAAAATAAGCAGGAAATTCGCACCCATTCTCAATGTCTCCCTGGAACTTGGCCGGTCATTTATCATTAAAGAGTACCAGAAGAAACCACTTTCGCTATTTCTGCTTTGGAAAGGAATTCTGTACCTGTTACTCAAAAATCCCAACTATCGTTACCTGCTGGGGCCGGTAAGTATCAGTAATGAGTTCAAATCATATTCAAAAACCCTTTGTGTGGAGTTTCTGAAGGCAAATTATTTTAATTCGGAATTTGCCGGATACATAAAGGCCAGGAACCCTTGTAAATTAAGGCTTCTGAGGATTTTTGAAAAAGACCTTTTTCTTAAATATACTGAGAAAGATGTTGGCAGGCTGGATAGTTTCATCCATGATTTTGACCCGCAATACAGAACCCCTGTCCTTCTCAGGAAATATCTGAGTGTTAATGCGGAAATCCTTGGATTCAACATCGACCCCTTATTTAATAACTGCCTTGATGCACTGATGATGCTGGACCTGTTTGAAGTGCCGTTCCCGACGATTGAAGGCCTGGCAAAAGAATTCCACGACCAGTCACTGCTTGAAAGATTCAGAAAATAGCTCAGGCCAGTTTATTCTTTTCGATCAGGTCAAAGAAGTTTTTACGGAAAGTTTCGCTAATGGGAATGTATTTATCGAGAATTTTGATTCGATTTCTTTCAATGGATTCAATCTTGTCCAGAGCCACGAAAAAAGACTTATGGACCCGGCAAAACAAGGGCTCATGCAATACCTCTTCAAGTTTTTTGGAATTCATGAGAGTCATGATCCTCCTGGTTTTTGTCACTATTCTCCAATAGTCGCCCATGCCTTCCACATACAATACATCAGGACATTCTATCCTTTCCATCCGGGTTTCGGTCTTCACAAAGAAATATGAATGTACGGTGCTTTTAAGGTCAGGCGGGGCTGTTTTTTCGCGTACGTTATTTTCCATCTGTATGCGTTCATAAACCTTACTGACCCCTTTTAAAAACCTTGCAAATGATATGGGTTTCAGCATGTAATCGATGACATCCAGCTCAAATCCCTGAATGGCATAATTTTCATAGGCCGTGGTGAAAATCACAAAGGGAGGGTTTTGAAGGGAATTGAGCAATTGTATGCCCGACAGTTCCTCCATCTGTATATCCAAAAAAATCAGAGCGACCTTACCGGAACGGATGAATTCGATGGAATCCACCGCGTTGTCGAAAGTCTTTAACAGATTGAGAAAAGAAACCTTTGAGCAATAATCCCTGATAATATCCAGTGCGAGGGGCTCGTCATCTATTGCAATACAATCGATCTGCATCAGTTCCGTATTATTAATCTGATTATAAATAAATCCTCATCTTGCTTAATTTCCAGGCTGTATTTCCGGGGATAGAGCAATTCAAGCCTGCGACGGATATTAATTAGCCCTAGGCCTCCCTGCTGGTCTGTATGGGCATGCTGGTTTTTGCGAATGAAATTTTTTACTTCAAAAATAATTTCCAGGGAACTGATGTCAAGAGAGACCATGATCCCGGGTACGGCAACGATGCGGCTGGCATGCTTGAATGCATTTTCAACAAAGGGGATCAGGATCATCGGGGCAATGGTCAGCCCTTCAGACGACCCGTTAATGGTTAGCGAGACAAAATCCTTATTCCTTAACCTCAGTTTCTCAAGTTCGATAAAGCTCTTCAGGTACTCGATCTCTTTTTCAAGAAGAACTTTGTCGGTAGTGGCATCATACAACATGTACCTCATGATGGACGACAGCTTCATCACGGCCTCCGGAGCGTCATCCGATTTCTGGTAAACAAGAGAATATATATTATTGAGTGTGTTAAAAAAGAAATGAGGATTTACCTGTGACCGCAGCAAGGCAAGTTCGCTGATCTGTTTCTGGTTGATGAAGTCGGCCTGGAGTTTCTGGTTTTCGTACCAGTTGATTGCGAGCCGGATCAGAAGACTGTAAATGAAAAATATGATGATAAGACGGATATCATTGAAGACCCAATCCCTGTTCACCGGCATTTTGGTCATATCATAATGGACAATATATTTCCAGAAGGGATACTCCATCCCCAGCCTGCAAGCCAGTACCAGACCTGCAAGGGTAAGTCCGATAAGAACACTGAGAAATTTATTCTTAAGAAGGAAAAGATATTTAAAGGAAAAATAAAATACGTAAAAAGAAAGCATCCCGGTGAGCATATGTATAATGAGGTCCGGGACAAGATATGGGACTTCCTTGTTTAAAAAATAGGGGAATGCCGCCTGGTTAAAAATGTATAACCAGAAAACCAGATGGATTATTATTTTGTATTTAATTTGCATCCGATACGATTGAAAATCAATGCTAATATATGAAAAGAATCAACTGCCTGATAAGATATTGCGGCCTAATCTGCAATGGGGTTAATTCTGTCGATAAAGCCGGGTAAACCATCGCTGAAAATTTGAGGCAAAACCAATAAAAAATCCCCGGTAATAAAAGGAAACATATACCGGGGATCTTGTTAAAATCAAAAAACGCAGCGCTATTGAATCAGGGTAAGTTCATTGATCAGGTTCGTACCTCCGGCAAATTTGTCGATGATGAAGAGAACGTAACGGATATCCACATTGATAGTTCTCTGCAGATCCGGTTCAAAGGAGATGTCACCGCTCATGGCTTCCCAGTTTCCATCGAATGCAAGGCCGATCAGTTGTCCGTCACCATTGATTACCGGACTGCCTGAGTTCCCGCCTGTAATATCATTTGTGGTAAGGAAGCAAACGATCATCTCACCGTTTTGTCCGTACTTTCCGTAATCTTTCTGCTGGTAGAGGTCTTTCAGCTTTTTTTCAACGATGAATTCTTCGTTTTCCGGATCTTCCTTCTGCATTACGCCATAAAGCGTGGTAAAATAGTCATAATGCACTGCATCAGCAGGATAATAATCGAGGACCTTTCCATAGCTTAATCGCATGGTTGAATTGGCATCGGGATAAAATTTCTTATCCGGTTCCATCTCACGAAGTCCGGCTACAAACATACGATTCCCTGTTGCAACATTATTTCTCAAAGTCGTCATGGCATTAACGTATTTAGCCGCGGTTTCGTTGACAGACTTTGAAAGTTTCCAGGCCGGGTCCTGTTCGAGCGTTTTGCGCTTTGGTTTGTCAAGGAATTTGTTCAGGCTTTCGGCAGACGCAAAAATGGAAGTGGTATAAACGTTATAGGCATAGGCATTAAAATCTGTTCCGTATTCCCTGGTGATTTCCGCAAAGATGGAAGGTTGTTCGGCAGCCGATACATTCTGGGAGTACAATTTCAGGATCCCGGCCAGCTTGTTTTTCTCAATGGCCGGGTCTTTGTCCTTGAACATGGAAGGAACAGTTGACCTGTAAGCCTCAATGGCTTTGGCGAGAGCTGCTTTATCTTTTTTCGCATAGGCTTCCTCAATAGCTGAGGCCCTGCCGGCAATCTGTACTATATCGAGACCCGATGCGCCGGAATTGGCGTAAAACATGGGACCGGCAACTTTTGCAAGGGCCATGTAAGCCTGTTTAAGGTCATCCAGCACATGTCCGTATTTCTTCTGCCTTGCCGGGTCTTTGCTGCACCAGGCAGTAAAGGTGGTTTCAATTTCCCTTTTCTTATCCTCGACATGATTACGTTTAAGCATTTTGATCTGGCCGATATAGTTTTTCCAGGTATTGGCTATACCCGCGTAGTTGCCGGCATAGGCGATCTTTACGGCCTTGTCAACATCCATTCTTTCCTTCATTACTTCAAGGTTCTTGCCAAAGATGGAAATAAGTGTAGGATACTGAACAGTAAGATTGAACTCAATACCGTAGGAAGTGAGGTAGCGGGAGGTTCTTGCGGGGTAACCCCAGATCATGGCAAAATCGTTTTTCCTGATCCCTTTAAGGCTGACAGGCAGGTGGTATGCGGGTTTCAGGGGAACGTTGTTCTTTGAATATTTTGCAGGGTTCCCGGTCGAATCGGCATAAATACGGAAGACGGTAAAGTCACCGGTATGCCTGGGCCACATCCAGTTGTCGGTATCACCGCCGAACTTCCCGATGGACGAAGGGGGAGCTCCGACAAGACGGATATCCCGGTAAGTCTTGTAAACAAAAAGGTAGTATTCATTTCCTGAATAGAAAGGTTGTACGACTGCGTCATATTTGCCGTCTTCTTCCGCTTTCTTTCTTATCCTGTTGCTGATATTCCGCACTTTTGCCAGCCGGTCAGCTTCTTTCAGTGTATCGGACAGGAAGGGAATAATAGAATCGGTCTCATTCTCAACTCTTACAAGAAAAGAAGCACACATTCTTTCATTGGGAAGTTCTTCACTTTTATTCATTGCCCAGAAACCGTTAGTAAGATAATCATGTTCGGTAGTGCTGTGGTTCTCAACGGCATTAAAACCGCAATGGTGATTTGTGAAGATCAGGCCCTGGTCCGAAACTATTTCGGCGGTGCAGAAAAAGCCCTGTCCCCCTCCGTTGGCTGAAAGACCGACAATTGCATCTTTCAGGCTCGAGTGGTTAATGGAATAAAGTTCCTCGGCTGTGAGATGAAGCCCCATCTTCTGCATATCGCCATAATTGAGGCGGGTAAGCAAAAGAGGCAGCCACATTCCTTCATCGGGAGGATTGTCAGCGAAGGAAGGCAGTGTTACGATCACTATAAGCAAAGCACTCGCTGCCAGCATCATTTTTTTCAACATGTGTTTCATAGAGACAGATTAAATAGTGGTTAATTATTTAAGGCATATGCATTGAAATTCCCCTGTAATATTCAAATAAAGACCCGGCTATGATGAATGAGCCAATGATCATGAAGAGTAAACCGACTATGCGGTTCAGCCATAATTTTACCTGGGGGTTTCCAAGGATTTTAATCCTGTTGGCCAGAAAACATTTCAGGATGTCGGTTGTGAGTACCATGAACAAAGTCCCGCTGAAGAATAAAGCCACAGCTCTCTGGTCACCACCATATGTGGCATTGATTGCAAGCATGGAAGTGATCCAGAATACCCAGAGAAAAGGATTGGCCAGGTTGATTACAAATCCCTTGAAAAAGTAAGGGAGAAGCCCTGGTTTCCTGACCTTTATTTCATTAATTGCCTCAACCTGCTCCGTCATCGGGATTTTCTTTAAGAAAGTGTAGATGCCAAAAATGGTCATAATTACACCCCCGATTATTCCGAGTATAAGGTGGTAGAACTTATCGTTGACAATCTGTGAAGCGCCGAAATAAAAACCTATGACCAGAGCCAGATCGCTGGTAAAAATTCCCAGTGCTAGAAAGATACCGGTTTTAACACCATGCTTTACGCTGGTTTGAAGAAGGGCAAAAAGAGCCGGGCCCAGGGTAATGGCAACGGTAATACCGAGGATCATGCCCTCGAAAAGAGGGTGCAGTATGGCAAGACTATTGACAACCATAATTTCTAAGATGCTCTTCCCAGGATTTCAGCTGCTGGTTTTTCAGTACGCGGGGAAATTTATGCGCCCCTCCTTCTTTCCCCTGAGCCTTCATCCAGTCATAAAAGGCCTGCAAAGGTATAATTTCCGCCCGAATCTCCCTAATGGCTTCGAGTCTTTCCACGCGGTAATCGTCATTAAGGATCTTCAGGTAATCATCAAGCTTGCGGGCAAGGATAACAGGATTGGCAGGGCTGTTGGTTCCCAGGTACCATTTGTGGCCAAACAGACTGCCATGGTGAATACCACATACGGTAAACTCGCTGATTTTAATATTCATCTCATCCTGCAGCATCTTTACTGCCCTGTTCATATTATCCTGTGAAAGATGCTCCCCGCAAAGGCTCAGAAAATGTTTCGTCCTTCCTGTAAGCTGGATTTCAC
>Ga0182027_10010174_pt1 | contig 13415 bp, 6 predicted proteins | sample 712E1DmetaG_FD_121300 | JGI IMG/M metagenome (GOLD analysis project Ga0182027, IMG submission 121300) | Permafrost microbial communities from Stordalen Mire, Sweden - 712E1D metaG (Illumina Assembly) | ecosystem: Environmental > Terrestrial > Soil > Wetlands > Permafrost | place: Sweden...
CAAATCGACTAAAATCTGTACTCCCTGGCCCAAGATCTGAACCAAAGTTGACCCATGCAAGATTTGCTCCGCTTAAAAATAATTGCTGATTATTAAATGCAATTCGTTGTTTGGGCTGTGTGAATGCAGTGAGAGAGAGCAGAAATAATCCCGCGCCTAGTACTAAGAATGTATGCCGACTCATAATGTACCCCGTACCTTGTGATGTAAATCAAATCTATAATTGAATGAACAAAAATGGCCGACAAGTGTTTACAGATACTTGCCGGCCACTCAGAAAAAACGACTACTATGCTAGAGCGTACTGCTTATTTGAGAAGCAACATCTTCTTCACTGAACTGAAGTCTCCGGCTTCTAGGCGATAGAAATATACACCAGAGGCGAGTCTGCTTGCATCAAATGTTACAGATTGCTGTCCTGCATTCATACGAGTGTCAACTAATGTACGAACCTGTTGACCCAGAATGTTATAGATCATCAGCTTCACATTGGATGGTTTTGCCAATGAGAAGTTGATTGTTGTTGCTGGGTTAAACGGATTCGGATAGTTCTGTTCTAGGGCATAAACACCCGGGACCAGTCCATCTTTGCTAACACCAGTTTGAATATCCTGTTTGATTAACTGGATATAGTCAATATTCACGCCAGCGCCGCTCAGTACAAACTTATGTACACCCGCGGCTAACGTAAAGGTCGGTGATACAACATCATTACCCGTAGAATCTAACTTTGTAGTACTACCAGTTTGATATTTGAACGGCAGATTTGCAGTCGCAAGAGCTGTTCCACCTTCTGTTATTGCTATTGGTGCATTTGCGGTTGTAAGATTCTGTCCAAATATTCGAAGCTTATATGTTCCACTGATAGCTACTGTAGTTGTAACAGTATCTTTCCCTCCAGTACCCAAAGATACGTATTGGAAGTTTGATGCGACCCAGGTAATACCTATAGCAGAAGCGGTAGCATTTGTCGATACAGCAGTTGCACCCATTAATTTTATTGTATCAGTACCGGCTACATTATATCTGGCCAGGTCAACTTCAGCAATCTGTAGACTATTCCATCCACCGCTAGCAAACACACCGATTGTATTTGTTCCGGCTTTTAAATCGAAGGCCACTGTATTTGTTGCAGCCCAAACCGTGTTCGTTGGATTCATAGTCATCCATTGCCAGCCAGTGCTCGAGACACCTTTGGTCCATTGAATATTGCCATTAGCTGCTGAGTTGGCACCATCACTAATTGGATCACCACCCCAACCATATGTATTTATATCACCGATTCGGTTGCCATTAACCTGGAAATCCATTCCAATTGATCCAGTAGTGCCACCCATATTAATGTACCATTTTGCTTGGGCTTGTCCTACACTAGTAGCAGGGACATTAAATGTCCACGTTAGGGTGCCAACATTTGCATAGGTCCAATAAATAAACCCTTGATTGGATTTTATAGCAGAAGTACCGCTTATGTGGCCATTCTCTGCTTCGATCATGCTTTTGACCGAATCAATGACTACTTGACCAGCGAGAGCTTCGATTGCCTTCACAAAACTGGTTTGACTCGCCAAGAATGTCGCTTTTTGTGTTGGGAACCAGTTCAAGTCGCCAAGTGGCAAACCATCAGTTCCAGCTTTCATAAGATTGGCATCAGTATAGGAGAAGTTTTCTGGCAACGGCCAAGTCCTATCTGAATTGTTTACAGCAGGTTTATAGAAGAATACTGTGTAGATGGCTCCGCCATTACGCACTTGTGTAATGAATGCATACATCGAGTCTATCATACTTGCTTTGGAAATTGTAGGATTCTGCGGTTGTAGCCAAGTAACATCTCCAAGATAATCAGCCATACCTGCCGGCATAGCGGTTAACCAGTTCGTATCTGCCACATAGACATGACCATTCCCGCTACTCACTAAATAGGGAATAGCAAAATCAAGCTTTGATGCAGGATCTATGAACCAGGCACGTGTGATAGTATCTGGGCCTGCGGTACCACTATGATACTTTGCAGTGATCCTTGGATCTAGATACGCTGAATTCTTTGCGATAACAACACGGCGGGATTGCATTGTACCATAAGAAGAAGGCAACGTAGCAATGTGGAACAATCCGTCAGAGGTGTTTCTCGGATCACGACCAGAGCCATGCATATCGTTATATCCCTCACCTTCCCAATACCCGTTGATGATCAAGTTATTGGTGAAGTACGCATTCTGCCACCAATCGCCTGAACCGGACATGATGCATCGGCCGTTGTTGACGATCGTGTTATGATTGTATCGTAAGTATAAAGCAGAACCGCCTTCCATTTGGAATGTTGCAAAACCAAGATTGAAGAATGTATTATTTTCCATGATCACAGATTGTTGATCAGCCCAAATTGAAACACCACGACCAGTCCATTGCTGTGTTGGTGGAGATTCAATCAGATTTCGGAATTTGCAGTTAGTCACTGAAACAGTATTGCCTATACCTGTTATAACTACCAGTGCGAAATTGCTCCGCTGAAATACACAATTGTCAATAATAAATGTTTTATTGCTGGCCGGGAAAGTAATAGGCTGATATGCAGTTTGCACACCATTTCCACTTGTGCAACCTGTAATAAACAGGTTCTTTAAAGTCAGACTATTATTAGCCGTAATGAGATGCGCCGCGCCCGCCGTACCATCATCTTTTACATCCGTCATTTGAAGCATAGGTGGACGCGTGTTGCCGCTGGGTTGATTTGCATCGGCAAATGATCCGCCGACAAGACGTACTGTATAGTCTGCAAAACTTATGTCTTCAGATTCCCAGTAAAAACCACCATTTTTCAAACCATAAATACGATTCGCGTTTACCCGACCACCGCCAGCAACTGTATCACCCAGAATTGCTTTATAAAGGGCATTTGTCCTAATGGTAGGATATACTCCTGTTTTTTGCCAAGCTACCCACATCGTATCGCCCGATATCCTATTGGTCGTATCGGACACTAGTTGTGTTTGCGCTTGAACTAGTTGGCATGGCCAAAGCAATGCCGCTAGAAGAAACACAAAGAATGCAAGGTAAAAATTGTTCTTCATACCTGACTCCTATTTGTTTGTGGTGAAATATGATGAATTAAAGTACAACAACTTCAATATTGATTTAAAAAGTAACTCGTATTCCAGCATCTATGCTTTGCCCGTAATATTGGAGTGACGTCGGATTGTTCTCACGATAACCCAACAGAGACTCATCATGAGTGTTCGTTAAATTATTAGCATTGATAAATAGCTGCATGTTACTCGTAATTTTCTGTTGAAGTGCCAGATCCCATCGATTATAACTACCCGTAAAGCCATCCAGGACTGGTGTGTCACCCAAATTCGTAAATTTATCTGATTGATAGAGGTACGAAACACGAACAGAAAATCCTTTATAATCGTATCCTAACGTTGTGTTAAACAGGTGAGCGGGTTGACCTGGCATTCGACTTCTCACAGTGGAATGCAAAATTTGATGGCTAATGATCCATCCATCATTAAGAAAATCATAGACTCGAGTTTCAAGAACTCTCCATTGGTTCAATTCGATTTGAGACGTGATGTATGTCCAATTAAGGCTGAAAACCAACCCTTTAAATACAGATGGAAGATACCAGAAGTTGGTTTGCCAATCAAGTTCGACTCCTCGATACTGAGCTGCCCCTGGATTATTGATCCAAGTATCTACCTGTGGAGCGTAACCAGCACCAAACCATTTCGCTGGAGCATTAATATTCATACTAAGTGCACTGTCAATTACTTGATAAACATCACCGCTTACATTCTTAATACTTGCATAGAGAATCAAATTATCGATTTTTTTATAGAATCCGGAAACCGTTACAAGGCCCAAATGATTCTCGTACACAGACATTGATATATCAAGATTTCGTGAACGAGAATCTTTCAACGCACCGTTTGCCGCTTTAATATAATTACCATATGCATTGACAGTTGTGATAGGTGCATACATGCTGAAGTCTGGTCTTGTTACCGTCTCTGTTCCAGCAAAGTGTAATCTGAGCCATTCAAACGGATGCACCTTTAAGTGTATTTGCGGCAGCCAGAAGGAGTTACTTCGTTCATTTTCGTTTAATTGAAAATCTAACGGAGGACCTTCAGTGTTAGCACTATTGTTAACTTTGAATGACTGACCATGATATTTAGTATAATCAGCATCGTACCGCACACCGGGAATAAAAGTAATATTTGGGCCTATGTTAAGTTCGGTCATAATATAGGCAGCCTGATATTGCTCTTTTCCATCGTAATCGCTGCCAAGAGAACCGATAGAGTAATGCGCCCAATTCCTGCTTGTAACAACTCCGGGATAAACATCCATTACCTCCTGCATGAGCGTCAGATCAGGCATCTTACCCAATTTAAATCTGCCATCCAAGAAGTTTGACGGTGGAGCATATCCGCGGTTAAATCGAAACAGCGGCATTTTATCATAGTCATGAAATACTAATGAATCCCTGTCAAAATTCCAATCATTCGGATATTTTGCTTCCAGACCGTGGAGTAAATCAGGGAGACCAGCAGTTTCCCAAAGCCCACCATAAGCCATCCCAAATTTTCCCCAATTTTCCTGATCATACGATTTATCAAGCCAATGAAATTTTGCACCGGTTTTAATAAAACCATTTATATTATCGCTGATTTTATACGGGACTTGAAAATTGAATTGGATCGTTTTTGTTTTTTCAATCATTCTTCTCTGAAAAACACTCAACGACTGCATTACTGTTGTTGTATCACTGGGAGTCAGAAGAGCAGCTACTTGATCTAACGTCATTCCTACCGTAGGAATTGTTCCCGTATATGCTGCAGACTCCTGACTAAATTGCCATTGAAGATCATTAGGATCTTCTGATAGTGAACCGGTCGCGGAAACACCGAGATCGTACTTTATCCATTCAAAATCCTGTGCAATACCTAATGCAGCTGTATAAAGTGATGTCTTAGAATTATTATTTGTTTCGAGGTTATAGGAATGTTTATTCTGTTGAAAATCTATTTGGTCCTGTCTGTATGTTCCATCAGTACTAGATTGATTGTAAAATCCATTACCGGTCATTTTTCCGTAAGGAATTTTAAAATCCACCATTATATTTCCGCCAACACGTTTTTTAATAGCCTCTTCACGTCTTGGTGTCAATTGGTTTAATGTTACATGGTCAATCGTCTCATCGCCTCCGGGAAGATACGATACATTAAGTTTATCCGCAGTTCGATTATTTCGGTCAAAATTTACACCAAGAATAATACCAAGATCGTTATTGAGCAACCGATCACTGACACTGAGGTAGCCATTATAATTTCCATAGTAATTAGAAAGATTGTTGTATCCACCCTGCAATCCGCCATTAATTTGAAATTCTTCCGGTGCTTCTTTTAACCGAAGATCAATTGTTCCACCAAGTGCATCTGCATCCATATCAGCAGTATTTGCTTTCTTTACTTCAATCCCATCGAGCAAATTGTTTGATATAAGCGAGAGATCAACACTTCTATCTGAACTGGATAAACTAGATCCTGCATCGAATGAACTATTTGTTGCAGGAAGCGCCACACCATTGACTGTGACTGTGTTGTACTTAGGAGCCAATCCACGAATTGCAACACCCGTTGCTTCACCATTATATCTATCAATAGAGATACCGGGCAGCCGGCCGATCGACTCTGCGGCACTTGCATCTGGCAATTCTTTTATGCGATCCGAGGAAACAATATTAGATATTGTATTTGATGATAACTGCTGGTTAATTGCAGCTTGCTGTCCCCTTGCCTGGGCGGTAACGACAACTTCCTCACCCTGAAGAGACTGTGCTTCTAGTTTAAAATCTTTTTCCACTGTACCATCTTCAGTAATTGTGACCTGAACCTCTGTAGGTTTATAACCCATGTATGAAATCTTTAATGTCCATACGCCTACCGGGACATAGCGCAAATTAAATGCTCCATCGATGTCTGCTGCAACGCCTATGCTCGTATTTTGAACAACAATGTTTGCCCCAAGGAGTGGTTCTCCAGTTGATTTATCAAGAACATGTCCTTTAATAGAACCGGAACCGGCGGCAAAGGAAACTTGAGTAAGAATTAAAACAAATAGAAGTGACCAAAAAAGGATTGAAACTCGAGACAAGGCATTCACAACAAACATGGTATCTCCTCCTTGATGGGCTTGGTCTATAGCAATTATGTTGATTGAGTTGAGATCTTTTTTTGAAAAGGTGTCAGCTGATTCTCGGAGCATTCACTTGTCTATATTTCACAGTGAGATTGAAAAAATCCTGTATTAACCTATTTGAATTATAAAACATTACACGAATGCGTACAATAAACCACTAACTAAAGCACATAAGTAATGCCAGAGAATTGTATTATTTCATTATTATTTTTCTTCGAAAAGGCGCACATTTGAGGGGAGAGAAAGATATCCTCTTTATCATTTTAATAAATAACAATTATTCTAATAACTTACGTGAGATCATTCTCTACACAGTTTATTGACTACCATTCATATTATAGCACATGATACTTAGATATTTCTTCGTAAATCAAGTGAATAATTAAAAACTAAGTGTGACGAATATTATTTTATGATTGGAGCGTGGAGGACATGTCTGAAAAATTCACCGCTTTCTGTCAGTTTAAATGAATCCCACGATTCCAGTAATTTTGGATTCCATTTAGGATCGTATACCCAGCACACCCAGCTAATGCCTTTATGTTCTAGATATGAAATTATCGCTTTGCCATATTCACTAGTATCCGCCATTCTAGATTTTCCAAGTGCAAACCCGAATTCTGTAACTACCAGCGGATACCTTTCTGCTGCAAAGCCAAAATCTTCGTCCCATTTGGGTTCGAAAGGAGGTTTTCGCTTGTGAGGATATGGATGAGAAACATATCCAATACCCCCAGCATCAATTGGTTCAATATGCAGCGGCGTGAGGTCATATGCCCAATCAAGTCCGGCAACGAGCGGAATTCTTTCCACGTCGTACGCCCGTACAAGATGTATCATGTTTTCAACGATCTTCTTCCATTCACTCCAAGTCATACTACCAAGCTGACCGTTATAGAGCGTAGGTTCGTTAAATAGTTCATAAAAAGCAACTGTATTGTTTCCTTTGAAATGGATTGCAATAGTGCGCCAGAATTCATACGTCTCTTGCTTTGTGGTGTTATATTCCGGGTTTTGAAACAGCTCCATTCCCAAATTGCCAATGCAATGCCAATCGATAATGACATACATACCGAGTTCCGTGCACCACTCCACTGCTTGATCCAGCAACGGAAGATACTTGATTGGTGTGCGCATACGCCACGCCGCTGGATGCACGGGCAACCGGACAATGGTCGCACCAAACTCCTTTACCTTAACAAAAAGATTTTTGTTCCATTTTCCTTCTTGTTCGATTTTATCCGGATCTGCAAGAGCGACCCCGCGAAACAAAATTGTGTCTCCTGTTTCACTAACAAATGTATTGCCCTTCACTTTTATCAATGGGAGCTTTTTCGCATTCGGGTTGCTGATCGGTCTGTGTTCTAAATCGAAATTATTATCCCAATCGAACAATATTGGATTATTTTTGACTTGCTGAGCTTCTCCGCTCTTGGGCAACAACATCACCAAACTGAGGACAAGCAGTGCCAAACCTTTATTCATTATTTTTCCTTTTTCTCTTATTCAAACATATCACAAATAAATTATTGCTTGATCAATCTTACCATCAATACATCATGGGAAGTAATTTCGGCGATAAGCTTTTTCTTTGTATCGCTAATATTTTTCTTTCCCCACAAATCACGTACAGTGAAGATTGCTTCATTCGTATTGAGTGTTTTTTTTGAGATATCATCCCCTATGACAATCTTTGACCAATCCAGCTCGATCTTGCGTTTTTGTTCTGAACGATTCAGAAAGCAGACAGCCCAGTCTCCGACCTGTAATGGTTTCGCCCAAACTTCGAAACCTTGCTCATCATCCTTGTACTTCAGTCCCTGCACACCGAGTGAATCTTGATCTACAGCGATCACTTCTTTATTCGTGAGGATTTCGATGGTTTCCTTTTTCATGTTCCGTACGTCGTTACCGGCTATAAGTGGAGCAGCGACTATTGCCCACAACGAAAAATGTGCGCGGTCCTCACTCTGAGTCATGCCCTTTCCGATTTCCATCATATCCGGATCATTCCAATGATCGGGCCCGGCAGCAGTACGAATGCCTTTTCGCATCCCGATCGTTTTCAAAAATCCCAAAGAAGACCAGGCTCCGTGATTCACTTCACAATCGAAGCAGTCCGTTATATCACCAGTTGTCCGCCAGAGATGTCCAACATCCTTGCCCCATTCCCAGGGTTTCGTGTCGCCCCATTCACATAAACTGAACACCACGGGTCGACCTGCAGCACGAAGCGCCTTACTCATTGTAGTATACGCACCAACGGAATTCAGGCCATCCGTATTACACCAATCGTACTTAAGAAAGTCGACGCCCCACTGGGCGTAAGTGATAGCATCTTGATATTCATGACCACGGCTTCCCGGGTGTCCACCGCAGGTCTGATCACCGGCGCATGAATAGATACCAAACTTCAACCCTTTCGAATGCACGTAATCTGCAAGCGCTTTCATCCCAGAGGGAAACCGCTGCGGATCCGGATGAATGAAACCCAAGCTATCCCGTTTGCCATGCCAGCAATCATCAATCACCACATATTGATATCCAGCATCTTTCATGCCGCTTGCAACGATCGCATCTGCAGCTTCACGAATCAATACTTCATCCACGTTGCATGCAAAAGTGTTCCAGCTGTTCCAACCCATAGGCGGTGTGAGCGCCAATCCCTGGAATTTTTGTCCCACTGCAACAGGAGAGAGCAATATGCTCACAGCAGCGGCGCTCATGAAAAAAAACTTTTTCATCGAGAGATTCCTTCCTTGATTAAAATAATTTTCATTCATGTGCAATGATACATGCATGGATGGTGTTACTCATTCCAATTATCCGTTCGAAATGATGATGCGGGCAACCCTTCCTTATTAAAGAGCGTTCCTTCGTCGATATTGCTCCAGGCATAGCGAACTGCGATTGGTTTTGTGATCTCGGGATTCGAGACCACGAGTTTCGATCCCTCGACCTTTACGATTGCCTTTTTGAACACTTTATCTTCACCCGCAATAAAGAAATTGTTTTCCTTATTTCGCTCCTTTATTTCCAAGCCTTTATCCGCATGAGTAAACAAGAGCACAAGTTTCCCCTTTGCAGTTTTCATCGATTTGTAGATCGGTCCGGAATACGGGATGTTTTTTCCATATGTTTTTGTCAATGCCCAGGCAGCGAGCCGCTTGCCGACATGTTCTTTATATGCCGGGTGAATATTCTTCGGATTACCAACATCCATAATCACAACCATTCCTGTGTTTTTCACAGACATAGTTTGAAGCTGGGCTTCACGCAGAAGATGAGACCTCGAGTTCACGCCATAATCATATGGAGCAATTTGTACATAGTAGAATGGAAATTCACCGCACTGAAAATCGTTTCTCCATCCGGTAATGAGCGATGCAAACAGCTTACGATACAGCCCAGCATTCGATACGTTATTTTCACCTTGATACCAGATTGCACCTTTGATGGTGAATGGAACCAGGGGGTTGATCATTCCGTTGAAGAGCGAAGTTGGTGAATCCTGCGACAAACTGACGGGAAATTTCGGGCGGTTGACATATTCATTTCCGCTAGCACCAAAAATATAAAATACATTCGAACGCAACTCTGCCACCGGCAGGTACTTCCATTTTGTTTCGAGAGAAATCGAGTTCGAAGAATCGAGCGACAAAACCATCTTGGTATTCTTTCCCCATATGCCGCCACCGCCGCGGAGATCGATGACACGCACAGCAATTTGCAGCAGTGAATCTACACTCAGCGAACCAGGAATTTTATAGACACGGTCGATGCTCCAGAATCCATCGCTTGTATGCTCACCCACCTTTGTTCCATTCACATATGTCTCGTCAATATCATCAATGGGGCCAAGACACAACGTGAGATCTTTCCCCCTCCATGCAGATGGAAGGTCGATTAATTTTCGAAACCACACCACGCCGTCAAAATTTCCGACTTCTGTTTGTTCCCAGTACGTAGGCAGTTTCATTTCGGGCCACGCATCATCACGAAAGAGTTTATTTGCACACTGCTCATCGTTGAAGTTTAAGCCCATATAGCGGCGAAGCGGATCCTGTTCTGTAATCGTGAGTGACGGATGCTTCGTAATCCATTGCACTAACGACTGGAATTTGTCTCGGCTCTCGTCAAGTTTTTTCAATGTTCCGGCATACTCTTCAAATGCGCTTATAGAATTTTTATCCATCCATGCTTCAACGAACGTGCCGCCAAAGCTTGAATTGATCAATCCAATTGGAACGTGGAGGGCTTTCTGCAATTGTTTCCCAAAATAATATGCAGTGGCGCTAAAACTACGAACGTCTACCGGTGAACACTCGCTCCAGTTGCCGACACAATAATCCACGGGTGCTGGTTCAAACGAATGCATCACCGTGAACATTCGAATCGACGGATAGAGCGCCTGATCGATTTCGTTGGTACTGTTAGCAATCGTATCCGACGGCGGCCAGCCTTCCAAAGGCATTTCCATATTGGATTGGCCGGAGCATAACCAGACTTCACCCACTAAAATATTTCTTATGACCACGAGTGACGTTCCGTGACGCAGTGAAATCTGAAAGGGACCGCCTGCTTTTGGAGTCGGTACTTTGGTTGACCAGCTACTATCCTGTTGTACAAGCGTTGAAACTTGCTTCCCCCAGGATGTTCGGATGGAGACCGTTGTTTGCGGAATCCCCTTTCCCCAAATCGTACAATTGGTCTGTTGTTGCAGAACCATATTATTTTGAAATAGCGGAGCCAGACGAAAAGCCATGTCTTGGGCGGCAAGAGGTACACTAAAAATGCAAAGAAGAACGAGAACAGAATTCATTTGATGGAATAAGGATGTCTTAACTCTTTTAAGCATGAATTTTTTCATATAAACTCCGGAAGGATAATAAAAAGGATGAATTAAGCGTACGAAAATATACAATATTCTTGCCAAAAAAGAAGCCGTGCTTCCATTTCTTTTTCTTTTCTTTCCATCTTTACAACGGCAATAGAAACTTGGACATTTATCATTTCCATAACACATTATTAAGCTGATAAAATATATACTACATTAGCAGGTAAATGATATCAATAGAGGCTTCACTGAGTATGGCATCATTTATGCGTTGTTTATGGAAAAACCAGATTTTCGGAAGAAACTCGAAATATGTCAATTAGTCCCTTAGATCTTACTATTATAGTCTGCTATTTTGTTATAGCAATATCTCTCGGCATCCTTGTTTCCAAGCGGGCAGTCAAGAATATGAATTCATATTTTCTTGGGAGCAATAAACTCCCCTGGTGGATGTTGGGCATATCGGATGCATCCGGTATGTATGATATTACCGGTACAATGTGGCTCGTGTACGCTCTGTTTGTCTACGGATTTAAAAGTATCTTTCTACCATGGGTGTGGCCCACATTCAACCAAATTTTTTTAATGGTTTTTCTTTCTATCTGGCTCCGGAAATCAAATGTGATGACAGGTGCTCAATGGATCGAGACACGGTTTGGTTCAAGCACCGGCGCTAAACTTTCGCATATCAGCGTTGTTATTTTCGCACTTGTGAGTGTCATTGGTTTTATCGCCTATGCCTTTAAAGGTATTGGAAAATTTGCGGCAATTTTTTTCCCTTGGAACATCTCACCTGATATGTATGCTGTCATCCTCATGTCATTAACCGCGATTTATGCTGTGAAAGGAGGAATGTTCAGCGTCGTTATTACCGAGGTTCTCCAATTTCTTGTTCTCACCATAGCATCTCTCTCGATCGGGTTTCTTGCCATCTATACCATTTCACCTGAACAAATACATCTCGCAATCCCGCATGGCTGGGCAACTCCATTATTTGGCTGGACGCTCGATCTGAATTGGTCTGGGCTCATTGATTCGGTGAACACTAAAATAATTGAAGACGGATATGGTATCTTTGGCATCTTCTTTATTATGGTCGCGTTTCAAGGTATTCTCAAAAGCGCAGCAGGACCCGCACCAAATTACGACATGCAGCGCATCCTGGCCACACGCACTCCAAAGGAAGCTGCAAAAATGAACTGGTTCGTCAATGTCGTGCTGATCTTTCCACGCTATATGTTGATTTCTGGAATTACTGTAATGGCATTAGTCCATTTTTCTCCGCAATTGAGAGCTATGGGTCCTAATCCAGATTTTGAAATGATACTCCCCTACATTATTAAGAACGCGCTGCCTGTCGGATTGGTAGGATTGCTTCTTGCGGGATTATTTGCAGCATTCATGTCGAACTATGCCGCAACCATTAACGCTGCTCCAGCGTATGTCGTCAACGATATTTACAAACGATTTATAAACCCGCATGCAGAGGATAGTGTGTACGTTCGGCTCAGTATTTTTACCACCATTGCATTTGTGCTTATCGGATTTGGGTTTGGATTTCTTGTTACGTCAATCAACGATATTACCCTCTGGATCGTCAGTGCCTTATGGGGTGGATATACTGCATCAAATGTTTTAAAATGGTACTGGTGGCGATTGAATGGACATGGATATTTCTGGGGAATGATGACGGGAATCGGGGCATCACTTATCCTGCCAAGATTGTTTCCGTCCATGCCGGCATTGATGGCGTTCCCGTACATCTTAGCGCTCTCCTTTGTCGGTTGTATCATTGGAAGTTTGACTACCGAACCAGAGCCCGATGCTGTGTTGATGCGGTTCTACATGCAGGTGCGCCCATGGGGCTTTTGGAAACCCATTTTGGCCAAAGTCAATCGATATTATCCGGATTTTGAAAAGAATAAAAATTTTACTCGAGATATTTTCAATGTGATTATTGGAATTATTTGGCAAACGTCAATCGTTATCATCCCAATTGCTTTAGTAACCCAGGAGCATTTGATATTTACAATAGCATTATGTGTCGTGGTGTTCATGTCCATTCTTCTTAAATTTACATGGTGGAATAATCTCGACGCCGCAAGCAAAGAAACCTTACCAGCGGATTTCGATGAACGCGTTTTAGGAAATAATTCTGCGCAGACTCCAGTCCTATCACCCGTCGCCGAATCGGTTTTATTTTCAAAATAGCATGGAAAAATCATCATGAAAAAAACTCCATCCCAGGAATTACTCTTCAAGAAGAAAGTCCGGCAGTTATTGAGCAGCCAGAAAATACTGCTTCGGAAGAAGAACAGACCCACAAAGAAATCCAATGGCGTGTTTCAACGGTACATCAATCCTGTATTGA
>Ga0182027_10010175_pt1 | contig 13414 bp, 6 predicted proteins | sample 712E1DmetaG_FD_121300 | JGI IMG/M metagenome (GOLD analysis project Ga0182027, IMG submission 121300) | Permafrost microbial communities from Stordalen Mire, Sweden - 712E1D metaG (Illumina Assembly) | ecosystem: Environmental > Terrestrial > Soil > Wetlands > Permafrost | place: Sweden...
ATACTTGAAATTTTTACTAATATTGAATGTAGCCTCTGCAATAGTGTCTATCTTTTGATGATAAATCATAGACTGATTTATTCGAGTTACAATAGTTGAACTGAATGTTTCTTGACCCATCTCCATGAAATCAGATTGTCGGTTCAAATTCGTATCTGCACCAAATGCCATAGGATCAACGAGAAGATTGTTTCTTATTTTAATCTTTGAACCTTTTATTTGACCTAATGCTATAAGACCATACGTACCACAATTGTTGATAACGGTATTATGTTCAAAGGTAAAGTTATTTAAACTGCCTATGCTTCCAATATGACGAAATGCTCTATCATATCCATTGACAAATGTATTGTTTACCATTACCACGGTATCAACAGGGGCATTGCGAATATCAACTGCTCTTCCATTACCCATACTGGCCACCCATTCTTCGCCGCTATTTGCAAAGATACAATTTGTCACAATGAAGGAGCGAACCCGAGCGAAGGTTCGAAGATCTGCCTGATATCCCTGCAAAAAGATACAACTATCAGTCACCAAAGTAAAATTTCCATCTATATTAAATACAATTAACTCTCTTGGTGCACCATAATAAAATTTTGTATAATTTGTATCTTTAGTAAGTTCATAAATACCATCCACAACTATATTCTTGAGATAGACATCTCCTGTTGCATTAACAAAATCCAATGGAATGGTTGTACTTCCTGGAGCAATATATCCAGAAATAGTTGGTTTCACACCTGAAGAATCTTGCGCTTTAATTCGCAAAGCCCAACCATTATTAGTAATCACATTATTAAAGACCCAATTAGAACCTCGCCGTAATACATATGTTCTCAAGGTATCATTTCTTTGTCCATTGGCAGCAGTATCACCCATAATGATATTATTTATATATGGATAACCACTTGTTGTCGAGGTAAGCAGTAAATCATGCGGTCCACCGAAAAGATTACCTGCAAGGGACAATAGCAATAAAAGAGTTGCTATTACATAGTAATGTATTTTGTTCATGAAACACCTCATATATTATGATTGATGATTAGTTAATTAATGAATACTATCGTTTGTCCTCAAATTGTAACCCTGAACCATAATTCTGCGGATGCACCAAATTTATAATCTGAAATTTCTCTTTTCGTTCCCTGCATATCATCTTTGAAATATTGTCCCTCACCTGAATTTGTAATATTATCCAAATTTAGACCTACTGATAAATAACCATTGATTTCTTGCTTCAACGAAGCATCTACCCTATTAAATGATTTCTGAATTATATTATCGCGGTTATCAAGTGATTGAGAGGCAATATATTCCGCTTGATAAAACCACGATATACGCCCGGAGAAACCGCCAATGTCATAGCCCAACGATATATTTCCAAACATTTCTGGTATATTAGACATTATAGTTTTTCTCTGAGAGACTACTTCTCTATAATTTTGCATAGGTACACCAAAAATAGGATCGATAGTATAATACAATTGATAAGTGACATCTGTCGTATAACATTGTGTCTTGCTGATAGTTAAATTATAACTGAGGACGATGTGGCTTAAGAAGCCCGGGAGATAATGAAAGTTCGTTTGGTGTTCAATTTCAAACCCCCATACCTTTACAGGTTGTTGTAAATTGTATGGAAGAGTAATGTATACTTGTGCTAAAGAAACTCCCGGCAACAGGCGGACTCCTAAACTATCCATATTATTTCCGGAAGTTAAATGGAAGTTACTCAGCGTAGAGACGTAATTGTTTATTTCTTTATAATAAGCTGAAATAGAAAATAAACCTATCTTGTCCCCATAGAACTGTATATTTGTTTCATAATTCCAAGCATCGGCATTTTTTAAATTGCTATTATTTTGAATAATATTTGTTCTACTATCATCCGTTATTCCCTTTTCGCAATAATATGTCGGAAGTCTTAGATTAAAATTAGGCCTATTTATTCCTCGATATACCGCAGTTCTAATATTCATAAAATCCGTAGGTTTGAGAATAAGCTGAAAATTAGGCAGGACTATAGATTCCCGATGCGTTGCCGTCGAATCTTTATAACTGTTAAATCGCTGAATAAATTGATCGGTATAATATGCATGATAATTATCATTATCTTGTTCCGATCGCACTCCTGCTATAAACGTTACATCATCTCCAAAATTCAGTGTATTCATGAGATACCCGGCTGTTACAGCTTCTGTGAGGTCATAATTCGATCCACGTCCAGTACCTTCATCTGTATACTCAAGTGTACTTGTCTGAGAATTATAACCGCGTATATTCATTTCATACCAATTTCTCATCCGATTTACATCAAACATTGGATTTAACAAATACTTTCCATAAATATCACGTGTTGATGTAGTAAGAAAATTGCGTAATCCTATTAAATTGCCACCAGCATAAATTACAGGTGAAAACCCATATCGTGCAAAATCTTTTGGTGTAACCGATCCATCGGCATTTAATACATCAGCAAAAAAATTCTGTCCGTTTTGATATGATGAATATTCTATGCTTTCATTTCTCCAATGAGACTTTGAACTATATTTTGCCCCAAACTTAAATTCGCCATTGATATTAAATACCAAATAATTCTTCTTTAGATCAATAAAGGCTGTTTTTTCATTATCAAAACTCGAAGTTGGTCGAGATGTGGCATTGTTAACATATGCAGATGAAAAGCCATTCACCGCATAGGGAACTATCTTCGTATAGTCATTAGTATACAATAATTCATTTGAATTATTCCCATGAAGCATCCCAGTAACTTCCGTCAGGTACGTATCATAGTCGTACGGTATCTCTGTAGCAGATTCACTGTATGATAAACACCAATTAACATCCCAATGAAGTAGATGGTTTTTACCTGAAAGTGCAATGTCTTTAACATCGGTATTAATATCTTGACCTCTGAATTCATAAGTTACCGCGGATGCCAATGTTGGATAGTTACGATTCATAATTGAAAGTTTTCGCTCTGTTTTATCGTATTCTCCACTCAATTTCAATATTCCTTCATCCGGAGTTTTAAAATCTAAAAGAATTTTACCGCCTTCTCGTTGTCTTTGTTCAGGTGTGTATTGAATATTGAAATTGCTTATCGGGTATTTTCTTTCCAAATCACCATTTGAAGAGATTGTTTTACCGGTGCTGTATGTATTAGTTTGATCATATGTAACATTATATTGTTCACTGCTTCTATTTCGCTTTTCGATGTTGCCAAATATCTGCACTCCCAAAAGGTCATCAAAAAATCGTTCACCATATCGCCCTAAAAATTTATATTGGTTATATGTTTTATCCATGCTGCCATATGCACCAAAGGCATCTACTTGAATTTCCCTTTTCTCTGGCGCAGTCTTTGTAACAAAATTTACGCTGCCTGCAATTGCTGCAGCATCCATATCAGATGTGATAGCCTTAGATAATTCTATTCCCGATAGTGATCCTTGAGAAATAGTACTTAAATCAATACCTCGCGAATCTACATCAGTAGGCGCCAATCGCACTCCATCGACCGTAATAGTCATCATGTTTTCATCTAATCCACGCAACATTATCTGACTTGCTTCTCCACCAGAACGCACAATAGATACACCGGGTAAGCGGCCAATTGCCTCTGCAGCATTTGCATCCGGTAATTCTTTAATTTTTTGTTCGGAAACAACGTTAACAATAGTATTCGAAGTAATCTGTTGATTGATAGCCGCTATTTGTCCTTGCATTTGAGCCGTAACAAGCACTTCTTCTCCTTGAATTGTGCTGTAAAACAATGTAAAATTTAACTCTGTAGTTCTGTCATCCACAACATTGACTGTTACCTGTTTGGATCTATATCCGATATATGAGCATTTAACAATATATTTACCAGGGGGAATTGCGGAAATTGAATACTCACCTTCGATATCGGTTGCAGATCCTAGAGAAGTACCAACTATTACAATGTTTGCACCAACTAATCTATCATTCGAAATAGTATCTATAACGACTCCTTTTATTTTACCGGACGAATAAACCAGTGAGGGTATTAATAGAAGTACAAACAAAATATTTTTAAGAATGGTAAAATATTTCATATTGTCACTCGTCTGTTTAATATTTTTTAAGTTTGTTATTTATTTCCGTAGATCTTTACACAATTACATCCGAGCAATCTTTGAACACTCTGCAACAAAAATATTATCTATAATCAATTTATTATTACGACTTTAAATCAGTATTCCTCATTAAGCACAAATAAAGTTTAATGATCATACCTATTTTGAAACAACAAATTCACTAAACCGTTTCATTTGTCATAACAAACAATAATATCTTACTTTATAGGGAGTTATGGAACAATATAGATATCTTACTAAACCGCTTTAGTTAAATAATATTTATTTTATATAATGTCAAGTACTTTTTAAAAATAATTGCAAGGTGTTTTAATCTAGGGGTTTCTATACCAATGAGCAACAATTTGCTTGTTTTCTGCTAACAAAATTTTCCGCGGGTTTGTTAATATTCTACAGTGATTTATATTATTCATCTGTATGATTTATATCGCCGACAATATTTTTATAATTCGCATCATCGTAGATATTCGAAGCTTTCACCACAAAGAAAAGTTCGTTGCTTCTTACCGATTTACGGTAATAACTGTTTTCATGTTGAAATAAATTATCCGTTATCTTTTTAAATAATACCTGAAATAAATCGCCAATAGTATTCCACTCGGTGTTGTGGCGTAAATCATTCATGGCATCCAATGCAAAAAGTTTTTCTATTTGTACATTTTTGGATAATGGATGCGAATATATTTTATCGAAATATATCCATGGTGTTCTGAAATGCGGCGGTAACGATGTTGCACTGCCCATTTCGCCAATTGGATATAAGTCGGATTTGGAATAATGATTGGTGTACATCCAAAGTTCGGCATCGATATAATGGAGCTCTTTCATGGCTTGAAACAATGCAAGACTCGTGCATTTATGGTCGTAATGAGTATCAATCGCGGGATAAGGGGTTATTATAATAGTAGGATTTCTTTTTTTTAGAATGTATTTCAAATCGTTTACGAGAGAGCGCCAATTTGAAACAGCTTTCAGTGAGTTTAAAAAAGTCGAAATGTTTTTTGATCTAAAAATATTGATATCCTTTGTCCCAATGAATTTGGATTTGGTTGTAAGAGTATCGTTGAAGTACATGAATTTTAATGAGCCGTCGAAGTAGCCAAGATTAACTATATTTTGAGGATCAAGATCGGCAAGAAGAGGTACAGTTATACTGTTCCAAGTTCGCAGTTTACCTTTTTGAAGATAATGCTCGCTATCGGAGTTATAAAAATTCTCATACTTGCTCTTTCCTGCATCACCAGCGGTAATCGTGGCAATAAATATATTTTTTGTACTGCTGTATAAACCATAGGCAGCTATTTCAGCGTCGTCGGGATGGGGTGATAGCACCAAGACACGTTCCTTTTTGATATCCCGATTTTTATACATAATGAATTTGTATGTTCCGTCGGCTATACTGCATCGATAGCAATCAAGCGTTATTGTTTTAGAATTATTTTGAATACATGCGCTAACATTTAAATACCGAGTGCCCCCTGCTCCATATTCAAAACCCTGCGACAAATATAGCGTATCATACAAAATTTTGATTTCCGGCTGCAAAATATATCCGGCAATGTTTTGCTGCAATTTGATTTCGATCAAAGCAGTGTTATAACTACTATCGAAAGGGGGAAGTTGAATGATACTGTTCTTAACCGCAACATCAATAATCTTGGCATAACTCGAATCAAAATTATAGGAATAATCGGCACCGTTATCGTAGTCGTAACTAAAAGCTCTTTCTTTAAGAACATACGCGAGAAAGACGACCACGAGAATTGCAGAAGAACCTATTACAATTTTTTTTATGCGCATTGATTTATTTGGTAGCTATTTCATTAAATTCATTACCAACTTTTCTAGCGCGTTTTGGTTTATCAAGATTAATCCCTAAGCTCAATCCTATTTCGACAAGCATATTCCATCCTGCACATAAAAACAGATATGGATTCATAATTCCCGCATCTGGAATAATGATAGTCTGAAAAGGCGTCTGTTTAGTCGAGATAGCAACAACTTTTAATCCAACGCCATCAACCAATACTTTTTGAAACTTATCAACTTCTTCATCAATCGGATCAATGACAAAAACGACGTCATCTTTTTCGAGTACTTCTTCTATTCCATGAACCGCATAAGTGCCTTCTAAATAATCGGATTTCTTTCTGGTTATTTCGTTTGTCTTAAGCGTCAACTCTTCCGCGACACCATCATTGTACCCGGCAAAATAAATGATAGATGCTTTGGCTACAGATTCAATAATATTTTCATCTAAGTGCATTGTTAATGCATGAGCTATTTTATTACCAAGCCCAGGTTCTATCATTTTATTGTTTTTGTTCAGTATGTTCCAAATAATCGATTCGTAAAACAAAGCTTGCTCTACAACACTTTTCGTCGCTGCAACGGCATGTTCCCATCCGCATTTTAAAATAAAAGTTTCTTTGCAATACTTTCCAAGAAGTGTATCTGAATTTGTTGTAAGAGCGAAACAATTATTGTTACCTCTTCCGGATATTATTTTTGCAAGCGAAATGACTTCTTTCGTTCTACCGGAATTCGATGAGCAAAACACAGCATAGTTAGACAGATCATAATTTGCCGCTTGGTGTGAACTTTCCGTAATTATAGTTAGATCGATGCCCCAATGAAGAGCTTTGCGTATTGCATTTTTTGCTGGAAATATTCTACTCGAACCTTCGCCTGTTAGCAATAATTTCCCTATTGCTTTTATCTTCTTAGCAATTTCAATTGTTTGATCAGGATCGAATCGATTTACTACATCTATCGTCTCCATCATTTCCCGAACAAGGGCATATTTAGAATATTTTGATTCAACGAGATTCGTAAAATGTCTCCTTTATATCTTCAATAATAGTTTTAGCACGTTTTCAATACTCTGTTTATTTTTCTTGCATATCAAAATAAAGAGCTGCAGCACCAAGAATAGCTATATTCTCTTTTTCGGAGACCTCAACTTTTATTTTACCGGCTGATTTTGAATAAGAAAAATTCCTTATCGATTTCCACATCTCATCTTTGAAGAATTGAAAAGATTTACTGACCGATCCGCCCAAAACAATTACTTCCGGATCCACCGCGTACATAATCATTTTTATCGCTTCCCCAAGATTTGAACCAAACTTATTGAATATTTCTATTGCGTGAGTTTCTTTATCAGCAGCTCTTCTAGATATTTCTTTTCCGGATACTCCAAATTCATTTGTAAAATATTGTCCGCTGCAGTAATACTCATACGTATTATCTTTGAATGGTATATTTCCAAATTCGCCTGCGCCGCAATTATTCCCAGCATATAGCTGATTGTTAATAATTATTCCTGCACCAAGCCCGGTACCTATGATTAACCCGATGATGTCCTTATACTGTTTCGCCTTACCAAAATATTTTTCGCCTACGGCAAAACAATTAGCATCATTATTTACATAAGCCGGAATATGATACCTCGATTCCAGTATTTTTTTTAGATGAACTTCTTTCCATGAAGGAATATTCTGCACATCAAAGACAATCCCATTCTCAACATCAACAACACTTGGAACACCGACTCCAATTCCTTCTATTATTTCACCATTAAATTTCCCGATCATTTCATGTAAATTGTCAAGAACTTCATCCTCGCTGCTTTCTTTTTTTATCAACAGTGACTCAACTCTTATCAATTCATTCTGGTCTACAAGGCCAACTCTAATATTGGTCCCCCCTATATCAATTCCAAGAATTCCCATGTTCCCTTCTATCAATTATTATAGGATGTATTATTATAATTATTTTTTGTCCAATGCGGCTTTGGGTTTTATTGTTTCGTTCGTAATAATCGGATTAGCCCATACTCCAATACTAAGGATATAAGTGAGAGTTACAAAGATGAATGTCATACCAGTTCTAAGGCCAAAAATATCACCGAGCCATCCAATAAACAATTGAATAACAGCTCCACCGATAATTGCCGTACATAAAATTCCTGCAAAAGACCCGTGATGACTTTCAACCGAATTTAACGCTAGCGAAAATATGATTGACCACATAACCGACAGCGAAAATCCGACCATTGGAAAGGCAATGAGCGCAATATTACCAGGACCGAATAATGCCGTGGCCAAGAAGATAGCAGCAGCAATTACTGCTCCTACTAATATTTTTCTGCTATCAAAAAGCTTGAGTAAACCTAGTCCAATTAGACATCCAATCGACATCATACCCCAAAACCAGCCGACAATTGAGGCTCCCACCATAAGGGGGTCATAATTATGATATGTGTAAAGAAATTTCGAAATCCAGTATGATACTCCTTGCTCTGTTCCCACATAAGCAAATATTCCGATGAAATAGAGAATTACTATTTTATTCTTAAACAAATTTTTATGTGTAACCCAGCTACCCGATTTTTCATCTTCTTTTCTTTCCACTTCCGGAAATTTTGAGAATAAGATTATGATAATCATAAAGAATAAAACAACCGCAAAGAAAATATAAAGCGATACCCAGGAAAGATCCGCGGGAATGAGATCTGAAAAAATTGTTTTAACAATATTCTTCGATTGAGGTTCGTTAAGATTCGAGACCAAATATGTCAAAAGCATTGGGGCAAGAAACGAAGCTCCGCCAAAAACCAACTGCGCCATGACGGAATTAAATGCGAAATGTTCTTCTCCTCCGGAAACCCTTAAAAGGGGATTGATAGCAACCTGCAGCATTGCCATACCGGCTCCCATTAAAAATAGCGAGGGCAGAAAAACTAAGTAGTGCGGAAAAATCGAAAACATCAGCGCGCCAATAAAGGCAACTGAAAATGCGGCAGCCATAGTTTTCTTTTCTTTATATTTTTCCACCAGAATTCCTGCAGGAATAGACATGACACCGTAGGCAATAAAAAAAGCAAAAGGAAGAAATGCCGAAAGTGTTAAGCTAAGATTGAAACTATTAATTATATCCGGATTAAGTGCACCAAGAATGTTTGTTATGAGCGAAATGACAAAAAAAGTTAGAATAATCAATCCAACGATGTAATAATTTCTTTTCATTTTTCTTCCTAATAAAAGAATAACATTCGTTAATTATATTTTGTTTTCGACTGACTACTATGTCCCCTTTTTTACTTTTTACGAATTTCCAATTTCCCTTTTTTGATTTTGTCTATCGGGATATCGATGCTTAATGTCCCTTGAGCCACTGATTTGTAAGAGATTGCTTTTCCATTCCATTTAACTTCATATTGATAATCCGGATTCATACAAACTACCACCGATGTAACGTGATTATTATTTCCGTCCGCAGATAAATCAGAGGAAAATTTGCTAAAATTATTATCAAACTTTCTATTCTCTATCCACATATCATAACCAGTACTAAAGTTGCCCGGGCGGAAGTACGCTGAGTACCACATTACGACCGGCGCAGATAATCCACCGAATTCATGCCATCCCGCACCACGCCCTGTTTCGATGAGGAAGTGTTCCATACAATTATATGAGGTTTCAACTTCGTTTTTCCATACATCCAAAGCTTTGATGGCAATTTTATATGCAAAATCAGATTCGCCTAAATCCAGCATCGTCTTCCAAAAGAACCACTGATGAGACATCCAGACAGTTCCATTCCAATAGCCATCATTTCTATAATACGGTGCGGACTGATCCACCGCAGATAATCCGGCATTTGACCAAATATGTTTATCTGATTTGATCGATGAAAGAATTTTTTCTTTTTGCGCATCTGTACATATTCCTGCAATGAGCGGATATGCGCCATCGAATCCCATATCATAATTTACGGTATCTTGATACTTAAGAATGTGTAAAGGATTCCCGCTCGTATCATGAACAACGTAACCAAAGTAACCAGACTTCTCATCCCAGGAATATTTCTGAAGCGCGTTTGTGAATATTTTTATATCGTTATCATAATCTTTCATGTCATCCTTTTTACCAAGATAATTCGCAACCATCTTTAAAATCTTAGCAGTTCTAATTGCTTGTGAAGTAGTAATCACCGGCGCTACAGTAGATTCCAGTCCTTTATCATGCGTATATTTTTGAGGTGGCAAATCATCCCAACCACCGGAATTATAAAAGTAATCCCATGTTTTTAGAATATTTGATTTCAACACCCGTGTCGTTGAGCTGCCAAGCCGACCTGCAAAAAACTCATGATATTGTTTTAGGCGGGGATAAAAATATTCCAACAAATCTTTTGACTGAGTATTATTCCATAATTCCAAAAACAAATAATGCTGGACAGGGACAGGTGAACCGTGATGAATAAAAGCGGATTGTGCACCCGGTTTTTGAACGTACGCATTCAAATTTTCTATTGCACGCTGTGTATTTGTTTGAAGTAAACCCATCCCGATGAATCCTGAATCCCACGTATAAAGGCAATCCCACCATCTTCCCGGTGCACTGTGACGAATATAATCTTTTTGGGTATAAATCGGATATACAACATTGCAGGCGAGAGTAGCATTCATGCGTTCGATGCTAAATTTATATTTTTCGCCATCAGCATTTCCATCCATATTAACAACGTGTTTCTTTGCCGCCAGATAAATTCCTTCATATTTATCCTGAGAATTATTTAGCTCGTTCAAATATTTCTCAACTTCTTCTTTGGAACCACAGCAGATAATACCATAAATAGTTTTCGTTGATTTCGGCTGCATGATGATTGGCCTTAAAAATACATTTGTGAAATGACCAACACCTTCTCCCTTGAATACAGTTTGTACATGTTCGTTAACATTCCGTAAGAAAAAGTCTGAAAGATCGCGTTCGTACCATTCGCGAATTTGAAATTCATCGTACTGCCATAATAATCCATAATACAAATTCACATCGTCATACTTTAGGATAATTGAATTCTTAAGCGGGCCTTTGATGATTTGAGGAACCGGATTCCATTCTTTTTGCTTGAATTCAATTTTATCTGCTGCATTGGATTCTACCAAAATAAATCCATTGAGTTCAACGGCACCCCCTCCATTCGAAGTCAGAGTAAATTCATAATCACCTTTTTTAAGTTTACCGACCTTCACGGTATCGATACCAAATCCATTCACACCGCCAAATGTAAATTCTTTTTCAGCCATTCCAGAAATACTGAATGAAACTTTTTGGTTGGCATTCATTCTATATCGAACAAGCAGAAAAGCATCACCGAAATCTTTCTCGACCTTTATTTTGTAAGAGACAAAATCATATTTGTCTAAACCGAAACCTAATCCAATTCCAGATCCGTTGACAAAACCATTGTCTCTAATTTCCCCACGCATTTTTCCGTCATAAACCAAGTTGTCCGTTGGCCTTGATTTAAAAAATTTCAAGTCTTCATAATCAATTGCATTAATCCATTGGGCACCTTTAGGTAATGTTACGATAGATGGGTAAATCGGCGTGTATGGGCTATATTCTTTAATCGGCGGAAAATTCATCGAAGCCATAAAATGTAACACAAGGTTCTCATTGTTATTGGTATTGTTAACACAACCAATTCTAACCAATCGCGAATGAGAGTTTATTTCCGAATATGAAATATCCGTATATACTTGATCTTTCCATTCCAGTTCATGGCGAAAACTAAAATATTCCAAGTTGGGAGAAGCTTCCCAGGGATGATAATCATTTTCATAATGCACATTTGGCACTTCAACTTTTCTTCTATAAAAACCCGGAAAAACACTTAGGTCAAATCTAAATCCACTTTTCTTATCTGGTATATGTGAAACACCGATATAACGTTTTGTATAAGGACCCCAGTCAGGCAAACTAAGATCATGCGTGTTTTCTAGTTTTTTTAATGAGTCTGAATTTAGAATCGGTTGTGCAAAATTATTTCGTTGAGGGAGTGCGAAAATTATAATAACAAATAAAATCAAAAATCTTTTCACTGAGAATACATTGAAAATTGTTTTCATCAATAGCTCCAGAGGGCTTTAAATTAAAATCAATCTTTTGGATATGGTATTTTAGTCGCTTTTTAGACTTATCAAATGAATAGATCTGTTGACTGACTAAGAATAATTTGAAAGAATCAAAAATGGAAACAAACCAAATCGCTCTTTTTCTAGTTATGCAATCTTAACTATATATTTCATTTATAATTAGGGCAAATTAGAGAGTTGTTACTAAACCGCTTTAGTAAATAGCGATGTTTTTCTTTTAAAGTCAAGAAAATATTTCTGCAAATAGATTTTTTAAAGGAATATTGTTTGCCTCTGATCTTTAACAATCATTAATGCTTATATGCCCTCTATATTGCAGTACATAATGGCTTTCCTCAACTTTATCAACAATATGGCGTTCTGCCCCACTTATCGATTGGTGGCTGACAAGTGGTATAATAGTATTGGGACCTTTTCTCGCAGATTTACTTTCAACACATTATAGAACAAACGCAATATCAATTCGGCAAATCCTTAATGATCTTAATATTCGCTCTCCAAATAATATTGATCTAAGTATAGGTGTTATGATTTCGTTATTTAATCAAATCTTCTCGATTAATCTTTCACAGGATACGTATGTTTCTTTATTACGCATTGTGCGTAAACGTTGATCTCTTTTTAAAAGCATCGATCAAAGAAGTTTCTTTATCACCCTTAAGTAAAGCGCCTGATTTACCTTTTCTCTTTTTGTCTGATAAATTATTTATTTCGTATTTGCTAAATAACGAAATAATTAGGTAACCTCATAATAGTTGTGTAAATTTATTGAAAATATTTTCGAATAATACGTTTACTTCCAGTATTAAAAACATCAGTGTCACCCCAAAACAACTGGGACAAGTAACTTTTGCAGAGGGATTTTATAATATGAAAAAGATCAAGGAAATCGCTTCGCAGTTACATATCTCCGAGGATGATCTCATTCTCTATGGCAATTACAAGGCTAAAGTACCGTTGAAATATATAGACAACAATAAACTAAAAAATAGCAATTTGGTTTTGGTCTCGGCTATTTCTCCGACGCCAGCAGGAGAAGGAAAAACAACCGTATCGATCGGTCTGACACAAGGAATGAACAGAATTGGAAAACAAACTACTGTTGTGCTGCGGGAACCTTCCCTCGGACCGGTCTTTGGAATGAAGGGTGGTGCAACAGGAAGCGGACATGCGCAGGTCGTTCCTATGGAAGATATTAATCTTCACTTCACAGGAGATTTTGCGACCATTGAGAAAGCACACAATTTACTCGCTGCTTTGATAGACAATAACATTCAAAATAAAAAATATAATCTAGGAATTGATCCTCGAACAGTTAACTGGAAGCGAGTGATGGATATGAACG
>Ga0182027_10010177_pt1 | contig 13412 bp, 10 predicted proteins | sample 712E1DmetaG_FD_121300 | JGI IMG/M metagenome (GOLD analysis project Ga0182027, IMG submission 121300) | Permafrost microbial communities from Stordalen Mire, Sweden - 712E1D metaG (Illumina Assembly) | ecosystem: Environmental > Terrestrial > Soil > Wetlands > Permafrost | place: Sweden...
TTCCGAATGCCAGGGTTCTGGCTCAAGTGGATGAGCTGATCCAAGATCTGTTCAACCGGTATTACCTTGATGATCCCAAGGGATTCCTGCCGATTCTTGACCTGATGCGTGAGACGTCGCCTGAGGCGCTCTCCTCCGCTCTGACCATCCTGAACGAACAGAACATCCCTCCAAACTATGATACGCTCCGGTTCTTCCTTCACCAGACGATGGAACAGAAGGTTGAGCCGTTTGCCTTCTGGGGAGGATTTGCGGTCACAGAACCGGATCTCGCCGCCTTTGATCAGATGATGGCGGGATAAGCTATGGACATGACGCTTGCAGATCTCTGCAAACAGTTGCGGGTGAACGGGGTATACGCCTATGTGCAGGAATACCAGCCCGATAATCCTGACCTGAAGCAGTTCTTGACCTCAGCACTTCAAGCAGAACTCGATAAAAGGCACCTGAACCGCCAGATGAAGGCACTGCGCCAGGCAGGGTTTCCAACAAAGAAACGATTCGAAGACCTGGTGACCGATACCCTACCGCAGGATGGAAGAGAGGCTCTTCCTGCATTGAAAGCTCTCACGTTCCTTACGGAACGAAGGAATGTCATTCTTATCGGGAATTCAGGAACCGGTAAGACGCATGTGGCGATTGCAATCGGAATAATCGCCTGTGAGCAGAATTATCGGGTATCGTTTCGTACGGCAGCAGGTCTGATCAATGAGATGGTCGAGGCACGAAACGAGAACAGGCTATCACTCTACCTCCGGCAGTTCAAGAAGATCGATCTTCTGATCCTCGATGAACTCGGGTATGTCACATTCGACCTTGCTGGAGGCCTAGAGCCTCTTCTCTTTTACCTTCAATCGCGGAATAACGCGGAAATTTGCGACATGATAGGTCTGTCAGGGTTCAAAGCTACTATTCCTTCTCTGGCTTTGCTTTACCCCAAGAGAAACATACTATTCCATGCTTTTGGGTAAATTGGGCTTGCTCAAGCTCCGTTGCCCATCTCCATCCGGTTGTATCCTTTATTGTAAGACCAAATAATTCTAAATCATGAAGCTGTTTGGAAAATGTTTTGTATCTGAGCTTATCAGAGGGAGCTACAAATAATTTTGACATGAGTTCGCTTTCAGATATGGGGCCAAATTCTTTAACAGCTTCTATTAGCCTTGCATTATACTGACAGGACCCTTCAAGTGCCTCTTCAGTAGCGAAGGAAAGAGTATCTGGCCGAGTCTCTTTTTTAGCCGTCATCTCGAAATGCATCGATTTTAACATATTTAGATCTGTTAGATAATGATCAATTAAGGCTTGAATATACTCACTAATATATGAAAGTCTTTCGTACTCCTCTGGTGTCATTTGTTTAAGTTTCGGGTATGTTTTAATTTCAATTCGGTAACTTTCTTTTATGGCTTTAATTGTAAGAGGCGCTTCATACTTAGTGGCATAAGGGCCAGCATAATCACTTTCTTTAATTGCGTAAGGTTTTTGCAAAGTCCCATAAGCAACGGGGAAATCCAACAAATTAAGTAATTGAAATACAATATCAAATAGGCCGTATGTAGTTTGATCATTCAAAACATTAGCTAATTTTGCGTTTTTTTTAAGTTGATCTTTGGGAAGATTGCTCAAGATTAGATTTGCATCAGGTACGAATTCCAAGAATTCTTTTAATTTGTTTCGAACTGCAAATTCATTATCGCGTCTTTCTATCGGTGATAATCCTTCTCTTTTCAGTACTTTATTTCTCTGATCTTCAGTTAATTGCATAGCCCCATGTCTGTTGTCATTATATTTAACATTTTTGTATTTACACATGTTTTAATCAATTTATTGTAATAATGATAGCAATTATGTCAATACATTTATATAGTATAAATATACTAAATCTTCGAGCATGGGACAGAGAATGAGAGACAGTCTTTGCTTTCGTGTTAGCGATCAAACACGAGAGGCAGTTGAGCGATTATCAGCCCTTGAACGAGTTACAATTGCAGAAATAGCGAGGGATTTGTTGATCGAAGGGTTGCGCTCTCGTGGAGAGGCTATATGAGAAAAAATAGAAATGAATTTTCCGGCGACTGAGATGAGGCTTAAAGATGCAACAAAGAGAAAACAGCTCAGTTGGCAGCGGAGCCCATGTATGCAACAAAATAGAATCGTCCTTATTCGATAAAAACCTTACCCGAGATGCGCCAGGGAGATGCCAATATGCCCTCAACAGCGACCGACCTAACCCGCGAGCATTACATGAGACCAGAGGTTCGCGAGATCGTAAGCAAGTTTGCAATGCCCGGAGAAGGGCTCTGGCGTGCGCAGAATGGAGACTTTCATAGATGGTATCGGTATTCAATTGATGGCCAGCAGGCCCGGCTATTGAATGCACGAGAGGACTATGACGAGATCATTGGAGCGCATCGCACTCTCTACCAGACCCTAAACGTCTTTGATCCAAGCTTATGGATGGTTGCCAGGCCGAAAGAGGAGATCACTTCAGATAATCCGCTTGGAACCCCGGCGGATACGATCGCATATACGCTCGGAGTTGACATAGACAAAGGTCACGGCAGCGATATTGAAGACCCGATAGTTAAGCAGGCAGTAGAGGCCGCGGCTCAATACCTGGTCGACTACCTAAGGGATCACGGTATTCATGAAAGCGTATGGGTGCTCTTTTCTGGTGGCGGTATTTACGTAGAGATTCATCACGAAATTTGCAGACCGAAGTCTTCGACACCTGAAGACAGGCAGGCATTCTTCGAAGAGCTGACCGACCGATACAACACGCTTATCAAGCATGTAGAAACGGAATTCTTCAAGGTGCATCCTGAATATATCGGCAAAGTAAAATATGATGCTCTGAATAATTCCAAGCGAGTTTTCAAGTGCATTCTGTCCATCCACAAGAAGAAACCCTATGTTGTGACACCGCTTAACAGGGATGCAATCAAGATCGACCTTGAACGGGCACGTGTGCCTCTGCAAGAGAACATGATAGCGGAGGCCAGGACATGGTATTCGACCTACGACCCTGCAGAGCGTGAACCGCTTCTCAAACTTTTGAATGAGTTTAAAGAGGCTGAAGAAGGGAAGACGCGATCAGGGCACCATTTCAAAGAGATATGGAGATCAAGCTTTAAAGTTGATGCAAAGTACTTTCCGCCGTGCATAAGACACGTCATAGACACGCTGAACCCAGGGGAAGGGAAAACTAGATTCTCGGCTGTTCTGTCCACATTTCTGTATCAAGCTGGATGGGACGAGGAAGAAGCCTGGCATCTTGTTAAAACCGTCTCAGATCGCAATGAGTTAAGAAATGCAGACCATATCTTCGATAGCTGTTTTGGACGGGTAAACTGCCCATCATGCCAGAAAATCCAGGAAGATGGAGCTGGATATCCTCACCTCGGACTCAAGGGGCTGGGATGCTGTCAGCCCGAAGATGAATGTGACCGATGGCCCGGCGACTTTGCCGTTGCATATGCTCTTGGAGATATGCAAGCAGCAGAAGCGAGGGATGAACTGAAGGCGGAAGGCCCAACGGTCCTGGATGCATTCACACTTCTCTCGCAGCACGAAGCTGAAATTATCGAAGATCCAAAATTTGACAAGTGGGAATGGAGAACGCAAAAAACACGTATCCAACGAGTACTTAAAAATCCCAAAGCGATGTCAATCAAGGGAGAAAAGGACGCCCATAAATTCCTGAAAAATTTTGATAAGATTCTTGAGAAGCTCGGAATTGATTTTTACAATCTTTACCCCATCACACGCAAAGCAAAAGCGACAAAAGAAGAGTTCGACTGGCGGGTGAAGGCAACGGCATGGAAGATTCTGAGGACCGGCGATCCCATGCAGTACCTTACAGATAGCTGTGGCCGGGTAGTGCTTGGAGCAGACACAGCATTCAAGAAGCTGGCATGTTGCGTCTCAGCCCAAAACGTGAACCAAACAGCGGGAATGCATCCAAAGCTTTCTGGCGAATCCAGCGGCGGAAAGACCATCACCGTCTACAGCTTTGCACATCATCTGCCCCGAGAAATGGTTATCAAAGGATCGATGTCTGCAAAATCCGGTTTTTATCACAGCGACGGGGATCGAGTGGTGAGGATCTTGGATGATTACCAAGCCGGAAACGAGGACTTGGACACCACGATCAAACAAACCTCGTCGGAATTTCATCAGCCCTATATTCATCGAACCGTCGCAAACCACATGCCGGTGACGTTGACGATCGGGAAAGAACAGATGTGGTGCATTACGTCAGTCGACAGCTCGCAGGATATTCAGGTGCTGAATCGCCAACTGCCTATAAACGTTGACGATTCGGTTGAGCTGACAAAGCGAGTGAATAACAAAACTGTCGAGCGATACGCCAAAGGCGAATTGCAACAACCTGTAGATAAGCCTGTGCTTGTAAGCCGTGCGATCTTCCAGATACTCAGAGACCAGGGTTACGTCAATGTGCGGATACCTTTCGGAGATCGCATTGAGTGGCTTGACACCAGCAACAGGCGGAACCCTTCGATTTTTATGGATCTGCTAATATCGATAACAGCCATGAATCGATTTCAGCGAGAGAAGGACCCTGAGGGCTACTATCTGGCAACTGAAGCTGACTTCAACACCGCAAAGGCACTGTTCACCGATAAGGACGCGGAGGAACTTGTCAAGAGGCTCACGGCCCGGGAACGGGACCTGATCAATTTGCTCATCACACACTCTGACGGACTCACCCGGGATGAGATCGCGGAAAAAATGAAGGTTGCACCACAAAGAATCACGCAGATTCTCAATGGTCAGAAGGGGTACGGTGGGCTCAGCCAAAAAATCCAGATCCGGGAAGAAAAGAAATCGGTAAGTGTACGCACTGGAAACAAGGAAACCGATGACACGAGACACACCGTCTTCAAAACGATCTACTCGCTGCAAGAGTACGACCGCTTTACCGGCTTTGATGCAGTCGTTAGACTAAACCCACCAAAACCAACACCCGAAGAACCTGGTAAGCAAGGTAAGCATGAGGTAAGCAAAGAGGTAAGCAAACAAACCACTACCAGTAAAGAAGAAGTAAGTAAGGTAAGTAAGAGAGAGAAAGAGAGAGAAAAGAGAGGTATAGAAGGCTTACCGGATGTTCGTGAGGACTTCTCTCGTGAAAAAGAGAAAAATGCTTACTTGCTTACTTCCGAGGCGCAGCATACCGAAAGCCAATGCTTACCTGGCATTTACCAATGCTTACCTTGCTTACCACGTCCTATTGATGGCGGTTCTATTGAGGCCGAACTCCTTCTGGCTGAAGAGCAGACCAGAGCAAAAGAGGAGCACTTCAGGAAGGTTGCTGAGGAGCACACTGGTCCAAAACTGGATCCTCCAAAAAGAGTTGGTACAAAAAAGATTCTTTCCTACTCCGAAATGGCCGGATTCGTTCCTTATGACACCTCTTCGTCTGAAACTGAAAAAATATGTCGCTCTTTTCGGGGCCAACTCATGAAGGGCATTGCTCCGAGGATAGATTTCTTGGTGAAGGAGACAGAGCTTCCCAAAGAGTCCATCGAGGGTTACCTAAACAGTGCTCCATGGATCAGGAAAGACGATTCTTCGCCGGCAGGCATTGTGGTATACCTGCCTGTGGAGGCTTTGGCTTGACTGAAGGTTGACACACAGAATAGCGGTATTTTTAAGCATATGAATGTTTTATTAGTACAAAATACAAGATATTATCCTTTTTGTACAAAAATTTATATGCTTAGACTTAATATAGGATAATTTAACGCTAATGTGGATAAATACATTGATATGCAAAAGGTGACCTGATGTCCAAGGCGACAAAACCAGACAAAATCCGACAGCTTTCTATCGAGCAGGCGAATGCCATCGAGCATCTGCTGCAGGGCCAGAGTGATCGAGCAGTAGCCGAGGCCGTGGGCGTGAGCCGGCAAACGGTATCTGAGTGGAAGAACCATGATCCTCTTTTCATTGCCGAGCTGAACCGGCAGCGTTCTGAGATGTGGAAGGAGGCCCGGGAGAGGATGAAGTCATTGGCCAACCGTGCTCTGGACGTGGTGGAGCTGCAACTTGATAGCGACGATCCCAAGGCGGCCCTGGCCGCGGCTAAGTACATTCTGCAAGGCACTCAGCTCTTGGGTGATACAGATCTGCCTAAGAGCGGTCCTACAAGTCCCGAGGCTGTGATAATGGCAAAGCTGCGAAGCGAAGCTCGGATGGAGCTGGAGGCCGAGGGCAAGGGTAGGGATCCCTTTAAGGTCGATCTATTTGGGATCGAAGATGAGATCGAGGCCCTGGCCAATAGTAGATTGAAGAAGGCAATGGCAGAAGCAGGGCTCGCATGATTGACAAGGCCAAAGTGTGCTTTTCCCAGCGAGAAGACCTGTCTACAGAGCATTTTATAGAATTGATCGGGAACCGAGCCGAAGACTGTGCTGCCTGGGAAAGAAAGCTCAGATCTCAAGGTAATCTGAAGGATGCTGAGAAGATGAGGAAAACCAAGGAGCAGATGCTTAAGAGCCTTAAGAGGTTGAATGAAATTAACCCAAGAGCAAATAAGTAAAACCTTTGAATTGATGCAAGATAGATCAGATGCTCCCAATCTGACCCCGGAGCAGCTCAATGCTATTGATCTTCTGATCTTAGGGAAAACCGACCGTGAAGTGTCGGATATTGTCGGAGTCAGGCGTGAGACGGTCACAAAATGGCACAAAAACCCGTTTTTCAGCGCCGAATTGAGCATCAGAAGAGAGGAGCTATGGGTAGATGCGAAGCTTCGGCTCAAGTCCCTGGCTCATGAGGCTGTAAATGTCCTTACCAAGGGCCTCTCTTCTGCAGATGAGAAAGTAGCGATAACTGCAGCAGTCCATATCCTAAAAACCGTGGGTCTATATGGGGAATTAAAGCAGGACTTCGGGGCGGATACGCCAGAGGAGACGATATGGAAACAGGCCACCGAGAGAAAGCTCCAACGATACATGGCGCTCCGACCTGACGCTTTCTGTGAGTGGTCAGTGAAGAATCAGATGGAGGAGCTTTCCAAGGTGGATACTGCAGAAATGATGAGTTTCTGGTATGAGCGGGCGGTTGATGAGCAGAGGGCGGAGCTCAGGCAGTACAAGAAGAAAGCAAAGGTCCAGATAGAGCCTGTACCTATGACTATTGAGGATGTAGAGGAAGATCTTCCCCAGGGCCAGGGAGACAGGCCAGAGCCGATTAAGGCTTAGGGAGGTCTACCCCGCCCCTCCTTTTAGGTTAGTAATGATAACGAATATATGAACCATGTCTTTTAATTAGGATTAATCAAAAAATATCGAAAAGGAATGAGCAAAAAGGAGCTAATTGAAGCAACACGAGGGGTATGGAAAATCTATGAAAATAGCCGATGAAGTTGCTAGAGAAATCCTTACCGAAGAGGATGAATACACTGATGCTGATGCGGATGCTGAATATAAGCGGATCCTCAGAGATATCGTATCGATGTTCATTGGTATTTGTCTTGCTTATGGTTTAAATTGGGTTTTCCCCGGCACGGAAGAACTTACTATCACTAACTATCTCTGCATTGCATTCAATTTTAGCTATATGTATTGGTCAATTACAACTCCGTTGGGCGAAATCGGTGTCAAGCATCTTATTATTCAATTAGGTCGCGGCTATACCAAAAAATGCGTATTAACATTGGTTGTAGTTATAAACGGTGTTATATTTTGTTGCGGAGGATTAGCGCTGTTTGGTTATACAGGTGAACAACTAGGGGGAGAACATGGTGCATTCATAGGCTGCATATTGGGCGTTGTATTGGGCTTCCCATTTGCCTTAAGTGGTTCTAAAAAACTCAAAAAATATTCAATGGAGAAAATTGAGGGGTTGTATCCGGATGAAATATATGCAGCAAAAAAAAATGTTGCAAGTATACATCTAGTGGATGCTCCTTATGTGAATACGCCTACGAATATGCTGGAATTTCTGGAATATATCTCTGCACAGGAGACCGTGAAACCTTTGCATCATTTCTGGGCCAGAGCTGCTATAACAGATCAACCCCCTAGACTTACCTATGCATTACCAATTGGTGAGATTTTGGCATTTCCACGATTTCTCGTGTTTTTATCCCTTTCGAAATATACGCCAGGAACGACTCACTTCTTAGCGGAATTTGGTCGACTTTTAGCAAAAAAAGATCTAAGTATATTCCAATTTGAACGTTGGTTTGATAAGCCTATTAATATTCCTAAAGATACATCTGTATGGCTATCTTCCAGACTTAAAAATGAGGATAAGTTTGCGGAGACTATGATAAATCCTAATTCTTTCTTTATTCCTATTGAGGATATTATAAATGTTCAATTCAACAGAGGGATCATAGCATTACGTGAGCATCGTATACAAGTTGTCTTAGGGAGTGGCAAGTTAGTGATTCGCCAAGATTGTACTACCGAAAATCTAATAGATACCTTAATAGGGCAGTTTACTGGTCACTGGCAAGACGAATTTATATCATTCCTGAACTCTGCAATTAAAACGAACCAAACAAAGGGGCAATGATGCGATGCAATTATGGGGAGCATAACATTACAAAGGATTCTTTCAGAATCAATCGATATCTATAGTGGATTTTGCTTTTGAACTTCCTTCTCCTAGATATGTATAACTTACAGGCCCTCAGAGGGAGCCTCCCTCTTTCCCTTCAACCCAGGCTTCGGGGCTAAAATCCTCTTTGCCTAACTGATCATTCCAGAGACTATAAGCTCAATTGCAAACCGTCTCCTCATATCGGTCTATTGTGTCGCTACATAGCGATTATGCAAATATGAAATCTGGAGCGCAAAGGTAGACCTTACGAGGTCGAAAAGGTGTTTATAAAAATATGCTAACCGCGTATAGCGGCTCAGATGGTTGTATAAAATTGTGCGTATAACACGCGGACCAGATCTTCGTTTGAATACTACATGTCGACTTTCCCTAGACTTTCACGAGAGCCTCTGGTTGATCAGCCATTTGGTGAAAAATCCCGTCAAAATGCAGATGAACATGATAGGAAATTCCGAGCTATGGGTGCTACCATCCAGGACAATAAAGCCGGAGTTGGAGACTAAAAAAGCCATGTAGCCGAAAACCATTGCCAGCAGTGGTATGGTCATGTAACAGAACCTCTTATAGCGTGAGGTCATGTCATAACGGTACAGGTCGCCGGCCTCTCCCGTCAGGATCTGAGCTGAGGCGCCAAGGCCCGCGAATAAGGAGGACCAGATAGGGACACCCAGAATGCTCACTTCAGAGAATCTGGTGATCAAAAAACTGAAGAGAAAAACGGCGAGAGAGGCAAAAATGACGGCATAAAGCCCGTAGAGCTTGAAGAAGTAAGAGATGGTGCGAGGACTATGAAACCGAGAGCTTTTGATCTTGATCTTGGCCTCGTTGATGGCAGAGGTAAGCTCGTACCTGGACCGATCGCAGTAGAGAAATGCCTCGAATAGGTTCTCTTTGTTGAATTCCTTTAAAGCCAGGGAATAAAAGTCATAGCCATCCTTTATGTCGATCGAGCTTTCGTGGGCTGCCCGAAGCATGCGGTTCAGCTTCTTAAGATCTACATCTACCTCAGAGCATGATTGCGGGATAGAGCAGGCTTTAAAGTTGGTGTCCACAACTAGATTAGTAACTAAATTAATACAAATAGTTTTCTATGAGAAAAGAAGATACCAAATATATTTAAAGTAATTTTAGATAATTTACATTTTTGATTGTATTATTGTAACCTAAATATAACTCATTGAGGTTTTCCCGACAAATAAAGGGACCTTGATGGTTCTTTTTTGGTTAGCAGTGTTGCTTGTGATCATTTTTTTGGTTCGACGTTTTAAAAACTAGGCCCTGACGAGCTTACTGGTAATCTTCCGGCTATGCATGCTAGAACAACGCCTATCGATACGTTTTCAGAATATGTGATTGCGTGCGGGGGATGAGACCCCCGCATGTCTATCAACAAGTTAGCCACCAAAAGGTTTTTCGTCAGATATCTCAATCTCAAAGTAAGACAAAAGGGGGGACAACATGGTCAAAGAATATTGTTCTGCAATGTTGATTGTAATATTTAGTATACTGTTCATGATAGGTAATGTTCAAGGTTTAAATGAGCTCAATGGCTGGATATTACCTACGGGATCTGGAGATCATAATAAATATGTTGGATTCGGCACACACTATAAGCCCGGTGGAGTACCTAGTATCCATCTTGGGCAGGATTTCGAAGGTGATACAAAAGATCCAGTGTATGCTCTAGCAGACGGAGAAGTCATTGAATCTAGGACAAATGTAGGTGGATATGGACCTGTAATCAATAACAAAGCCACCCCCGGAGGGGCTCTTATTGCTCTTTTCACAACCTCTGATGGATCGCAGTTTATGGCATTATACGGTCATATTAATAATCCGCATCCAAAAGGGATAATTGAAGCAGGCGACGTTCTAGGATACATGAATGAATACGATCCTTCGCATCTTCACTTCGGAATACACCCCGGTAAGGGATATCCATCAGATAATAATCCCTGGCGTGGTTTTATAACCGAAGCAGAATATGCGAAAACAAAGGATACCTATGGATGGGTAGATCCTGTTGAATTCCTAGAAAGGCATGGACCTATTACGTCATCAAGCGACGTAGCTAACAATGCACCCGTTGCTGAGACTTTGGTGGGAACTACACCCGCAAAGGAGTCTCCAACATCTCAATCCGATCAGCAATCAGAGACGAAATTTAATGATGACACATATTGGGCTCAAAGCGGTTACGAACTCATGAATCAAGATCGCTATGAAGAAGCCCTCCAGGCGCTAACTAAATCTATTGAACTGAATCCAAGCAATACAGAAGTTTGGAGGAACAAAGGTGTTGCTCTTTACTTCCTGGGAAGGTACGATGAAGCAATTCAGGCGACAGAAAAAGCCATTGAAATCGATCCAAGCAACACAAATGCAGTGAACCAAAAAGATCAGTTCGTTCGACAGCATGGAACGAACAACGGCAACCAAAATACTCCAACGCAAGTGGAGTACCAGCAGCCAGCTAGCGAGCCGCTGCCAGAAGAGTTTTTTGAGGAACCGTCCTACGACGGAGACTGCGAGAACCGCCCCGAGGCCGCCAATTGTGTGCGCTACTCTGATGGATATATCTCACTCTTAGGCATAACAGTCAATAGTTATGGTGATGGCGGAATCTGGAATGGCAAAGAGATCGAAGTTGCCTATGCCACTAACGGGTGTATGTACGATCATATATTAGGAACGTCTTATGTGGGGCGTAGATGTAACAGCTAACATTTAGAATTCGTAAACTCCATTTTCTTTTTTGGCGAGGACTATAGTACGTTCTTTTGCCGGTTTTGCTCTAACATTTTCTCGGAAAAGTAAGCTCCGATAAAGCAACACTTCGATCAATATTTATAGTGTAAATGCATTTTTGGGACCTGAATCAATTGGGAAGGTGGGTTCTGTGGACGATGCGCCTCGAAAGCTGATGATTTTAGCATTTATTGCGATTCTTCTCCTGCCCCTAGTTTCCTCAGAGGAAGCTACTGATCTAGAAAAGTACCTCGACTGTCTTACTGATAAAAAGGTGGATATCGTCTTTGTCTTCGATACCACCAACAGCATGGGTGGGGAGATCAACGAACTTTGTGCGATTGCACAGAACTTTGCAACAGACCTGAATGCGTCTCATATCGATCACCGCCTGGGCCTGCTGGAGTTCCGGGACTTTCCAAAGACCTGTAGCGACGATGGGACATCGTGCGGCAGTCCCGGCGATTTTCCATATAGAGTCAAAGGCGATGGAAATCTGACCGAGGACACCAATACATTCAACTCTTGGCTGAAGGAGCTGAAGGCGGGTGGAGGCGGGTCCGGCGGCCCTGAGGCCGTCCTGGCAGCTCTACGGCACGCCGGGAGCGATTGCCGGTGGCGAGACGATGCCGAGAAAGTGATAATAGTAGTGACTGATGTTGGTCCTCATCCTGACGGAGACTGCTGCAACGCGGAGGGAGACACCCTAAACGGGACGATATTCGGGCTGACAGGGGAAGGAGCGAAAGTCTATGTAATAGGCCCAAATGATGCGGCGTTGAAGAAGATCGCCGGGGAAACGGGCGGCCAGCTTTTCAAAATCAGGTCGGGCTTGAGCCTCAAGCCGCTCTTGAAGGAGATCACGGGTGCAATGAGCTGCAGCTTCAAAGTCGAGGCTGAGACCACTTGCCAGAACAAGACACTAGTGGCAAAGGTGCGGCTCGTCGGAAAAGAGGTCATACCCTACGTAGCAGGCCAAACGGAAGCCTGGATGTACATCAACCAAGCAGGGAATAGCTCACGCTACAACCTGAGCTACGATCAGGCCGCCGATGCGTACCTGGTCAGCGTACCGGATACTTGCGGCTCGGTGGAACTGACAGTCTACGGGCACGTGGGGGAGAGGAGCGCGGTGCAGACGACGAAGGTGGACTGCGGCTCGTGTACCGCTGCGACAGCACTGGAGACTTCCAATCAGCCACCTGAAATGATCGGCCTCACGGCTGATCCGACAAGCCCACAGGAAACTGGTGCGGTCATTATCTGGACGGCGGTGGCAAAATCTCCTGATAGCGATCCATTGCTTTATAGATTCTTCCTGAATGATGAGCCAATAACTAACTGGACGGTAACTAACTGGACGGCAGAAAATAGTTGGACCTGGAAACCCTTGAAAGCTGGCTCGTACCGAATCGAGGCTCAGGTGAGGGATGAAACTAATGGGCTGGATGATCGGAGGTCTGATAGTTTCGAGATAGATCAGCATGCACCACCAGCACCAATAGTCACAACACCTCTTGTGCCAACCATACCTGCTATCGATGCTCATGTGGAATCTTGGAATAAGGTCTTCGGAGGTTCAAATTGGGATGAAGGAATTTCGGGGGTTCAGACAAGCGATGGCGGCTATATCATTATTGGCCTCCTCCAATCTACTGAAATTGGAAAAGCTGGGATCTGGTTGATAAAGACAGATGCCAAAGGCAATAAGCTCTGGGACAAGACCTTCGGTAAATATCCTAATGAAGAAGGCAATTCAGTTCAACAAACGAACGATGGCGGTTACATAATTATTGGGAAGACAAGCGATATTGGAGTTCTATTGCTCATTAAAACCGATACTGATGGCAATGAGATCTGGGACAGGACATTCGATACATTCGATGGAATTGGCCACTCGGTTCAACAAACAACTGATGGCGGCTATATCATTACAGGTTATGCCTCTTCTATTGGTGCGGGAAACACGGATGTCTGGCTGATCAAAACCGACGCCTCGGGAAATAAGCTCTGGGATAAAACCTTCGGTGGATCTGGTGAGGAGACTGGCGCTTCAGTTCAACAAA
>Ga0182027_10010179_pt1 | contig 13411 bp, 12 predicted proteins | sample 712E1DmetaG_FD_121300 | JGI IMG/M metagenome (GOLD analysis project Ga0182027, IMG submission 121300) | Permafrost microbial communities from Stordalen Mire, Sweden - 712E1D metaG (Illumina Assembly) | ecosystem: Environmental > Terrestrial > Soil > Wetlands > Permafrost | place: Sweden...
AATCTCGCCCGCGACGATGAATGGCTGCAGGCGGGCGGCAACGTTGTCGGTTCAGTCGTCGCCTGCCTGGTGGCCGTCTGGCTCGGCCATCTGGCGGCCTCTTACATCAATCAGCTGAAAGGAGCCTGACATGGAACTCCCCCACGAATCCGTTCTCCTGCGCATCTTCATCGGCGAATCCGACCGCCACGGCCATCTGCCGCTCTACGAGGCAATCGTGCTGAAGGCGCGCGAACGGCATCTTGCCGGCGCCACCGTTCTGCGCAGCGCGATGGGTTTTGGCAAATCCAGCCGCATGCATACGAGCAAGATCCTCCGCCTCTCCACCGACCTGCCGTTGGTGATCGAAATCGTCGACAGCGAGGAGAAGATCAACGCCTTCCTGCCCTTCATCGACCCGATGATCACCGGCGGCCTCATCACGCTTGAGAAGGTCCGCGCGATCAGCTACCGCGGCACACCGCCGCCCGCGTGATGCACGGTCAGGACGACGCGGGACCGCTACTTCGCGGCCGGCGGCGCAGCCGTCCGCCGGGCCAGCTGGTCGAGCAGGAAGCGATCGGGCTGCGCTGTCCGCCAGGCCGTGAGCCAGATGCTGCCGAGCATCTCCCCGCCGCGAAGCAGCTGCTCATTGATGAACTCCCGGCCGTCGTCGGTGCCGGGCGAACCGTCGGCCCGGAGCTTGCCGGCCTTCTCCAACTCATAGAGCGGCTCCACGCGCCGGTACTGTGTCTTCAGGTACTGCATCACCTCGGTGAACATCCCATCGCGCTCGCCCGGCCTTGCGGTGCTCCGGAGCAGCCGCGCAGGCCGGGCCTGCGGAGCGAGCCGGACAAACGTGATTCCGGCACGGGCGATGAATCCGCCGTCGATCCAGGCGTGGAACTTCGAATCCGTCGTATACCCCTGAGGATTGGCGCCCATCCAGCCATTGTGCTGGACCGTCACGTGGAGCGGCTGCGCGCCGTCGCCGACATAATGCCCCATGACGCCCATGAGGTAGATGACGTTGGCCTGCGCATTGGCGATTTCCGCCGCCGTCCCTCCGCCTTCTTGATACGCGCGCAAATAGGAAAACCCCGATCTCAACCGTTCGAAACTCTCCGTGATGGTCCACGATAGAAAGCCCGGCCACTCGCGGCTGTGTTCGGCGTTCTTCGCCGGGTTGATGGCCGGAAACCTGTCCGGGTGGGCGGCCCGCCCGGCGGAGAACTGCACGGCAAATTCATAGCGCAACGGGCTGACCGACGCCGGATCGAGCCCGGCCCATTCCAGCTGCTCGAAATCGAGATAATGGTCCGGCCCGTTCTCATGGCGCAGCGGAAGACCGGGGTCGTTCTTCCAACGATCAGGCTCTCCGGAGAGAAAGGCGATCCGTTCGGCCGCAGCCGGCTCGCGCACGAATGCCGGAAAGTCGGCGGGAAGCGATGCGAGCGCGAGCGCATTGACGATCCGGTGCCCTGCATAATCCCATGCATGGGCCGACGGCCCGGCCAGAACGAACAGGACCGCCACGACCGCCAGCGGGAATCGAGTGCGATGATTCATGGATCCTGGACGATTCGGTCACCGCGTGGATCTCAACCGTGACCAGCGCCGGGGGCACGCATTGCCGCCAATACCGCGGAGTACCCGTCGATTCCATCAGCGAGGGCTCTGGCGATTTGCTCCCGGAACTCCGGGGTCTCCAGACGGCGCGCCTCGGCAGGGTTGGACAAAAAGGCCGGCTCGACCAGCGCGGCCGGGCATTCGGAGAACTTCAACACAAGCAGGCGCCCGCGCCTGTATCCGCGATCGGCAGTCTTGAGATTGGCAAGCAGGCTGCGGTGCAGCTGATAACCCAGCACCACGTTCGCGAAATCCTGCCGGTTCCCTGGAAACGCCTTGTTCACCATGTCATCCTTCCCCCCCCCACTCGACGCCTGAAACTGCGGTGTCATCACATAGGTTTCCGTGCCGGTCACCGTTTGCACCGCCGAATTGAAATGGACGCTGAGAAAAAGGTCCGCATTGGCCCGGATGGCGACTTCTGTCCGTTGCTCCAGATCCGTCAGCTGCGCAACCGCCAGCTTTGTGTCATCGCCGCGGGTGAGGATCACCCGGTATCCGCGCCGTTCGAGCAGCTTCCGGAGCCGCAGCACGACATCGAGCGTCACGTTCTTTTCCTCGATGTGCAGCGCCTGGTTGCGCGCGCCAGAGTCGATGCCGCCATGGCCGGCGTCCAGCACGATCAGGCGCGGAGGCGCCGGCAGCTGGCCGGCGTGCTCCACCGGATTCAGCAGCGGCACGATCGTCTTGATGACGTCGATCTTGCCGACGCAAAGGCTGCCCTCGTCCAGGACAGTGTTGTCGCCCATGAATACGCGAATCCCGTCGAGTTCGAAATCGCGAATCCGGTTCTCGAACCTCAGGCGCACGCGTCCCTGCGCATCGGCCAGCTGCATGATCCGGCCTCTCACCACCCACGAAGCCTTCAGGCCGTAACGATCGCCGATGACGCGCACATCGACGTAGTCGGCGTTGTAGAGTCGCTTGCAGGGCCAGAGCCGGCTGGCTGGAGCGGGAGGGGGCGCGGCGGCCTCGATGACAGGAGGCGTCCGCAGGGCGACCGGAGGCCGGTCCGCCGGCGCTGGCGCGCGGGCGGCGGCAGACCGGTTCTGCGCCGAGACAGGAGCCGTGCAGCCCCCCGCGACGAGCAGGCAGGAGAAAGCGACCAGCAGACCGCGTGCACTAGCCCGCGCCATGAATCTGCGGGTTCACGCCGGGGAAGGAGACGCCTGGGACGGCATCTGCGTGGCGGCTGGCGACGGCGTCGGTGTGGCAGCCAGCGACGGCGTCGGCGTTGCGCCAAGCTGCGCGGCCACCTCCCGGACATGAAACTTGAGCTTGCGCTTGTTGACGGGCAACGGCGTCAGCATCGCGTAAATATTGCGGCCGGTCAGCTTGGGCGAGCCGTCCGGGTGACCCATGCCCACCAGTTCGTTGATGGCCCGGTTGACAATATCAAAGCCCATCTCGGTTCGCGCCATTTCGCGCCCGCGGAACTTCAGGCGGAGTTTCACCTTGTTGCCATGGTCGAGGAACTCCTCGGCGTGGCGCAGCTTCGTGACAAAATCGTTCTGCTCGATCCGTACGCTGAACTCGATCTCCTTGATCTTGCTCGCCGTCGTCTTGACGTGGGAGTGCTTCTTCGACTCCTCGTACATGTACTTGCCGAAATCCATGATCCGGCAGACCGGTGGCGTGACGTTCGGGGCGACTTCGACCAGGTCGAGCTCGAACTCCTGCGCCAGCTGCAACGCCTTGCTGGTCGGCAGAACGCCAAGCTGTTTCCCTTCGGGGCTGATTACGCGGATCTGGTCGGCCTTGATCCGATGGTTGCGACGGATGTTTGCAAACGGATCCGTGTTGCGGCGCGGGGGGTAGCCGGGGCGGCCACCGGGAGAGAGTGCGTTAGCCATCAATCAGAAGGTGATTAGGTCAGGGTCGGGGGCGAGTTCTTGCGGCAAAGGAGGACGATGACAACACCTAATTCGTCACCGGATTGGCAGCGATGGTTCCGGCGCGGAACGCGATCAATCGACCGGCGACCGCGACGGCATTGGCGAAACTGCGCGGGCTCGCGATCCTTTTCCCAGCGATCCCGAACGCCGTGCCATGATCGGGACTGGTCCGCACGAAGGGAAGGCCCAGCGTAACGTTGACCGCTTCGTCGAAATCGACGGTTTTCAACGGCGCCAGGCCCTGATCGTGAAACAAGGCGATCACCGCATCGAACTCGCCCCGCAACTGCCGCGCGAACAGCGTATCCGCCGGCTCGCACCACGAAAGCCCGGGATACACCGCGCGCAACTCCCGCAGAATTGGATTGATGATGCGCTGCTCTTCGTCGCCGAGAAGCCCGCCCTCCCCGGCGTGCGGATTGAGACCGCACACTCCGAGGCGCGGCGCCGCCACGCCTTCAGCCAGGGCCAGCTCCGCCGTCGCGCGGACGACCCGCGCGAAGTTCGCGGCCGTGAGGAACTCCGGCACCTCGCGCAGCGGCACATGCCAGGAAAGCAGGGCCACGCGCAGCCGCCCGCCGCAGAACGCCATCGTCGGCTCCCCGCCCCACCGCGCCGCAAAGAACTCCGTCTGGCCCGGAAAGACATAGCCGATCTGCGCAAGCCACGCCTTGCTTACCGGGCCGGTGACGACGCCCGCGAACTCCCCTGCAAGACAGCCCGCCGCCGCGCGCTCCATCGCCGCCCATGCGACAAGGGCGCCTTCGCCGGTCGGCCGGCCGGCATCGGCGGCGTATTCCTCCAGTCCAACCGGAATCTTGACCCCGGCCGCCGGAATGCGATCGAGCCAGCGCGCCGGACCGATGACCGCAGCCGTCTGCGCTTCCGCTGCGTGCGCCGCGAGCCAGGCCGCGATGATCTCCGGCCCGACGCCTGCGGGATCGCCACAGGTGATGGCAATCGGGTCCTTGCGGCGGGTTGTCATGTCGGTGTCGTTGGTGGCGGAAGACGAAGGTGTCAGAGTTCGTCGCCCGTCACTTCACGTTCCGTCGTCCAGACACGTCGCGCGCGCGCAATCCCGCGCCGCCCACCCGCGAAGAACTCCAGAAAATCCTTCGCTTCCGGGCTGCGCACGCCCCGGCCCAGCACCTCCTGCGCCCGGTGCCGGATGTTTCCACCGTCGAGAAAGACCTCCCGGAAGCAGTCCTTCAATTCCGCCACCACCTCGCGCGAGAAACCCCGCCGCGTCAGGCCCACAAGGTTGAGCCCGACAATTTCGTCGCGCTCGGCCGCCATCACGTACGGCGGGATGTCGAGGCTGATACGCGCCATGCCCCCGACCATCGCGCTTTCCCCCACCCGCGTGAACTGGTGGAAACCCGCCCCGCCACCCACGAACGCAAATGAGCCGATCCGCACATGGCCGGCCAGCATCACATTGTTCGCCAGCACCACCTTGTCGCCAACAATGCAATCGTGGGCGACATGGGCGCCGGTCATGAGAAAACAATCCGCGCCCACCAGCGTTTCGCCGCCAGCCACGGTCGAACGATTCACCGTCACGTTCTCGCGCAGGACCGTGCGAGCGCCGATGCGCGCCGTCGAACCCGTCGCGGGATCAAACCTCAGATCCTGGGGATCGCCGCCAATGACCGCGCCCGGATGGACCACCACCCCCGCGCCCACCCGGGCATGGCGGGTAAGAATCGCATGGGCGTGCACGACACAGCCCTCCCCAAGCTCGGCTCCCGGCTCGATGATGGCAGCGGGATGAATCGTCGTCATCGCAAATGGGGCGTCGCATCAATTCTCCACCGGGGGCTTCCGCCGCACCGGGGCCGGCCGGTCGGACGGGAGATCGAGCTGCGGATCCTTCAAGAAATCGTAGGTCTTGAGAATCCGCAGCAGCTGCAGCGTGTCCGACTTGCGGTAGTTCCGGTTGATTTCGACCTTGTCGATGATGTCGAGCAGCATGGTCCGGAAGGAGATGATGGCATCGACCCCGCGCTCCTTGAGCATCTGCACGCTTTGGGAACGAAACGGTTCCGCCGTGGGCAGGCCGGGCAGAACGAGAATCTTGGTGATATCAGGATGATTGCCGGGCTCGTCAGGATCGACCGGGAAGAAGCGGGTTGCTTCCTCGATCACGTTCTCCTTGAGGAAGCTGAAGATCTCCGGGCTGCTCTTCAATGTCGCGGGAGTGAAATGGCCCGTGGTATGCCATCCTTTCACCACCACGATCGCCTGGTGAAGCGACGGCAGCTCCGTCGAGAACAGAAAGAAATCCGGCTTTCGCGTCCCCCGCTGGTAGGCCGGATTGTACACGAGCAGATCCACTTCCTCGTCGCTGGTCATCTTGCGGCGCGCCTGCACCTGGTATTTGCGCGCCTGCCGCACGAGAAAGCCGTTCTGCTCAAAGTATTCGCGGACAATATCTTCGTCGATGGCCGACATCTTCGTTTGGGGGTGTTTGATTCTTAAGTGCGGTGGGCTTCTATCGAATGGCGCGGGTGCCGTGCCCAGCGCGAGCCCGTGATTTATCGGCCTTCCCGGCGCGATCCGCAACCCGAAATCAAACCGCCCCAACATCCCGCCAGGCTGACTCCACGGCCGCCACGGCAATCCCCTCCCGCGTGACGGCCCCGCCGAGACGCGCCAGGACGACAAACCGCGGCAGCCCCGCCCGCACCTTCTTGTCGCGCGTCATCGCCGCCAGGAGCCCCACCAGCGGCAGCGGCTCAATCAAGCGCACTGGCAGCGCGTGTGCGGCAAGAACCGATTCAACCCGGACGACGTCCGCGGCCTCGAGATCGCCAAGCCGCATGGAAAGCCGGGCGGCGGCGGCGAGACCGATTGCAACCGCCTCGCCGTGCAGATACCGCCGGTAGCCGGTCACCTGTTCAATCGCGTGGCCGAACGTGTGCCCAAGATTCAGCAACGCACGACCGTCCTCCGGGGCGCGCTCGCGCTCATCCGCCTCGACAATGCGCGCCTTGAGCTCGCAACAGCGCCGGATGACCGCCGGAAGATCCGGGCTGGCGGACGTGAGTGGCGACCTTTCGAGCCTCCCGAAGAGCTCCGCGTCGCCCAGGAGCCCGTACTTGATCACCTCGGCCATGCCGGCGGTGAATTCACGGGCCGGCAGCGTGGCCAGCAATTCCGTGGCGATGAACACGCCACGGGGCTGGTGAAAGGCTCCGGCCAGATTCTTGCCGGCCTTGAGGTTGATGCCCGTCTTGCCGCCGACCGAACTGTCCACCATCGCCAGCAGAGTCGTCGGCACCTGGAAATAGTCGATCCCGCGCAAATACGAGGCCGCGGCAAAACCCGCCAGATCGCCGATCACACCGCCGCCAAATGCCACCAAGAAGCTCGTTCGGTCCAGCCCCTGCCCAGCAAGAAAATCCAGGACCCGGCCCAATGATTCCAGTGACTTTGTCCCTTCGCCGGGTGGAAGAACCAGCACGGGCGATTCCGAAGACCACTGCCGCAACCTCACATCTTGATGGGCCGCAACGTTGTCGTCGGTCACCACAACCGCCTTCCGGTCTGACCGGCTTAGCGCCTCCATTTCAGCCCGAAGTTCGCTGTTCAGTTCCACGGCGAAATGGATGGGATAGCTGCGTTCTGCCAGGTGGACGGTGAGTGTTTCGGCCATGCGGTTCATAAATACGCGCCTCAAGGTCCAGTCAACCGCCGCCTCATTTGAGTACTCAGTCCGGATGTTCCACACTGGGTTGCGGTATCAACTGTGGTGTGGAGGATTCAGCCGGTTCGTTCGCCGGCGCCGGCGCGGCCGGGTTCACGCCCAACGCCACCATCTCCGCCACGACCGCGCGGTTCTGAGGTAGGCTGAAGTAGGTCAGGACGGCGTTGATGGTCGCTGCTCCGATCCTCGGCCCGGAACCGCGCGGCACAGCGCCCAAATCCTCGGCGTGCGCCACCGCCAGCGCATGGAGGCTTCCGGACCGGCGCGCGAGACTCCTGACCGCGACCGCGCCGACATGCGGAATGCTCAATCCGTAGATGAAACGCCATAATTCGCCGCGCTTGCTCCGCTCGATCGCCGCGAACAGGCTGTCCGCAACTCTCCCCCGATCGCGATCGAGCGCCAGCAAGTCCTCCCGGCGAAGGCGATAGAGATCCGCGACGCTGCCGACGCGACCATGCGTCACGAGCGCATCGATCGTGGCCGGGCCGAGTCCGTCGATGTCAAGACACGCCTTCGATGCAAAATGCAGGATCCGCCGGCGGATCTGCGCCGGACACGCGGAATTCGGACAGCGCACCGCGGCTTCGCCCTCCAGTTGCACGACCTCTGTCCCGCAGGCCGGGCAGGCCCTTGGAAACACGTACGGCTCGCTCCCGGGCTGGCGTTTCGCGAGATTCACGCCGCCAATCGCCGGGATGATTTCGCCGGCCTTCTCAAGGTAGATGAAGTCGCCGATCCGGAGATCCAGCCGCGCGATCACATCGCTGTTGTGCAGGGTCGCCCGCGCCACGGTGCTTCCCGCGATGCGCACCGGCGCAAATTCGGCCACGGGCGTGAGCAGGCCGGTGCGACCGACTTGCACGGCGATGCTGAGCAGCTTGGTCTCGACCCGCTCCGGGGCGAACTTGAAGGCCATCGCCCAGCGCGGCGCGCGATGGGTCTCGCCCGCATCGCGGCGCCATGCCACCGCATCCAGCTTCACAACCGCGCCATCGGCCGGGAAGGTGAGATTCCGGCGCGATTGCCCGAATTCCCGCACGATCGCCCACATTTCGTCCGCCCCGCGCGCGATCCAGTATTTCTCCAGGGTCGGCAGTCCCCACGCCCGCGCCTGCTCGTGAAAGCCGTGCTGCGTGGCCGGTCGCATCGCCGCCGGTTCCCATGCGCCCCAACCATAAAACACGATCTCCAACCGTCGCGCCGCGACTTCCCGCGGATCGAGCAGTCTGGCCGTGGCGGCAGCCAGGTTGCGCGGGTGTGCAAACAACGGCTCATCGGCCTTTTCGCGCGCCTGGTTGATCCGGGCGAACTCGGCCCACGTCAGGTAGACCTCGCCGCGAAGTTCGATGAGTTCCGGTATCGGATTCGGCACTCCGCCAGCCGTCATCCGGCGGAGTTCGCGCGGCAGCGAGCGGATCGTCCGCGCATTGGCCGTGATCTCGTCTCCCTCGGCCCCATTGCCGCGCGTGACAACGCGGGCGAGCCGCCCGTGTTCGTAGGTAACGCTGACCGCGAAGCCATCGATCTTGGGTTCGATCACTACCGGGACGTCCTCCCGCCCGATCCGCCGGACAAGGCGGCCGAGGAACGCCCGCAATTCCGCCTCGGAGTAAGTCTTGTCGAGACCCGACATTGGCTCGATGTGGCGACAGACCGGGAAAAGACCGGTGCGATCGTCGCCCACCGGCAACTGTGGTCCGCCGCCCTCGCTCAGCTGCGGAAAGGCGGCTTCAAGGTCTGCCAGTTCACGCTTGAGCTGGTCGTAGGCAAAATCGCTGATCTCCGGCGCTGCCTGCCGGAAATAGAGGGCATCGTCGTGCGCAATCTCCCGACGGAGCAGGTCGCCGCGCTCCCTGGCCTCCCCGAGCGTCAGGACGGAGGTTGCGGCGGAAGGAGCGGCAGGCGCACGAGCAGCGGCCGGCGCAGGCGGTGGCGTGACCCCGGCCGCAGGCAGCGCACAGACGAATAGCATCCAGATCCAACCGGCACGTCCGGTCCGGCGCCGGCGACGATGCCAGGCCCGATCATCGACCAAGGGCCGTATTGACTTCCATTTCACGTTTCATTGCTCAACATAGAAATTCCTGGATGCAAGCGAAACATTCCCTCCCTGGCAGATTGGAGGGCGCAACGCCCGGCAATCCGCCAGCTGGCTTGCGTTTTTGTCGCATTTCGTCTGCCTCGTAGACTTCACCAATCGCAATCCCGCCATGTCCCTTTCCCCTGAACAAACCAAAGCCGTGGCCTCCTGGGTCGCCGCGGGCGACAGCCTGGCGGTCATCCAGAAGAAGCTGGCCGAGCAATTCAAGGTCTCCATGACGTACATGGACGTCCGCTTCCTGGTGGATGACCTCGGCCTGGAACTGAAGAACGCCGCTCCGACTTCCCTGGATCCCAAGGCCGACCTCGGCAAAGCGCGCCCGGTCGGGCCCGGCCAGCCCGAGAAGAAGGGCGGGCTTCTGAACAAGCTGAAGAAAGTCGTTGGCGCCGGAAGCAACGAGGAGGCCGTGCTCGATGATCCGGCCTCGATTGCCGGGGAGGCGGACCTCGAACCCGGGCCGGCCGACGATCTGGCAGACGCCGCCCCGGCAGGCGCGGGCAGCGTGAAGGTCGAGATCGACCGCCTCGTCCGCCCTGGGGCGGTTGTCAGCGGCAGTGTGACCTTCAGCGACGGCACGGCGGGAAAGTGGGCGATGGATCAACATGGTCGCCTCATGCTCGACACCGGCAAAAAGGGCTACCAACCGTCCCCAGGCGACGTCGAGGTCTTCCAGCGGGAACTCAGCACCCAGCTCCAGCGCCACGGATTCTGAGCCGCGGGCAGCGCGCGGACTTGGTCCGCCCGCTGTCAAACCAAAATGGCTGGGTCATTTTGGATGGAATCGATCGGACGGCATCGACCCTGCCGCACGATGCCCTGTCAACCGGCTTGGTTGTATCCGTTGGGCACGACGAACGGGAGGCGCGCCAGTTTCACGCCCGCCGCATCCTGCGCCAGGCCGACCAACTCCTCGATGAGGAGGGTCGGATCCTCCTCATATCGCAGTTGGAGGAACTGGCGGCGCAATTGCTCGTAGGCGTCCAGATCGGCGACCCAGCGGTCCACCAACGCGCGAAACTGTGCCGCATTCTGGACCATCTCGGCCGCTCCGGCGCGCTGGAAATATTTCACTGTAAGGCGCTCCTGCGGCATCACCCCGCCGAAAGCGTTGAAGACGATCGGACACCGGAAATGCAGCGCCTTGGCGCAGGTGGTCGTGCCGCCCCGGGTGACGATCGCGTTGCTCGCCTGCATCAGCAGGTGCACGACATCCGAATAACTGTCGATGAAACAGGAGAATTCCGGATGTTGCGCCCGCCAGTGGACCAGTTCGTTATAGGCATGCTGATTGCGGCCGCACACGACAATCGCCTGCATCCGGTCGGCATGGTCCACCATGGCCGGGAGAAGCTCCAGGTGGTTGTTGGCCCCGTTCATTCCGGTTGCCAGAAACACCGTGAACCGGTCGTCCTTGAAGCCGAGCACATTTTCGCGGTAGTATCGGCGCGTCTCAGGGGTAAAGACCTCGACGTAGGCGCGCGGCTGCATAAGGAAGCCGCGCACCCGGGCCCTGGCAGGCGGCAGGCCGAGTTTGATCGCGAAGTCGCTCGCCGTGGGTGTGCGGGAGAAATAGAGATCGACGGTCGGCTCCACCCAGTTCCGGCTGTATCCCCAGCCCCCGGAGAATTCGCTGCAGTAGGTGGCGCATCGCACGTTTTCGGGACCGAGCATCCTCCGGGCGAGTTGGAAATAGCCGCGGTTGAGGCAGTCGTGCACGCTGAGGATCATGTGCGGCCGGTACTCGCGCAGCACCCGCTCGTAATAGAGGCGCCCAAGCGTCACGGTGCGCCGGTTCACCAGGCTGAGCCCCTCGACGACGGTGTAGAACGCCTTGTGCAGCCACGGCGCCCGGCGCTGGATCCAATTGTAGAAGCTCACCCCACCGCGATACAGCCTGGAGGATTCCTCGAGCATCTGTTCGATGCGGACATCGACCTGATACCCGTACAGTTGGAAGCACCATTCGGCAAAGGCCTGCGCCCGCGCATCGTGGCCCCCGCCTGTGCTGGAGGTCAGCACCAATATGCGAACCCTGGACACGTCAGGAACAGCCGAAGTACCGGGCCGTCGCGGCGCGGCGCAGGCCCAGCGGAACCAGGCGCGCAAGCAACGGTGCGAGCCACGCCTGAAAAAACGTCCCCGACCTGACTGTGCAACTGCGGTGATGCCGGAGCGCCCGACGCAGATCGGCCGCCGCGCGTGTCGGCGGAGGCGCCCGGTCGATGTTCTCTTCGAGCACGGTCCATGCGCGCCGCCGGCGGTCTGCCGCCGGCGCCTCGGTCGGGGGGTGAATTCCAGATCTTGCCTGCATCGTTTGGTTGAATCTCGTGCGGTAATCGCCCGGGCGGAAGTCGATCACGATGACGCTGGTTCCCGCCACTTCAATCATCATGCTTTCGGAAAACGCCGCAAGCCCGGCTTTGACGACATTGTAGCCGCTCATGAACGGCAAGGGAAAATCGACGGCCAGCGAGGAGACGTTGACCACGGCGCCGCGGTTTCGGGCGAGCATGCCCCGCAGCACGAGGTGCGACAGCCGCAGCGTGCGGCCCAGCATGGCGTCAAGCTGCCGCTGCCAGTCGGCAAAGTCGCGTTCCACGAAGGCTCCGTACAGGCCATAGCCGGCGTTGTTGACGAGGAGGTCGAATCCGCCGGCATCGCCATCCGCCTTCTGAAATGCCGCGTCCACGGACGCGTCGGCATCGAGGTCGAGCGCCACCGGAGTGAGGCCGGCACGTGCCGGCAGGCGCGCGGGATCGCGGGCGGTGCCCCAGACGCCCAGGCCCTCGTCCAGCAACATCTCCGCCGCCGCCCTTCCGAGCCCTGTGCTTGCGCCCGTGACCAAGGCTGTCCTGTAACGATCAGCAAGCTTCCTCATGCCTGACGCAGCACGATGCAGACATTGGCCCCGCCGAATCCGCTGCTGTTGTTCAGCACGACGCGAGGCTGCTGGAGTAGCGTCGCCCGGATGACATTCAGGCCTTCGCACGCCGGATCGAGCCTCGTGATGTGCGCCGAGCCGGGAATAAAGCCTTCTCGGAGCGCGATGGCACAAAAGGCGGTTTCCATCGCCCCGGCAAGCGACAGGCCATGGCCCGTCAGCGCCTTTGTGCTGCTGATCGCAGGCCGCATGGCGGCGTCCCTGAACACGGCATTGAGCGCGCGGGCTTCTGAGGTGTCGCCGATGGGCGTCGAGGTGGCATGGGCGTTCACATAGTCGACCGCCTCCGGCCGGATCCCGGTCATTCTGAGGGCGTTCGCCATTGCATCCCGAAGGCCCAATCCGTCAGGATGGGAAATCGCGACGTTATGCCCGTCCGAGGCCTGTCCCCAGCCGGCGATCTCGCAGTAGGCTCGCGCACCACGGCGAACGACCTCATCCTCGCTTTCCACAACGAGCACCGCACCCCCGCCGGTGCCGACAAAACCGTCGCGGCCGACGTCAAACGGACGGGAAGCGAGGTCAGGATTTGACTGAAGCGACAGCACGCGCATGCCGGCAAAAGGCAGGATGCTGTCAGTGTTGCAGTCCTCGGCTCCGACAACGAACATGCGTTTCTGGCGGCCCGTGGCGATCTCGTCGTACGCAAAGGAGAGAGCATGCGAGGAGGAGGCGCACGCCGACGAAAACCCGCAGGACGCACCATGGATCTTGAACGTCGCCACAAGGTTAAAATTCAATGTGCCTGCGATCGAGGCCACGATTCCCAGCGGCGAGCAGCGCATCACCCCGAGCTGTTGCATGCGCGCGTGATGGTAATGGGTCAGGAAGGGGGACCCGCCCGAGGCTGCATAAAGGCCGGTGTCCGGATTGGAGATGTCCTCGGGCGCCAGGCGCGCGTCGTCGATGGCCTGCAACATCGCGCAAAAGGCATAGAGCGAATTCGGCGCGAGCCCGCGAAGCACGTCCCGCTTGATCGAATACCGCGGAGGGTACAGCCAGTCTTCGGGATCCGGCGTGTCCGTGACGAATTCCTTGATCGTGCCGACGATCTTGACGGGAACGTCGGGCTTCTGAAACGGCGGATACAGCTCGAACCCATGCCGCAGCGCGCGAAGGTTCTGCGACACGGTCGGCACATCGTTTCCGATGCT
>Ga0182027_10010181_pt1 | contig 13408 bp, 2 predicted proteins | sample 712E1DmetaG_FD_121300 | JGI IMG/M metagenome (GOLD analysis project Ga0182027, IMG submission 121300) | Permafrost microbial communities from Stordalen Mire, Sweden - 712E1D metaG (Illumina Assembly) | ecosystem: Environmental > Terrestrial > Soil > Wetlands > Permafrost | place: Sweden...
ACAGCATTCACATACTGGACAAATGCCGGAGCGACAACTCCATTAGCTTCACCTAACGCTGTTGCTATATCGGGAACCTATTATATTAAAGGTACTGGTATCGATCTAAGTTGTCCTGATATTTTGCCTGTAACAGTTACAATTAATCCATTACTACCAGTAAGTGTTTCAATCGGCGCTTCAGCCAATCCGATTTGTGCAGGGACTCCAGTTACCTTCACTGCAACTCCAGTGAATGGAGGCACAACACCAACGTATCAGTGGTATAACGGAGCTACACCTGTAGGGACCAACAGTGCAACATACACATATTCTCCTGCCAATAGCGATGCTATATCGGTAGTTATGACGTCCAATGAGACATGCAAGAGCGGAAGCCCGGCCACCTCCAATACAGTGACTATGGTTGTCAATCCGATATTACCGGTAAGTGTAACAGTAGCAGCTTCAGCCAACCCTGTATGTGCAGGGACTCCAGTTACCTTCACTGCCACTCCGGTGAATGGAGGTACAACACCAACCTATCAGTGGTACCAGGGAGCGACCCCGGTAGGGACCAACAGTGCAACATACACCTATACTCCTGTAAATGGAGATGCTATATCAGTAGTTTTGACGTCCAACGAGACATGTAAAAGCGGTAGCCCCGCCACATCCAATACAGTGACAATGGTTGTCAATCCTTTACCGGCAGCAAATGCGATCACCGGTACAGCAGCAATATGTGCAGGAACGTTAGCAGAACCTTATGCAGTAACAACAGACAATACTGGAACAGCTACTTATGCGTGGTCATATAGTGGAGCCAATGTTACTTTGAGTGCGCTGATAGGTAATTCGATTACCATCGACTTTGCCAATAATGCAACAAGTGGTACATTGACCGTAGTTGAAACTATTACTTTGACAGGGTGCTCAAAATCAAATACAAAATCGATAACAGTTAATCCATTACCGACTTTATCGGGAGCTAATCAGGCAGCGGCAGTTTGCGATGGTTCAGCAGCAACTATCAATTTAACAGGGTTGCTGGCGGGTAGCACTTCGACTGTGGCCTATACCATTAATAGTGTTGCTCAAACAGCAGTTACCGGAGTTGTTGCTAACGGCTCAGGGACAGCGAGTTTCACTTCGGCAGTACTGACATCAGCCAATAATGGGCAGATTCTTGAAATAACAGGTATTACCACAACAAGTGCAACACCCAATTGTCCCGGAGTATTTGCACAAAATGTTACGCTGAGTGTTAATCCATTACCGACGTTGACCGGAGCTAGTCAGGCAGCGACAGTTTGCGATGGTTCAGGAGCAACCATCAACTTAACAGGATTGCTGGCAAGCAGCATTTCCACAGTTTCCTATACCATTAATGGTGGATCTACATTAACAGTTACCGGAGTTTCAGCTGATGGATCAGGAGCGGCAAGTTTCACTTCGGCAGCACTGACAGCAGGTAATAATGGGCAGATTCTGGAGATAACCGGCATCACCACAACTAGTGCAACACCAAATTGTAATAAATCGTTTACTCAAGATGTTACCCTAAGTGTTAATCCATTACCAGCCACAATAACAGGTATAACAACTGTATGCATCGGCTCAACTACGACTCTGAGTGATGCCACTCCGTTAGGAACATGGAGTAGTGGAACGACAGGAGTAGCTACAGTTGATCCTGCAACAGGTGTAGTAACTGGAGTTTCAGCGGGGACATCTGTTATATCCTATACTGTAACAGCCACAGGGTGTTTTGTAACTACAACAGCAACCGTTAATCCAAATGGAGAGGTAAACCCAATAACCAGTCAGGTTGTGTGTAATAATACATCCACTACGCTTATTAATTTCAGTACTACCAATATTGGAGGAACTACAAGCTATACATGGACAAATGACCAGACTAGTATTGGATTAGCAGCCAGTGGAACTTCAGATCATATATCAGCTTTTACAGCAACTAACTCTGGCACTTCACCGGTAGTTGCCACAATCACCGTAACACCTCATTTCTTAAATGTGGTAACGTGTGACGGGCCTTCACAGACATTCACTATAACGGTCAACCCGACCGGAGAGGTAAATCCGATAGCCAGTCAGGTTGTATGTAATAATACGTCTACAACACTTGTAACCTTTGGTACTACCAACACAGGAGGAACTACAAGCTATACCTGGACTAATGACCAGACTAGTATTGGATTAGCAGCCAGTGGAACAGGTAATATATCAGCTTTTACTGCAACAAACTCTGGCACGGCACCGTTAGTTGCCACAATCACAGTAACACCTCATTTCTTAAATGGGTTAGTTACCTGTGATGGACCCACACAGACCTTCACTATAACGGTCAACCCAACCGGAGAGGTAAACCCAATAGCCAGTCAGGTTGTATGTAATAGTACGTCAACAACGCTGGTAACCTTTGGTACTACCAACACAGGAGGAACTACAAGCTATACCTGGACTAATGATCAGACGAGTATAGGATTAGCAGCCAGTGGAACTTCAGATCATATATCAGCTTTTACAGCTACTAACTCTGGCACAGCGCCAGTAGTTGCCACGATCGTCGTAACACCTCATTTCTTAAATGGGTTAGTTACCTGTGATGGACCCACACAGACCTTCACTATAACAGTCAATCCAACCGGAGAGGTTGACGCAATATCCAATCAGGTTGTATGTAATAATACATCAACAACGCTGGTAACCTTTGGTACTACCAACACAGGAGGAACTACGAGCTATACATGGACAAATGACTATCCGAGTATAGGATTAGCAGCCAGTGGAACTGGTAATATATCAGCTTTTACTGCAACTAACTCTGGCACGGCGCCGGTAGTTGCCACGATCGTCGTAACACCTCATTTCTTAAATGGAGCAGTTACATGTGATGGACCCACACAGACATTCACTATAACGGTCAACCCGACCGGAGAGGTAAACCCAATAGCCAGTCAGGTTGTATGTAATAATACATCTACAACGCTTGTAACCTTTGGTACCAATAACACGGGAGGAACAACAACCTATACCTGGACAAATGATCAGACTAGTATAGGAATAGCAGCCAGTGGAACTTTAGATCATATATCAGCTTTTGTTGCAACTAACTCTGGCACATCACCGATAGTTGCCACGATCGTCGTAACACCTCATTTCTTAAATGGGTTAGTTACCTGTGATGGACCCACACAGACTTTCACCATAACTGTCAATCCTACCGGTCAGGTTAACCTGCCAGCAAATCAGGCATTATGCAGTGGCACATCTACATCCACTGTGACATTTAGTACTAACAACACAGGAGGAACTACAACCTATTCATGGACAAATGACCATATAAGTATTGGTTTGGCAGCCAGTGGAACTGGTAATATATCAGCCTTTACTAGTGTTAATAATGGGACAGTTCCTGTGACAGCCAATATCGTTGTGACGCCTCATTTTACAAATGGGGCAGTTACCTGTGACGGACCTACACAGGCATTCACTATAAAAGTTGATCCATTACCGACATTATCCAGCGCTTCACCCGCTGCCGCCGTTTGCGAAACATTTCCAGCAACGATCAATTTGACGGGATTGCTCCCGGGTAGCATATCAACTGTAAGTTATACCATTAATTCAGGCAGTACACTTACAGCTACCACCACTACTGCCGATGGCTCAGGAGCAGCGACTTTTCCAACAAGGGCTTTGACACCTGCAGATAACGGGAAAATCCTGAGTGTGACGGGCCTTATAACTACCAATGCAACGTCAAATTGTTCACAAACATTCTCCAAAAACAGTTTGCTTATTGTAAACACAGGCTCAATACCGACTATCTCAGGAAATTTCACTCCTTGTGTTAATTCCACCAGCAATGTTTATACTACGGAATCCGGTATGAGCAATTATTTATGGTCCGTTTCAGCAGGAGGTGCTATCACCAGCGGAGGAACCGCAACTGATAATACAATTACAATAACATGGAATACAGCTGGTTCCCCAACAGTAAGTGTGAACTATACTAATACCAATGGTTGTACAGGGTCATCACCTACGTTAAAAACTGTTACAGTAGGTTCATTACCTGTTCCAACAATTAGCGGCCCCTCTTCTGTTTGTCTAAACTCTGCAGGTAATATCTATACAACAGAAGCAGGAATGCTCTCATATTCATGGTCAGTTCCTGCAGGTGGAACCATTACCGCCGGTGGATCTGGAAACATGATTATTGTAACATGGACCGCTGCAGGTAGTCGAACAGTTACCGTGAATTACACAAATACCGGGGGTTGTGCAGCCTCATCTCCAACGATTTATAGCGTAACGGTTAATCCATTACCCGTTCCTACACTTTCGGGACCGGCAACGCCAAGGGTTTCCTCCGGGAGTAATGTTTATTCGACAGAAACATTAATGACAAACTATGTCTGGACCGTCTCCGGAGGAGGAACTGTAACGGGCGGAGGAACTTCAACAGATAATACCGTTACTGTTACATGGAATACGGCAGGTGCACAAACAGTCCATGTGAATTATACCAATGGTAATAATTGTACTGCAGCTAGTTCCGCAACATACAATCTAACAGTAAAACCACTTCCTGTCGCTTCCAGTGCTTCAGTTTCCGGAATTCCGGCAGTTGGAAGTTTATTGACTGGCAGCTATAGTTATACCGATGGAAACGGAGGAACGGAAAGCGGAAGTACGTACAGATGGTTAAGAAACGGAACGACTCCAATTTCAGGGGCAACAAGTATTACATACACACCTACCATATCTGATGTGGATCAGACTATAACATTTGAGGTAACTCCGGCGTCTTCAGTCGGACCTCCTTATTCAGGGACTCCTGTCCAGAGTTCTCCGACTCTCTCTGTCGAGAATCTGATTGGAGTACCTGTGGTTGACCAGGTTTGTATCGAAGGTATCAGAGCTGCCGGAGATACTTTAAAAGGGAAATACAGATATATTTACGCTTATAAAAGTGAAGGTGTTTCGACTTACCAATGGTATCTGAATAATATTCCCATATCTGGTGCCACAGGATTACAGTACGTTATTCAACCATCGGATATCACCAGTGGACAGGAAATTACCTTTGGAGTAACTCCAGTATCCTCTAATCATGCTCCAAGATCAGGTGCTGCTGTAAAGAGTAATTATCTTGCAAGAATAAAGTTAACTCAACTCAGTTATAGTCTTGCTGACCCGGCGTTTCCTTTGGTTGCAAATGTTCCAAATGGCATATTCTCAGGAAAGGGAGTAAGCAACGGAAGCTTTTCTCCAGCTGTTGCAGACACCGTCGGCAGTCCTCATAATGTCAATTATCTGCTTAATATAGTGAACAGTTCTACCACCTGTTCGCAGCAGGACAACGTGAGTATAGTAGTCGTAGCCATCGGTGCCTCTTTTGTTGGTTTGAAAGATATCTATTGCTATGATGGGAATCCTTTTACAATTTCTGTGACCAATATACCCACAGGATCTACAAGCCTTACTTTCTCGAGTTCCAATCCTGCTAGTATTGTTGGTTACATAGATTCAACCAAGGTAATAATTGACCCACGAAAAATGAGACATAAGATTTATACTGATACACTTCATTTTTCCTACATATACAATCATTCTCATTTTCCGATATCAAAGACTTATCAGACTGACTCAGTTGGCGTTGCATCAATCAATAACCTTCATGATCACGATGTCTTCTGTAATAATGATACTCCATTTAAATTGTTTCCGTCACTTGCCGGTCCTGATGGAGTATTTACCGGACCAATTAAAAACGATACTCTTTTTAATCCTAATTTTGCAAATGGACTTATCAGAGACACAGCAGTAATCTTTACTTATACCCATACAAATTCTGCACATTGCTTCAGTACTGTCAGAGTTCCGGTAAGGATTAATCCATCACCGGTTGTATCTTTTAATGCTGCCTCTGTATGCGTTGTGAGCCTTGCTGATACTACCAGATTTGTTAACCATACTACATCTTTAGACCATGTTCAGAAATGGTCATGGGAGTTTTTCGATGCCGGTGGTTCAGTATCAGACACATCAAAGAACCCGGGCTACCTTTTTAAACTGCCAGGGGATCATAGAGTAATTCTTACTGCTACAACAAATCTAAATTGTACTGCTACACCAAAGGATACGACAATAGGTATTGGATTTAAACCGGTAGCCAACTTCTACTGGAGGAATGAATGTTACCACCCGAATGATTCCATTATATTCCGCGATACAACATCCTCATCATCCACTATATTATCAAGAACATGGAAATTCGGAATATCTCCTGTTATAGTCAAAACAGGAGTTGGAGATGTTGTAAAGAATACCAAATTTATAAAAGCGGATACAGGATATCTATCTGTAAAATACATAGTAAGAACCAGTTATTCGAATTGTAATGATTCTATAACTAAATCGATCTATATTAGACCGACAATCCCGATTACAACAACTGATTATTTTCAGAATTTCGAAACTGGACAAGGTGGCTGGGTAAAAGACACTGTGAAACTAAACAGCTGGACATTTGGAAAACCGAACAGACCTGTAATAGACTCAGCTGCATCCGGAACTAAGGCATGGTATACTAATTTCAACATTACTAACCAAACCGTTGAGTCTTCTTCTGTTGTTAGTCCTTGTTTCGATTTCAGCGCTATTCAAAGACCGATGATAAGTATGAAACTTTTCAAACGGTTCGATAAGAACAGAGATGGAGCAGCTCTTCAATATAGAATTAAAGACTCCGCATGGGTATATGTCGGGTCGCTCGATGATGGAATAAACTGGTATAATTCAACTCTTATTAAAGGAAGACCGGGAGGTGACCAGATCGGATGGACAACCGGAACGGCACAGGATATGAGATATTGGCAATCATCTCACACACTTGATGACCTGAGCGGTAAAAAAGATGTGGAATTCAGGATTGCTTATGGTTCAGATGGCACCGGTGTGGGTAACGAAGGATTAGCTTTTGATGATATCCGAATTGGACAAAGAACCAGGAAAGTTCTTCTCGAACATTTTACAAACCTTTCTTCCATCGCAAGTAGTAATTCAAATACGACAGTTTCAGAACTTGCAAAAAGTATGAAAACAGACGTTATTAATATTCAATATCATACAAATTTCCCCGGAGCAGATGCTTATTATAATGATAATCCGGGAGATGCGAGTGCAAGATTCCTGTTCTATGGTTTGTCCAAGGCACCATATTCATTCATTGATGGAGGAACCAATATTAATTTTGCCAATGTTTACGACTATGTTCTTGCCCCGATTGACAGCAATGATCTTATAAGGCGAAGTATGATCAACCCTTTATTTGCTATTACAATGAATTCCACAGTTGCTGGGGGTATTATTACAGTAAACGGACAGATAAAGGCTCTTGGGTCTCTGAATGCAGAAAATGTTACTCTGTACCTTGCAGTAACTGAAAAGAAAAACAGTAGTCAAACCGGAGCTCTCGGTGAGAAGATTTTTTATAATGTATTCAGGAAACTTATTCCTGATGCAGCCGGAATTAGTCTGAAAAAGGTCTGGGTAGTTAATGACACATATACTATTCCTGATAATTCTTGGCCGATTGCGAAAATTGCAAATTCCTCAGATATTGAGGTAATAGCATTTATTCAGAACAATATAACCAAGGAGATATACCAGGCTCAATCGAATTTGCAACTAAACATAATTGTAGGCATCGATAATGTACCGGCAAATGGTAAAGGATTTTCTCTATATCCTAACCCGGCATCAGACAAATTGACAATATCATTTGAGAATTCTCTGCAGTCCGAATCTGATATTATGATCTATGACTTTAAAGGAACAGTAATTCGTACTTACAAATCAGGTTCGGGTCAATCTGAATTCACAATAGATGATCTCGGATTGAAAAATGGAATTTACCTTGTAAGAATAAAGTCTGGCGGATTGGATTGGGGATTTAAAAAACTGATCGTTTCGAAGTTTTAATTTAAACATCTTAATTAAATATTCAAATGCCGTTGCCTTCAGGTGACGGCATTTTATTTACACGCAATTATTAATAACCGGGGTATTCTAAAAATAACTACTTTTGCTTTTTCTTGGTTGGTATTTTGAACAAGGGCCCTTTATTTTATGTTTCTTCTTTTGTAATAATTGTAAATATGAAAAGTAAAAAAACTCTATTAATGATACTCGACGGGTGGGGAATCGGGGATGGATCAAAAGCAGATGTTATCAGCCAGGTCCCGACACCTAACCTTGATTTTTATACAAAGAATTACCCGCATTCGAAACTTCATGCTTCAGGAGAGGATGTCGGTTTACCTGATGGTCAGATGGGAAACTCTGAAGTAGGACACCTGAATATTGGCGCCGGCAGGATCATTTACCAGGATCTTGTCAAAATTAATAAAGAATGCAAATCAGGAGAAATAAAGAAAAACGAAGTTCTTACAAAGGCATTTTCATATGCAAGGGATAATAAAAAACAGGTTCATTTCTTAGGTCTGATATCAGATGGTGGTGTTCATTCTCTTGATAAACACCTGTATGCCCTTTGTGACATGACAGTGGCTTATGGGTTGAAAGATGTTTTTATTCATGGTTTCGGCGATGGTCGCGATACTGATCCACGGAGCGGTCTGGGATATATGCGTAACCTGGTAAATCATCTTAAAAATTCAAATGCTAAGGTAGCCTCTTTTATTGGCAGGTATTATGCAATGGATCGCGATAAAAGATGGGAAAGGATTAAGGAAGCATATGACCTTATTGTGAGAGGGAAAGGAAAACCTACTACAAATATTCTCGATGCAATTAAAGAGTCCTATAACAACGAGGTAACAGACGAGTTCATGAAGCCGATAGTTGTTGTCGATGTCAACGGAAATCCAATTGGTAAATTGAAAGAGGGTGATGTTGTTGTGTTTTTCAACTTCAGAAACGATAGGGCCAGGGAACTAACAATAGTTCTCACACAAAAAGATATGCCTGAAGCAGAAATGGATACTATACCATTATATTACTGTACGATGACTCCTTATGATGCTACATTTAAGGGTCTCCATGTTATTTATCCTAAAGAAAATGCTGATAATACCATTGGCGAAGTTCTTGCTGACGCCGGAAAAAAGCAACTCAGAATTGCTGAGACTGAAAAATATGCACATGTAACCTTTTTCTTCTCTGGTGGACGGGAAGAAATATTTAAGGGAGAGGAGAGAATTATGATACCCTCGCCGAAAGTTGATACTTATGACCTTAAACCTGAAATGAGTGCATATGAAGTCAAAGATGCAGTCATTAAAGCCATTAAAACTAAAAAGTTCGATTTTATCTGTCTTAATTTCGCAAATGGAGATATGGTTGGGCACACCGGTGTTTATGCTGCAATTGAGAAAGCTATTGCAACTGTCGATAAGTGTGCTGGTGCAGTTATCAAAGCTGCAAGGGAAAATGATTATGAAGTGCTGGTAATTGCAGATCACGGCAATGCGGATAAGGCTCTGAATGAAGATGGTACGCCAAATACAGCACATTCTCTTAATCCTGTGCCTGTTATTCTTATAAGTGATGACTATAAGGCTGTTAAAGAAGGTATTCTTGCTGATATAGCCCCGACTATTCTGACAATTATGGGAATTAAGATCCCTAAAGAAATGACCGGGAAAGTACTGGTTTAGTGACTGACCACAATTCTCTGAATATCAAGCCCATCTGCTCTGAATGTTTACCCCCCTGCCCCCCTAAAGGGGGGTTAATTCGGTAGTTATTACTAGCTCATCTTTTGGGTGGTTGGGGGGCCAAAAATAGTTGTGAATCAGATAATTAAAAGAGAAGTTAAAGGAAATTCACATGCTCCGTATAGAAAATAATATAATAAGCCTTAATATTCTTGAAAAAAAGTTCTGTTGCGATATTTCCCAATGCCTTGGTAATTGCTGCAGATATGGAGACTCTGGTGCGCCATTGACCTCAGAAGAGGTAAAGATACTGGAAGAAATTATGCCAACTGTTTTAGCATTTCTGCCTGAAGCAGGAAAAAAAGCCTTAGTCGAAAAGGGTTCTAGTGTCATTGATTTTGAAGGAGATAATGTCACTCCGCTTGTTGGCAGTGAAGAATGTGCGTATGCTATCATTGAAGGAAATACCTTTTTGTGCGGAATTGAAAGAGCCTGGACGGAAGGCAAAATCAGTTTCAGAAAACCTTTGTCTTGTCATCTATTCCCGATAAGGATCAGAAAATACTCAGATTTTATTGCATTGAATTACGAAGAATGGGCTATTTGTATAGCTGCCAGGGAAAGAGGAAATACTGAAGGGATTTATGTTTATCAATTTCTTAAAGAACCTTTGATAAGAGTTTTGGGTAAAGACATTTATAATCAGATTTGTGTTGCTGCTGAGGAGTTTCGTAAATAAAATCAGGTCAATTTAAAATAATCTTTCGGATTTGTTTTTGGGGATTAAAAAAACAAAATAATCCGAAATTTTCGATTCACAATCTACATTTTGCAATCCACAATAAATATTATTCACTTTTAAGATTTCTTTAAGGATTGGAAGCTATACCATTATATATATATTAGGATTCATCTTTTCAACTGAACGAATAGATTACATTTAATATCTAATGGCCATGGTCCAAAGAATTGCCGAAGTCAATAGTGAACCAAATCATTTTAATCTTTATCTGATAGTTTTTCCTGATGGAATTACTACTATTGATTTTGCGTACAAAAGTTAAAATATTTAACATTGTTTTGAATTTTAAAAAAAAGACATTATATTGCCGCGGTAAACTAAAACCTAAAACTAAATTCGTATGAAGAAACTATCACTGTTGATTGTTTTGTTTGCGTTCAGTGTTACCACACTTCTTGCACAAACAAAAGTAATTACAGGTACGGTGTCCTCTGCTGTTAAGGGAGAGGGACCGATTCCTGGAGTAACTGTACAGGTTAAGGGTACAACCATTGGAACAAATACTGATATCAATGGTAAATACTCACTTACAGTTCCTCAGAATGCAACCACACTTGTTTTTTCCTATATCGGGATGAAGAAGATCGAGGTTGATATTGCCGGCCGATCGGTAATTGATGGTGTTATGGAATCTGAACTTCTTGGTTTGCAGGAAGTCGTCGTAACAGGTGGTTACGGAATAAAGAGGGCTCCAAAGAGTTCATCTGCATTAAACCAGGTTGTAAGTGGAGACAAACTTAACGATATCCGTCAACCAAACGTAAACAATGCACTTGCCGGTAAAGTTTCCGGTATCCAGTTCCAGGGTCAGTCAGCTGCTGCACTTGGTCGTACAGGTAACATAAGGTTACGTGGTGACGGCGGTTTCAGCACTGGTAACGGAATTCTATATGTTGTTGATGGTACTATACTTCCAAACTCAGCTGACCTGAATATGGACGACATTGAAGACATCAGTGTTTTATCTGGCCCGGCTGCAGCCGCAATCCTTGGATCTCAGGGTGCTAACGGCGCTATCATCATAACAACCAAGAAAGCAAAATTGAGCGGAACCAAAACAATGGGAATTGAAGTTAACGCAGGCTTTATGGCATCTTCAGTTTATATATTACCTAATTACCAGAATGATTATGGTGGAGGTGATTTATCCAATTTTGTAAAATATACATGGAAACCCACCGATCCTGCTTATTGGAAACCACTTGATGGAAAATTCTATCCTAACTATTCCGACGACTCCAGTTGGGGTCCAAGAATGGCTGGTCAGGAATATATTCCCTGGTACTCATGGTATCCTGGTACACAATATACAGGAACAACTGCCAAATGGGTACCACAACCGGATAATGCCAGAGACTTTTTTGACAAAGGTATGACCTACAACAACAACGTAGCATTCTCTAAAGTTGGTGATGGTTATAATATCCGCGCTTCTTTTGGTAATGTTTCTGTAAAAGGTAATATTCCGAGATCAACGCTGAATAAAACAACTTTTTCAATTAAAGCATCATATGATCTTACCAAAAGACTGACCTTTGCCGCTAATGTCAATTTCTTTACAACGTTGACCCAGGGGCAGTTTGATGATAATTATTCAAACCAGAGCTCAGGATCATTCAACCAGTGGTTCCACAGAGATCTTGATATGAACATTATGAGGTCATTGCAAAACCTGAGAACTCCTGATGGCATCTGGGCAAGCTGGAACCATAGCGACCCATCTACATATGATCCTACCAATCCAAGACAGTTCTTTGCCGGTAACTACTGGTACAACTACTATACATATTTCAATCTTGTAAACCAGCCTACAAGAGCTGATCGTCTGTTTGGTGATATCTCTCTGAACTATAAGATTATTGAAGGGCTTAATGTAAAAGTCACCTACCGCAGACAGCAGAACAATACGTGGGATGAACAAATGTATTCCTCAGATCTTAACTATAGCGGTACGCAGACTTCAGGTAACGAGCCTAAGGATAAAGGATATTATGAATCCTATACAAGCTATTCAAACCGTGAAAACCTGGAAGGCCTTATCTCATATTCAAAACAGATAAGCGATTTCAAAATCAACGCTAACGCAGGTTCTGACTTTTTCCAGGCTGTCGGAAGATCAAACGATGAATACACAGTTAATGGTTTGCTTATCAGTAACCTGTACACTATTTCCAACTCAGTAAGTCAGCCTACTATCACTGTGGGAAAATCAGAAGAGAAATACAAAGCTCTCTTCGTTCGTGGTGATGTTGGTTTCAGAGATTACCTCTTCGGTGAGTTTACATTACGTAATGACTGGTTCGGTGTATTACCTCCGACAAATAACTCCATTCTTTCAAAATCGTTCGGAGGTTCATTCGTATTCAGCGATCTAGCAAAACTTTCATGGCTCGATTTTGGAAAAATACGTGCTTCCTGGGGTGAAATTCCTACAGCAATTGGCGTATATGCTTATCCTGGATTTTTATATTCTGTTAATCAATATCAGTGGAATGGCAACTTTTTGATGACTACACCCGATCAGCTGGTTGACAAAAATATCCACGGCGCTGTCAAAACACAGAAAGAAATTGGTATGGAACTTAGATTCCTGAAGAGCAGGGTTGGCCTTACAGCTACCTACTGGGATGGTTCTGAAAAGGATATTCCTTATGCAGTAGCCATTGCAGGTTTCAGTGGCTTCTCCTCCGATTATCTTAACACTGGTGAGATCCAGAAACAAGGAGTTGACCTGTCTTTGAATCTTAAGCCGGTGGCTCTACCAAATGTATCATGGGATTTTAATATGACATTCTCTTATCTTCTTAAGAATAAAGTTGTTAAGATCGCCCCTGGAGTTAATGAGATTATCGCAGTGGACAACCTCTGGGATACTCCCAACATGGTTCATCAGGTGGGTAAAACCTGGGGTCAG
>Ga0182027_10010182_pt1 | contig 13408 bp, 7 predicted proteins | sample 712E1DmetaG_FD_121300 | JGI IMG/M metagenome (GOLD analysis project Ga0182027, IMG submission 121300) | Permafrost microbial communities from Stordalen Mire, Sweden - 712E1D metaG (Illumina Assembly) | ecosystem: Environmental > Terrestrial > Soil > Wetlands > Permafrost | place: Sweden...
AGTCCTTTTATCTGGTCATCGGACAGCTCCTGTCCGATTTTTAATCCTTTTTTTACTGCAACCTCTATATCCACCTTGATGGCAAATTTACCATCCACAAACATATTTACCTGTTTACCAGTACGTTTTCCTGTTTTAAGAGCGGTAATTTTACCCATTCTCACTACCCGATTAAAACGCAAAAGCTGAGGTCTAGACCTCAGCTTCTATTTCAATTTACCAATTCCTATATGACTTTGTTTTAAGAAATCACTGGTCTTTTGGTGTATCTTGTGAGCTCGGTAGGGCTGAGGCTCGAACCTTTTGCTCTATTTCCTCGGTAATCTCAGGCTTTTGAACGAGGAAGTTTCTCGCGTTCTCTCTTCCCTGTCCTAGACGAGTATCACCCCAAGAGAAAAAGGCACCGGATTTCTTAATCAGCCCCATCTCAACCCCTAAATCGATAAGGTCGCCTTCCCGGCTAATTCCGTGATCAAACATGATATCAAATTCGGCTGTCCTGAAAGGAGCTGCCACCTTGTTCTTCACAATTCTGGCTTTGACACGATTGCCAACAGCAACCTCACCCTGTTTAATAGTTTCAACACGCCTTAAATCAATTCTGACAGAACTGTAAAATTTCAGTGCTCTGCCGCCAGGTGTTACTTCAGGATTACCAAAAACGATACCGACCTTTTCTCTCAATTGGTTGATAAAAATGACTGCTGTTCCGGATTTACCAATCGCCACTGCCAGTTTTCTGAGCGCCTGAGACATTAATCGTGCTTGTGAAGCGACCTGACTATCTCCCATTTCTCCTTCAATTTCAGCCCGGGTAACAAGAGCGGCAACACTGTCCACCACAATTACATCCACAGCCCCACTTCGGACCAAAGCTTCGCATATTTCCAGAGCTTGTTCTCCGGTATCGGGTTGGGAGATGAGCATATCATCAATTTTGACACCCAGATGACTCGAATAAACAGGATCCAATGCATGCTCGACATCGATATATGCGGCGACGCCCCCCGTTTTCTGCGCTTCTGCAATAATGTGCAGGGCCAGTGTAGTTTTACCCGTTGATTCGGGACCGAAAATTTCGATGATACGTCCCCTGGGAATGCCCCCTAACCCGAGAGCGATGTCCAATGAAATAGAGCCGGTGGAGATGACACCCGCAATTGCCACGGTCGTCGATTCCCCTAGCTTCATAATTGAGCCTTTGCCAAACCTTTTTTCTATCTGGCTAATGGCTAGCTCGAGCGCCTTAGTTCTTTCTCCGGTGGTCATATTCGTCTTACATAATGATAACATAAAAGATTATTTAAAAACAATACCTTTTGGTACAAATGTTCGTTATTTTAGTCGTCTTAATAAAATTATTTTATATGATAAATCGGCTATAGCCACTAAAACCAGTTAATTCCCCGTTATCGTTTCTATTAGCATTTATATTTCTAGTCGCTTTACATTGTCGTCGTAATATATGGAGAGTATACTTTCTAATGAGTAGTTATTCATAAGGATTCTCGCAGATGCCAAACGCTGATTTTATTTTTAAAAATGCCGATGTCGTCACCGTCGATATAAAACAACCGGCGGCAAATTTTGTTGCGGTCAAAGGTGATAAAATTATTTTTGCCGGTCTGAATAATCAGATAAACGAATTTACCGGGCCGAATACTAAAGTGGTTGACTGTGCCGGTAAAACACTCGTGCCCGGGTTCAATGATGCTCATTGCCACATTTTCTCTTTCTTAAGGAAACTGACCGGTATTGACCTTAGCCCGCCGAAAATAAAATCAATCAACGATATCAAGACAGTAATAAAAGATAAAGTTGGTAAAACCCCCCCCGGTGAATGGATTTCAGGCACAGACTACAACGAGTTCTATCTGGCCGAAAAGCGCCATCCAACGAGATGGGAAATCGATGAAGTCGCCCCTGATAATCCGGTGATGCTCTCTCACCGTTCTTTGCACGGCTGTGTATTGAATAGTATGGCTTTGACCCTGGCTGGTATCAACATTATGACGCCGGAACCACCAGGAACCCTGATTGATAGAGATGTTGATAGGGGCGGCGAACCAAACGGCTTTCTGGTAGAGATGTTGGGATATATCAGGGAACATGTCATGCCGCCGATTTCCGACACAGAATTACAATCAGGCATCAAACTAGCCAATGAACAATATCTATCTCAGGGTTTAACATCACTTCAGGACGCCACTTTTGTTAACGATCTTAAAAGATGGCATCGATATCAGCGTTTCAAAGACGAAGGTCTGTTAAAAAGTCGGGTTTACATGATGACTGGAATTGAAACTGTAAAAGAATTCCAAAATGCCGGGTTTAGTTTCGGTACCGGCAATGAACATTTACGTCTCGGCGCAGTGAAGATCGTCCCCAGCATGATTTCAGACCAATTGCATCCCTCTCAGGAAGAGTTAAATTCCTTAGCGCTGCGTATGCATAACGCCGGTTTCCAATTGGCAATTCATGGTGTACAGTCTGAATTAGTAGATGCAATCATTTGCACTTATGAGTATTTGCAAGGACAGGCGTCTGACTTCAGCGCAAGGCGACACCGCATCGAGCATTCTTCCGAATGCCCACCACAATTGATGGAACGTCTGAAAAAACTCCGTCCGGTTATTATCACTCACCCTTCCTTCTCTTATTACAGCGGGGAAAGATATCTGGCAACAATGGAGGAAGATGTTGTCAAGTGGCTTTATCGAATAGGGACTATGGTTAAGGAAGGACTTATTGTTGCTGGAGCTTCTGATTCGCCAATTGTACCAAACAGTCCTTTAATGGGCATTTATGGAGGCGTTACTCGTAAAACCTCATCCGGGAAAATATTGAATCAAGCTGAACGATTAACCGCAAATCAAGCACTGGCATTATATACCATCAATGCTGCCTATGCTTCCCACGAAGAGAAAATCAAAGGTTCGATTACCCCCGGGAAACTTGCTGACATGGTCATTCTGAGTAACAACCCAGCTCTAGTCCCTGTTGAAGAAATTAAAGACATTAAAGTCCAGATGACAGTTATCGGGGGAAAGGTTGTCTGGGAAGGTTGACGCCCCTTCCCTGAATCCTGAAACTATAAGTGGTGGCCCAAGATGCCTATTTACGAATATATTTGCCCCGATTATAGAACTAAGTTTGAATTAATGCATCTTATCAGAAGGTCCAGTGAATCGGCTGATTGCCCGGGATGCAAGCATCCGGCCAATATGGGTTTTATCACGATTCGTTTGCCACTACAGTCGTGAATTCGGCACCGCGGCTTCTATTGCCGGCGGTAATTGCAACTCCTGTAATACATGATCGGTTTGTAAACCGGGATTTTTCATATCAACTCGTAGCGAACCAGACCTCATCCCTCTTTTAACCTTGATACCAACAATACACCCGGCGCATGTGATCGTCAAACCCGATCAGAACCCTCAGACAACCCAAGGCATCCCGGCTGGTCATGGGTTAATGCCATCTTGAATATTAGATAGAATTAGTAAATTACCTTCGCCTTCTCTAGACTGTTTATGTCATTCTTAGATAGTCCTAATAATTCCCCAAAAACATAATCATTATGCTCACCAAGGGACGGAGCGTATTGGTAGTTCCCTTTGGGAGTATCGCTTAATCTCCATGGTAAGCTAGGGCGACGAAGTTTCGTCATGTTGGGATACTCTATATCCACCAGGAAACCCCTCTCCTTTAAGTGAGTGTCATTTACCACATCCTCTATATTAAGAGACGCTCCGGCCATTACCCCTGCCTTCTGCAATATCATCATTACCTCATAATGGTCATAGTTTATTGTCCATTCCCTTATCAGGCTATCCAACTCCCTCTGGTTCTTCCAGCGGCTCATCGCATCACTAAACTCCTCCTTCCTCGTCCACTCAGGATTCCCAATTGCATTACAAAAAGCATTCCATTCCTCATCGCTTGAAACAGCAATAGCCACCCATTTGTCCTCTCCTCGACACCGATAGCATCCATGAGGCGCCATAAAATCATCTTGATTTCCTATTCGCCCCAGTAGCTTTTCGTTCATAGTGTAGTTCAATATTTGCTCAGGAGCAAAAGCAAGCGATGATTCGGCCATTGAGAGATCTATATATTGTCCTTCCCCTGTCATGGAGCGATGATATAAGGCTGCTAAAATAGCAAATACTCCGTAGTGAGCTGTTATTGAATCAGTCCAACCCCTAACTCCTACCCCTTTTGGCTCACCGCCAAAATAACCATTTGCGAAGGTTAGACCGGAAAAGGCATCAACAATAGGGGCATAGGCAGGACGCTCAGTATATGGGCCGGTTCTTCCCCAGCCAGAGCCTGCATAGACGATGATATCGGGCTTAAGTTTCTTTAACTCAGCATATCCCAATCCCCAACGCTCCATTATCGGTTTCCCGAAGTTTTCAGCTACTATATCACTGAGCTTAACTAGCTTCTTAACAATCTCTGCCGCTTTAGGATCCTTCATGTTGAGGGTAATACTCTTCTTGCTATAGTTCAGAGTCGCAAAGTAGCCGGCTCGATTTGACTCCCCAAGCCTCTGGTCGCCAGGGGTACCTACCATCTGAGAAATCTCCTGACGCAGGTTGGTCTCAATCTTGATAACCTCTGCTCCCATCACCCCCAGCCATTGGGTGAGCTGAGGTCCCATCCGTACCTGAGTGAAATCAACAACTCTGATACCTTCTAAGGGAAATTTTTGCATTTTCTCTCCTTCTCTTGATGATATTCTAGATTACCCCAGCCTGTCTCATCCTTACCAAATCCTGTCTGGTATAACCCAGCATCTGGGAGAAAACCTCGTCATTATGTTCACCTAGCAGGGGGGCGGGACATGTCACCCTCCATGGGGTTCCGGATAATTTGTAAGGTGCACCCGGATATTTGATTCTCCCCGCCTCTCTGTGTTCGAACTCTACAAAATAATCCCGTGCTGCTAATAGTTCAGAATTGACCACTTCTTTCATCGAGTGAATAGGGGAGCAAGGAACACGTTTAGCTTGTGCTAGTTGAACTATCTCCTCGACGGTATGCTCCTTCGTCCATTCTTTTATCTTTGGCTCAATTGTGCCCCAATTCTTATTCCGTAAAACTGTGGTTCGGCATGATTCACTCTTCGCCCAATCCGGATTGCCCATCATGTCGCTTAAGCTTGCCCAAAATGCATCAGTAAGCATACTCAGGCTGATATAGCCATTTTTACAAGGATATTCGGAAGGTAAAGCTTTTTTTCTGTTTTTTCCCCGATAAAAAGGGCCACCACTATCGTTATATTCACCAATTTCCCGACACAGCAGATAGGCCATGGCTTCTTGCTGTGATAAATCTACATGTTGCCCTAGACCTGTTACCTGCCTAGCAATTACAGCAGACATTGTACATATGGCCCCCATTAAACCGCCTAAAAAATCGTTGGCATGGCTTGGGGGCTTCAGCGGAGGTTGACTCTCAGTATCATCTACCCCGGCTTCAGGATTGGTATAGGTCTCCCCGCTCATATGAGCACTAATAAGGTCACAGCTTTTATAATCACGATAGGGTCCTGTTTGCCCAAAAGGTGTAATCGAGGTCACTACCAGTTTTGGATTAAGCTTGTGAAGATTTTCATAGTCAAGTCCAAGTCTTTCCATTTCCCGGGGTGGATTATTTTCTACGACAATATCGACTTGCTTCGCCAATTCTCGAAAAATCTTGATTCCAGCCACACTCTCGAGATTTAAAGTCACCCCTAATTTATTTGTGTTTAGATATAAAAATAAACCACTCTTCTCGGGGTGAGGTTCATCGTGTGGAAAAGGGCCCCAGCGTCTGGCTTTATCACCCAAACCTGGCGGCTCTACCTTAATAACCTTTGCCCCCAAGTCAGCAAGAAGCTTCCCGCAATGTGGTCCGGAAATGAATTCACTATATTCTAGTACCTTTAAGCCGGAAAGTGCCTCACTATTCATATTGATCCTTCTTTCTTAATCGGGAAAAGATCCCCCTTTATCATTCAGTACTCTGAACGTAGGAATCGCCGAGTCCTGTATGCACTCACCTATCGGGAGTCGCTAGTTGACAGGTGGGGTTTGAATCCCTGACGATTTGGTTTACACAATCCTATAACAAAATAAAACCAGCGCTGCTTGGACTACTCAATAACACCCTCTATTACGAGCTCAGTAATCTCCTCGTCGAACATGCTGAGAATCTCCTTCAAGACATATTCATTATGCTCGCCTAGCAAAGGAGCACGACGCACTTCACAAGGCGACTTAGATAGTATAAATGGGGACCTCTCCGCATGGTACTTTCCTATTTCTGGATGGTCTAACTCACTAAAGAACTGGCGGTGCTTCAATTGAGGGTCATCTTCCATCATTTCTTTACCCGTTTCGAGTATCCCTGCCGCTACCCCAGCAGCTTGCATCACACTCATGACCTCTTCAGCCGAATGATTAATTGTCCATTGCTCTATCACCTTTTCAAGCTCATCCTCATTTTCCTTCCTTGATTGAAGAGTAGCGAATCTTGGATCTTTAATCCATGCGGGACTACCAACAACCTCGCAAAAACTCTCCCATTCCTCATTAGTAAATATAGCAATAGCACACCACCTGTCCTCCCCACGGCAGCGAAAAGCCCCGTGTGGCGCAGCGTAGGGGGAACGGTTTCCAATTCTACTGGCTACCCGCTGATTTACAGAGTAATCCATCAGAAGGGGCTCCATGAAATGTAGACAACTTTCATACTGGGATAAGTCGATATATTGTCCTTTACCTGTCCGCCACCGATAGTCAATGGCAGCCAAGATAGCAAGGGTATTAAAATGTGGGGCAACGAAATCCGTATAGACGTTGAGCTCTGTTGCATCCCGATCTGGCCAACCGGCAATATTAGTAAAACCAGTCAGGGCTGTCAATGGTCGCCCATAACCTGGGTGTTTAGCGTAGGGTCCCGTTTGCCCCATCATACAGGAACTGACCATAATGATGTCAGGGTTTACCTTCTTAAGTTCTTCATAACCGAGACCCATTTTCTCAATTGATCCTCCGGCAAAGTTTTCCACTACCACATCAGCCCAAGCGACGATTCTTTTGGCTATCTCCACCCCCTTGGGATGGGTAAGGTTTAACGATATACTAAGCTTACCAGTGTGTTCTCGATTAACATAAGCACCACGATTCAATCCTTGGATACGGTCCTTAAAGGGACGTGATGTTCGCATATCAGGCCATCTTTTGCTTTCAATGTGAATTAGCTGTGCACCATAATCAGCAAGAGGTTTGGTTGTAAATGGACCAACTATAGCTGAGCTGAAATCGGCTATCTTCACTCCTTCTAACGATTTTTTCCCTAAAATGTCCCATCTACTCCTTTTATTAGGGAGTTCTGCCTGATCTTTAGCTCGCCTTGAGGACAGGAGTACTTCATCAGAAAAGCCCAGTTCTTTGTCATAAATCTCATGGTTATGCTCTCCGATAAGTGGAGCGCGGCGCGATATTCTAATAGGTGTCTCCTTAGCTTTACCAAAAGCCCCTGAATAAGTAATCGTGGTACCCAATTCAGGATGCTCGACCTTTACCCAGTACTCCCTGCTGATAAGCTGAACATTCTTCAACATGTCAGCAGTAGTTGCTAGGGGGTAAAGGGTAACATTGTTCTTCACTGCTCCATCAAAAAGTTCTGCCTTGGTACGTGTTATAAAAAATTCTCTCGTCGGCCTCTCGATAAAGTCTACTACCTCTTGAGTTGCTTCTCTAAAATCAAATGTCTCCCAATCAATATTCCTTAAGTAATCAACATTCACTCCTTCCCGTTCCATCCAGCCGATAATTGGTAGGTTGAAACGCTTCGCCCTTGGGCCACTCCAGTAAGTGAATGTTACATGACCGTCCTTACAAGGCCACTTTGTCGTTATACGAGCACGAGCCTCGACCACTCCCCGTTGCCGGATGACCCTATTTGTATCCCAGGATATAGTCGTGTCCGAGACCCGTGCGACAGCTTCCTGAATCGAGACATCGACCTGCTGCCCTACCCCTGTCCTCTCTCGATAATGGAGCGCTATCATTGCTCCTACTGCAGCCTCAGCAGCAGCATGAAGATACGCCTGACAAGGATGACTTATCCGGACAGGCGGGCGGTCAGGTTCTCCATTTACATACATATGGCCACCCATGGCCCAAGCTACTATATCAGCAGTCTTATAGTCCTTATATGGACCTGTTTGCCCAAAAGGGGAAATAGAAACCATGATTACACCAGGATTGTTTTTTTCTAATGCTGAGTATCCTACCCCTAGTTTGTCCATATATCCTGGAGGGTAAGATTCTACAACAAAATCAGCTCCCTTTACCAGCCTCTTGAAGACATCCTGCCCCTTGGTTGTCTCAATATCAAGGGTTATTCCCCTCTTGCTGGTATTGAAAGCAAACCAGAAGAGGCTTTTCTCGGGATCAACTTCATCATGATAGAAAGGACCCATCCTCCGGGCAGGATCGCCGCCCGGCTTTTCGATCTTGATAACATCTGCACCAAGGTCACCCAGAAGCTTACCACAAAAAAGACCTTTCTCATCAGTCAGGTCTAACACTCGATACGGACTGAGCATGCCTTCTATCTTCTTTTTCTCTGCCATGATTTAACCTACCTTCAGAAATAAACAGTGTCTCCACTGATCACTCAGCTCTCATTTCCCTGATTTCAATAACCACTCAGTAACCCCGGAGACCCGAAACCAAAATAGCTTCAAAGTACTCCCCGATTTTCTAATCACGCTCACATAACCACCTATGTGTCCGAACTTCTGGTGGAGCGAGAGTATTGTTTATTCCTTGTCTAACTTTTTCCCTTCAGGATTGTCCAGGAGTTCATAGTACTTGTTTCTCGCATGGATGGCTTCCTTTACACCCATGTTTCTCCTCTCCTTGAAAAAGGCAAACTCACCTTCTTCAAAATGTATATTCGTCTGTAAAGAATGCATTACACCGGCATGGCCATATCCTTTAGTGACTCCCAAAATGTCATAAAGTAGTCGTCGGGATGCCTTACCTAAAGCAATACCGTCCCGTGGATAACGGGCTATCCCTTCTGCAAGATTATTGACATTTTCTTCAAGCTTGTCCGCTGGGACTGCCCAGTTGAGAAGACCAATTCGCGCAGCCTCATTCCCATCTATTATTCTACCCGTGATGCAAAGGTCCAACGCATGTGTTAATCCGCATCGTAGTACCCAAATCGGCGAAAGGGTAAGCCCCGCAATACCAAGCCTATCCTCAATTTCACCAAACTTACAGTCCTCAGCCCCTATTATGAAATCACAATGAAGGAACGTATCCAAAGCTTGCCCGAGCAGATAACCATGTGCCTGAACGATAGTGACTTTAGGATATAGTAATACACCCTGCCAAGCGTCTTGGAAATTTTTCGCATCATATCTTAATCTTGATCTCATGTTAGTTGAAGGCTTCTTTTCTCCAGGCTTTGGATCCTTCCAACCATATACATAACCAACTTGTTCTAGACTAGCTCCGGTGGAAAGACAACGACCTGCACCTTTTATTATGACAACATTGACCTCATCATCCGCAGCCGCATTATCAAGTGCATCCCACATTTCTTTGCGTAGCTCCAAACTCAGCGCATTCATCCTTTCCGGACGATTCAGTGTGACCCTGGCCACAGCACTGAATCCTGGCCGAGCTTTCTCATATATGACCTCTTTGTATTCCTTAACTGTCTCCCATTTCAACATCTTAAACTTCTCCTTATTCCTAAATCGATTTTGTAATGCATTTCAATGTCAGATCGTCACTTTTTATCATAGAGACTAATTAGCAATTCTCTATTATCTCTGTCATACTAACGTAATTCCTTGAAGGCTACCATCCCGTCATGTGTTTTTGCTCATCTTATCTCCCTAATTTCATCCTTTAGTTCTAACGAGAACTTCTCGTAAATAACATCCCCTAACACATTTTAACTGTTTTGGCATACCGCGAGCAAGTGCTCCTCTCTAATGTCTCATAGCTTTCTTTAACTTCTGAGCGAGGATCTGGGTACAATGAGCTCCCGGCAAATAGCCACTTAGATCAATAACTTTTATGCCCTCTAATGGCCACGTCATCGTTTGTTAATATTCTCCTCCCCCCCTTAAGATATTGTACGAACGATATTTTAGGTCGCTATTCTACAGATTCCTTCCTCTCAAGAGACTATTAATTCTTCTTTCGATAAGCCAAATATCTTTAGTAAGGTATGCTTCTTTAAACTACTTAGAAGTCCAGACTCCTTCAGGGTCAAGAAAACGCAACAGATTCAATTCCTCATCAGTTGGTGGTGGAACTTCCTTCACCTGCGGTGATACCTTCAGTTCCCATCCACAGGTGAGAGCAATCTGCCTAATTCTTTCATCATGAGATATACCACGCCTCGGAAAATATTCTGTAAGAACAAACTCAGAACCTTCTTTCTCAAAGATCCCTTCCTCGGTTATCAAAGTCGTTACCTTTGTCCCGGGGCTGGTGATATAGGGCACCTTATCCACAAAACGACCCTTCCTGTTCCTCGCTACTACAACCACTTCTGGAGCCGTACTGGCAATGTCACCACCGCCACCTGCTCCCGCAACATAAGAAGTATCGTCTATTTTAGTCGAATTCATATTGCCATATTTGTCTATCTGTGCCGTACCCATTATTCCTATGCAGCTACTATTAATTCCTCCAATAGCACAACCATGTATGTCAAGAGCCCCATTCCCGACAGGCACTACAGTGCGTGGTCCAGCGCCAAAACCTAGCGGCGCAGGTAGGAGCATATTCACTTGATACCCTACTGCTTCTAAAGTAAGTACAGCGCCCCAGCCTGTCAATGCAGATAGTCCGACTCCAGCAGACATGGTCTTGTAACCACGCTTAAGAATGATGTCTTTAATTTTCCGAAAAGCTCCAATTACAGCGAACTCAATATCGTTATATGGTTTCTGGATACCTATCTTCCCAACCATTGCTGAACTGCGAGATTGCTTGTCGGCTCTTTGAACTTTATTTTTCAAATTAGAGAGCCGTTGCGCTCCTAGCTTCTCTAAGTAATCGTTATGTGTCTTACAGTTCAATACCCACTCCCTTATCCATTCATCAAGCATGTTTGGATCTTCACTTGCTTGGCGGAATTCTTGTAGAAAACTACGGTCCATTGGATAACTGTCTTTATAATAGTCCGGATATTCAGGATGTAGCTGGTCCGATATGCCCGTGATACTGTGGGGATGTCCTCCGAAAGGAGCAAGGCAAACTGCATTCACCAAATAACTTGGTATCCTTGCAAACAGCAGGTGTTCCATTATAAAATCTGTAGATACAATTTTTTCAACAGTTACTATAACTCCCCCTTTACTCGCTTTTACTCCCCAAGTATCACCGAATGGACCTAAAATAACATTGCCAGCCGGGTCAGCTGCCCACGCATGCACTAAAGCAATATCAGGATTTAGAGCCTTAACTACGCCTATTCTTCTTTTTCCGAACGGATCGTCTATAACAGTAAAGGATTGCCTGTTCTCCTCAGCCATAGTAGTACCGGTAACAGAATTCGTTGGCATAAAAGGGAGATTGAGAGCACCTGCCATGAGAGCTTGGGTGTAACTCAAGTTTGTCCAATTTTCAAGCTCAACAGCCTTTTGTTTATAAGCCCTCTGTATCACCGAATTAGGAGTCGGCTTTGGGAAGATGTCACTACAATTTGTGAAAATACATTTCTTAACCATACCACCATGGATGAGACCTGCGGGTATAGGCCCGCTAAGTAAACTCATGATCAAGGTAAAAGATGGTTGTTTACCCCAGAACTGTTTTATAAGTTCATAACCTGCTGCCCCGGAATTGTCCATGAACAATGTCATGCCATCTTTAACATATCTCGCTACAGCTTCTTTTAATTCTAGGACCTTATTTTCACTTTCTGGCGACGTCATATCTGACACTCCTCATTCTATCTAGAAATTCTTAGTTGAAAAATCTTTGTCCCCTTGTATCTGCAATTCCACAGGTAGGTTAAATTCTTTGTGATCAGCGCCAAATTCCTCGTCCTCTTCCGCGTCTACCGCCTCGGATTATTTCATTAGCTCGTCTATCTCCTTTCCCGGTCCTTCCTCTTCTTGCTTCATACGGTCATAGCACATTACCTTGTGCTTAGAGCCGTTGGCTTTGAGTTGGTACTATCCAGTGCTATATGTCCCGGATTCACCATCTGCAACCTGGCGCAAAGTAACAACGTCTTTCAAGATTGTAAATGGGTTACTTCAAATTAATACGGCTGCCCAATTCGCTTCTTCGATGGCTTCACGTATACGCCGTGGTTGTACACAATCCCCTATTTCGGCAAATTCAAGATACTTACCCTTAAGAGATTGCCCCAAAGCATCGTCAGGTGTAGCACCGGTAGCTAGCACAATATTCTCTGCTTCCAAAAAGACTTCTTTTCCTTCGTTACTGATTAGATTCAGTCCTTTTCGAAAGATTTTCTTATAATGTACTTGTGGAAATATCTTGACGTTATATTCTTTCAATTTGTCCTGGTAGTGTTTCCTGTTTTCCCAAAACTTAACATCGAGTGCCAGTTCGGGACTTCGAAATACCAATGTGACATCCTTACCTTTCTTGGCAAGAAATAAACACGTCTCACAACCAACATACCCCGCCCCTATAACTACGACTTTCTTCCCAACTTCTCTCTGACCGGACAGAAGCTCCCGGCAGTTCAGGACGTTTTCCCCTCTAATGCCCGGTATATCGGGAACAAAAGGAGAGGAACCCACAGCGACAATGACCGAATCCGGAGCGAATTCCTCGACTCCTTTGGTAGTTGCCTCTTTATTCAGGACTACTTTTACCCCTGACTTCGCCACTTGAGTTTTTAGATAATTGAGTAATTTGGTCAAAACATCCTTGTCAGGAGGGATGGCAGCTAATATTAGCTGTCCCCCAAGCTGGCTGCTTTTTTCCCACAGGGTGACATCGTGCCCCTTTTGAGCAGCGATTATTGCCCCCTGCATGCCACCCGGGCCGCCACCTAAAATCAGTACCTTTTTCTTCCTGGTGACACGCGGCAGTTTTGATACAAACTCCCGCTCTTTGCCTACGATGGGATTTACAGTACAACATAAGGGAACAAAATCTATATTAGTATCTTCGTTGCACCGGTTATCATAAATACATGGGCGTATGTCTTCTACTCTTCCCTCTTTTGCCTTAGTGGGCCAATATGGGTCAGCGATTAAGCCTCGTCCTACGCAGATGAAATCTGCCTTACCGTCTTTCAATATCTCCTCGGCTAAAGATGGATCCCCAATTTCGCCAACCACTGAAATTGGTGTTTTTACTCCCCCTCTTTTTATGGCACTCGTGATGTC
>Ga0182027_10010183_pt1 | contig 13407 bp, 8 predicted proteins | sample 712E1DmetaG_FD_121300 | JGI IMG/M metagenome (GOLD analysis project Ga0182027, IMG submission 121300) | Permafrost microbial communities from Stordalen Mire, Sweden - 712E1D metaG (Illumina Assembly) | ecosystem: Environmental > Terrestrial > Soil > Wetlands > Permafrost | place: Sweden...
AGAGGACCGGAATGGACGAACCTCTGGTGTACCGGTTGTTCCGCCAGGAGCATGGCCGGATAGCTATGTTCGGATTGGATAAACGCTGAAAGCATCTAAGTGTGAAACCAGCCCTGAGATAAGGATTCCCATGCCGCAAGGCATCTAAAGATCCGCAGAAGACTACTGCGTTGATAGGCGGGACGTCGAAGCGCCGTAAGGCGTGGAGCGCACCCGTACTAATTGATCGTGCGGCTTAGCCGTATCATTCGATCCTTTAAGGTGTTTGATGTTTGTACCCGTTTGCCTTACAGATTTCCCGGTGGTTTTTCCGGTGGGGCCACACCCGATCCCATTCCGAACTCGGTAGTTAAGCCCACCAGGGCCGATGGTACTGTACCCGCAAGGGCACGGAAGAGTAGGTCGCTGCCGGGGTTTATTTTTCTTTTACATAAACAAAATCGCTTGAAACGATTCATCATTAACATCGGCGCGGCGTGTTCCGTCGCGTTACTGGCTGGACTAGTTCATGCTCGAGACTTGGGCGTGCTCGTCTTGCCGGTTCATCAGGGTAAATGGACCTCGAGTCTGCTGTATGAGAACCTGAGTATTCAGGATGATTTCGACACGCGCGGGCGGGTGGATTTTAAGTCCAGCGTTGCGGGAGCCCAGTTCAGTTACGGTATCACCGATCAAGTTGCAATTGCAGTGAAGGGTGGTACTTTTGTCGATCCTCGCGTTGAAGCGCAGGGAAGTGCGTGGGAATCGCGGGCTGGTTATTTGTACGGTATCGATCTTTACAACGAAGTCTTTCCCGCGACGCCGGGCTTTAGGCCTGGAATTCAACTGAGCGGCGGAGTCAGCGGATTTCAAGTGCCGCTCGATCGTACCAATTACACGACGGACGGGACTTGGCAACTGATTGATCAGAAAATGTCCGGGGTCGAGTATCACGGTGCCGTTCTTGCGACCTTCAAAGTATGGAAGGTCGAACCTTATGCCGGCGTCCGGGGATTCGGAAGTCAGGTGAACTGGCAGGATAACAGTACGGGCGGTATCGGAATTACGGGGCATGCGCACGGCAATGTTTCACTGGTGGCGGGGTTGCCGGTTCAGATCACAAAAGATGTCAGGTTTGAAGCGGAAGGACGCTTCGTAAATGAAACAGCCGTAACCGTCGGATTTACAATCGCCGTTTTCTAAACACTATGCCTACAGAACAGAAAACCAAAGCCGTTCAAGATTTGGAAAAAGAGGCCCGCGAAGTCTCGGGTCTCATCATCACGTCTTTTAAGGCCCTCAAAACCGTCGAGTTTAATGAGGTGCGGGCCAAGCTTCGTCCTTCGAAGAGCGAATACCGTGTGGTGAAGAACAGCCTCACGAAGATTGCTCTTAAGAACGCCGGCATGGGAGAGCTCGCCGATAAGCTCGAAGGCCCGACGGCGATTGTTCTGGAGCGCGGCGATGCGATGGCCGCGATGAAGATTGTTTTCGATTTTGCCAAAACCCACGAAAACCTGAAGATCCAAGGCGGGTTTTTTGATGGGAAAGTGGTCACGGACAAGGAATTAAAGGCGATTGCCTCACTTCCTTCCCGCGATGTACTTTTGGCCAAGCTTTTAGGGACATTGCAGGCGCCGATGGTTAATTTGGTCAGCGTCCTGCAGGCGCCCATGCGTGACCTGGTCGGTGTGCTTGATCAGATCGCGAAGAAGGCGCCTGAGACCAAGTAGAACCAAACCCCCCGGCCGTCAGGGGGGCCCGATAAATAAGAAGTCCCAGGAGGACGTCATGGCAGACAAAACAGCGTTAGTGGAAGAAATCTCAAAACTCTCGGTTCTGGAAGTTTCGGAACTGGTCAAAGCTTTGGAAGAAAAGTTCGGCGTGAAGGCAGCAGCGCCCATGGCGTTTGCTCCCGGAGCGGCGGCGGGCGGTGCGCCTGCGGCTGGCGCGGCAGTGGAAGAGAAGACGGAATTTGCCGTCATTCTCGCTTCGGCCGGCGCGAACAAGATTGCGGTCATTAAAGTCGTCAGAGAATTGACCGGACTCGGTCTGAAGGAAGCCAAGGACCTCGTTGACGGCGCTCCGAAGCCCGTCAAGGAAGGCGTCAACAAGGCACAAGCCGAAGAAATGAAGAAAAAGCTCACCGACGCGGGCGCCACTGTTGAAATTAAGTAAATCGTTAATGATGCCGTCATTGCGAGGAGCTTTGCGACGAGGCAATCTGTTGTCAAAAGACAGAGCGCTTCGTGACGCTCGTTATGGCCGCATGGGAGGCTTTCTTGGATAAGGTATCTTTTTCGCGAATCCCGTCTATTATTCCGCTGCCCGAACTTCTCGACATGCAGAAAACGTCCATGGCGGAATTTCTGCAATGGAACGTTCCACCTGAAAAGCGCAAGATCCAGGGCCTCCAGGCCGCGTTCATGGATGTTTTTCCCGTCAGCAATAACGATGAGAGCCTGACGATCGAGTTCGTTTCCTACGAGCTCGGCGAGTCCCGCTATACCGTCGATGAAGCGCTGGCTAAAGACGGTGTTTATTCCGCTCCGCTGAAGGCCACTTTCCGGATCCTGCATCGTGAAGAAAACGGCAAGGTGAAGCAGATCGCCGAGCAGGACGTGTACATCTGCGATATTCCTCTCATGACGGACAATGCGACGTTCGTCATTAACGGCGCTGAACGGGTCGTCGTAAGCCAGCTGCATCGCTCGCCGGGTGTTATTTTTGAAGAAGATGAAGAGAAGAAGATCTCTTCCTACGGGAAAAACCTTTATTTTGCGCGCATGATCCCCTACCGCGGTGCCTGGGTGGAATTCGAATACGACCTGAACAACGCGCTTTTTGTCCGCCTCGATAAACACAAGAAACTCCCGGCCACCGTGCTGCTGCGGGCGCTGGGTCTGGAAGCCGATGAAGATATTCTTCGCGTCTTCTATGACTCCGAAACCCTGAAAGTGGATGGCGCCGATGAATCTCTCGTCGGCCGCGTCCTGGCCGCCGATGTCGTGCTCAAGGCCACAGGCGAAGTTCTCTTTGAGGCGAATCGCGAGATTACCCGCGAAGCGGTCGCTCAGCTTCGCGCCAAGAAGGTGCCCGAAGTCGCGGTCCTGGTTCTTGACCCCGCTGTCAATGATGTGACGATTCGCAACACGCTGGCCAAGGACAATCTTCGCAGCCGCAAAGACGCCATCAACATGATTTACCGCGTCCTTCGCGCCCAGGAGTTTATTGCCGCCGATCAGGCGGAGACCTACCTGGATAATCTGCTCTTTAAATCGATCCGAAAGTATGACCTGACCCGCGTAGGCCGCTATAAACTCAATAAGAAGCTGGCTCCGCTCGCCGAATGGATTAACTCGCGTCCGGGGTTTAAGTTTGAAGTGCCCAATGAACGCCGCCGCACGCTGACTCTCGAAGACATCCTCTGCACATTGAAGTATCTGATTCTCCTCAACAATGACGTTAGTGAAATTACGACCAGCAAGGAAACGTTCCCGATCGAAATGGACGATATTGACCACCTCGGAAATCGGCGCGTGCGTGGCATCGGCGAACTTCTCGAGAACCAGATCCGCATTGGTCTTTCCCAGATGGCGCGCATCGTTCGCGAGCGCATGAACATCCAGGACAAAGCGACCTTGGCTCCGCGCGCGATTATGAACGCGGCGCCGGTGGTAGCGATCGTCCGTAAGTTTTTCGGTTCCTCACAGTTGTCTCAGTTCATGGACCAAACCAATCCGCTGGCTGAGCTGACGCATAAGCGCCGTTTGTCCGCTCTGGGTCCCGGTGGACTGCACAGGAAGCGGGCGGGTTTTGAGGTCCGAGACGTTCACCATACGCATTATGGTCGTGTCTGCCCGATTGAAACGCCGGAAGGTCCGAACATCGGTCTGATTTCGTCTCTCGCCTGCTATGCACGCGTCAACGAATACGGTTTAATCGAATCGCCCTACCGCAAAGTGACGAACGGCCGCGCAACGGACGACGTCGAATATCTCACCGCCGATGTCGAAAACGATCTCGTGGTGGCCCAGGCGAACGCGCAGTTGGACAAGAGCGGAAAGTTTGTAACACCCCGCACGCTTTGCCGATACCGCGGTGATTTTAAAGAATTTCCAGCTGAAGAAATCGACTACATGGACATTTCTCCGATGCAGGTTGTGTCGGTTTCAACGGCGTTGATCCCGTTCCTTGAACACGACGATGCCAATCGCGCGCTCATGGGTTCTAACATGCAACGTCAGGCCGTCCCGCTTCTGATTGCGGATCCGCCTCTGGTCGGGACCGGTATTGAAGACCGCGTGGCCCGCGACTCCGGCGCCGCGATCGTTGCCAAGCGCGCCGGGCAAGTGGTCGGCATCAGCGCGGATGAAATCGCCATTTATTCCGACGATCCGTTGCCGGAAGGCGAAACCTCCAAGGGCGATCCGCACATCGATCTCTATCGTTTGAAGAAGTACCTTCGCTCCAACCAGGACACGACCGTCAATCAAATTCCTCTCATCCGCAAGGGGATGAAGGTGAAAAAGGGCGATGTGATCGCGGATGGTCCTTCTACCGCCGGCGGCGAGCTCGCGCTCGGACGGAACCTCCTCGTGGCTTTTATGCCTTGGGAAGGCTACAACTTCGAAGACGCGATCATTCTGTCGGACCGTATCGTGAAAGATGATCTCCTGACCTCGATTCACATCCATGAGTTTGAAATGGAAGCACGCGATACGAAAATGGGTGCCGAGGAAATCACGCGCGACATTCCGAATGTCGGCGCGGATGCCTTGATTAACTTGGATGAGACTGGCATCGTCCGTCCCGGGGCGGAAGTGGTCCCCGGCGACATTCTGGTCGGTAAAGTGGCGCCCAAGGGCGAGCAGCAGGTGACTCCCGAGGAGCGGCTTCTCAAAGTCATCTTCGGCAAAAAAGCCGAAGACACGATGGATGCTTCGCTTCGCGTTCCGCCGGGGACAACCGGCAAGGTCATCGGCGTGCGCATGTTTGTCCGCCGGGAGAAGCTGGCGGCCAAGGAAGAAAACCGGCGCGCGAAGGAGATCGAATCCAAGTTCGAAGCCCTGGTCGAGGAGGTCCGCCGGGACCGCAAGGCCCGGATCGCTGACATCGACCAGCTTAAGGAAGAAAAGAAGTTGTCCTCCCGCGAAGCGGACGAAGAAAAAGAAAAAGTGAAGTCTTACTGCCAGCGCAAAGAGCAGCAACTTCGTCTCGAGATGGCCCGCGAAAAAGAATCACTGAAACTCGGCGATGAACTCCCGGTGACCGTCAATAAGATCGTCAAGGTTTATATCGCCGCCAAACGCAAGGTGCAGGTCGGCGACAAGCTCGCCGGTCGCCACGGGAATAAAGGCGTGGTGTCCCGCATTGTCCCCCAGGAAGACATGCCGTACCTGCCGGATGGCCGGCCGGTGGACGTCGTCCTGTCGCCGCTGGGTGTTCCTTCCCGTATGAACGTTGGGCAGTTGCTGGAAACGATGCTGGGCTGGGCCGGCAAACATCTGGATGTGCAGATGAATACGTCGGTCTTCGATGGCGCCAAGGAAGAACAGGTCGTCGAACAGGTACGCCGGGCGAAAGACAAGCTGCGCAAAGACGGCGTGCCGGAAGAGTTTCTTCCCAGCGACTATTGCAAATTTACGCTCTATGACGGGCGTACCGGCGAAAAGTTCGATGAACAAATCACGGTCGGTTACATGTATGTGATCAAACTGGCGCACCTCGTGGAAGACAAGATCCATGCCCGCTCCACCGGACCCTACTCGCTGATTACGCGGCAGCCGCTTGGCGGAAAAGCCCAGTTCGGCGGCCAGCGTTTCGGTGAAATGGAAGTGTGGGCGATCGAAGCCTACGGCGCGGCGCATTGCCTGCAGGAATTTTTAACGGTGAAGTCCGATGACGTCGCTGGACGCGCCAAGATGTACGAGGCGATTATCAAAGGGGAGACCTTCTCCGAGCCCGGCGTGCCGGAATCCTTCAAGGTTCTCGCGCGCGAGCTTCGCGCCTTGGGTCTGAATATTGAGCTGGTTCGCGCGGACCGCGGCAGGAACGTCAGCGCGGCGAAAGCAAGCGGTAAGGCTTCTGAAGAAGCCGCCGCCAAGTCCTAACGGGAGGCCTTGAGTGTCCTTTCAACAACTTCTTGAGCGTAAGTCTGCAGCGCCCGGCAAAGAAAAGAAAAAAGCCGACAAAGAACTGAATTTCGCCGATTTTGACGCGATTCGAGTCAGTCTGGCGAGTCCGGAGCAGATTTTATCCTGGTCCTATGGCGAGGTCCGCAAGCCTGAAACGATCAATTACCGTACGTTTAAGCCCGAGCGTGATGGCCTTTTCTGCGAGCGCATTTTTGGACCCGTTCGCGATTGGGAGTGCAACTGCGGCAAGTACAAGTGGGTCAAGAACAAGGGCGTCATTTGTGACCGTTGCGGTGTCGAAGTCACCGAATCGAAGGTCCGCCGCGAGCGCATGGGGCATATCGAGCTGGCGGTGCCTATCGCACACGTGTGGTTTCTCCGCAAGACCCCTTCCCGCGTGGCCACTCTCCTGAACATGAAAGTCTCGGACCTGGAGCGCGTGGTTTATTATGCGCGCTACATGGTGCTTGAAGATTTCAAGGATACCGATAACAAGATTCTGTTCACGGCGACTCAGCTTCTCACCGAAGAAGAATATCAGAAGATCCGGCAGGAATATGGCGGCAAAGTGCGAGTCGGAATCGGAGCCGCCGCCGTTCGTGATCTTCTGACCAAGATTGATATTCCCCTCGAAGCCGCGGATTTGCATGAGCGCGTGAAAAAGTCCACTTCGGATGCGGAACGCAGCCGGCTGGTTAAGCGCCTGCGCGTTGTGGAGGCGTTCCAGCGTTCCAAAGTGAAGCCGGAATGGATGATCCTTACAGTGCTCCCCGTGCTTCCTCCCGATCTTCGTCCGCTCGTTCCCTTGGAAGGCGGTCGTTTTGCAACGTCGGACCTCAACGATCTTTATCGCCGCATTATCAACCGCAATAACCGCTTGAAGCACATCGAGTCTCTCCGCGCACCCGAAGTGATGGTGCACAACGAGAAGCGATTGCTCCAGGAAGCTGTCGATGCGCTTCTGGAAAACGGCGCCCGCGGCAAGGTCGTGGTCGGCGCCGGCAATCGACCGCTCAAGTCCCTTTCCGACATTCTCAAAGGGAAACAAGGCCGCTTCCGCCAGAACCTGCTCGGCAAGCGCGTTGACTATTCCGGTCGCAGCGTCATTGTCGTCGGACCCAAGCTGAAGCTCCATCAATGCGGTCTGCCCAAGGAGATGGCCCTCGAACTCTTTAAGCCGTTCATTATCCGTGAGCTCATGAAAAAAGAGAATGTGATGCTCAAAGCGGCCAAGCGGATGCTGGAACGCGTCAAGCCCGAGATCTGGGACATTCTGGATCAAGTCACTAAACATCACCCGGTCATGTTGAACCGGGCCCCAACGCTCCATCGCCTCGGCATTCAGGCGTTCGAGCCGGTCCTGATCGAAGGGAAGGCCATTCAGCTGCATCCGCTTACTTGCGCGGCGTTTAACGCCGACTTTGACGGCGACCAGATGGCGGTCCATATTCCGCTCTCGCTGGAATCCCAACTGGAAGCCCGGCTTCTCATGCTCTCGGCCAATAATCTGCTGTCGCCGGCCTCCGGCCGCCCGATCGCGGTTCCCTCCCAGGATATGGTGCTCGGAAACAACTACCTGACCAAGATCAAGGTTGGAGATAAAGGCGAAGGGAAATGCTTCCCCTCCCGCGTCGAAGTGGAAGCGGCGTATCAGCGAGACGAAGTCTCGCTCCACGCCAAAATCAAAGTCCGGGGCATCAACCGGATGGTGGAGCCGGAACTGTCTTCCGAAGACAATAAAGATCCCAATAAGTGGAAGGACTGGACGACGGTCGGGCGAGTGCTCTTCAACAGCGTCATCCCGCCCGAACTGGGGCATGTCAATTCGTCTATGGGGAAGAAGGAGCTTGCGGAACTGGTCGACCGCTGCTATCGCACGCTCGGCCACGCCCGCACGGTCCAGCTGTTGGACGATCTCAAAGCCATCGGGTTCCGCTACGCCACACGCGCCGGCCTTTCGATCTCCATTGAGGACATGCTCATTCCCAAAGCCAAAGACAATCTGGTGAAGGAAGCCAAGGCGCAGGTCGTCGAAGTGGAACGCCAGGCCAAGCTCGGCCTCATCACCGAAAGCGAGCGCTACAACAAGATCATCGACCTCTGGACCCGCGTGACGGACCGCATTTCAGATCTCATGTTCGATGAAATGAAGAAGCAGGAGCTCGCTTCTTATAAAGGAACGGAAGCGAAGTTCAATTCGATTTACATGATGGCCAATTCCGGCGCCCGAGGAAGCGCGGCGCAGATCCGCCAGCTGGCGGGGATGAGGGGCCTCATGGCCAAGCCGCAGAAAAAGCTCACGGGCGGCGTCGGCGAAATCATCGAATCACCTGTGATCTCAAACTTCCGCGAAGGCCTCACCGTTCTCGAATACTTTATTTCGACGCACGGCGGAAGAAAAGGACTGGCCGATACCGCCCTCAAGACGGCGGACGCCGGCTATCTCACCCGTCGTTTGGTCGATGTCGCCAATGACGTCGTAGTGGTCCAGGAAGATTGCGGAACGATCATGGGCGTCTCGATCGGCACACTGTCTTCCGGTGATGAAGTCATCGAGGCGATGGAAGAACGCATCGTCGGGCGCGTGGCGGTGGATACCGTGACGCATCCTCTGACCGATGAAGTCATCATCAAGGCCGGCGAACTGATTACGATGGATGCGGCCAAGAAGGTGAAGGAAGCCGAAATTGATCGGATCCGGATCCGCTCTGTCCTGACTTGTGAGTCCCCGTGGGGAATCTGCGCGAAGTGCTATGGATTGAACCTCGCGATCGGCCGGATGGTCGGCTCGGGTGAAGCGGTGGGCATTATCGCCGCGCAGTCCATTGGTGAACCCGGAACGCAGCTGACCCTTCGAACGTTCCACATCGGCGGCGCTGCCAGTCGCGTCGTGAAGCGCTCTCAAATCGTGGCCAATCATGATGGAATCATCCGGCTCCTGAATGTTCGCCTCCTCAAGAACAAGGACAATCAGCACGTGGTCGTCAGCCGCAATGCGGAAATCTTTATTCGTGAAGAAAGCGGCAAAGAGCGCGATCATTACCGCCTCCCGTACGGCGCACGCGTTAAGGTCGCCGAAGGCAAAGCCGTGGCGAAGGGGACCATTCTGGCCGAATGGGATCCGCATGCCATGCCCATCATCGGCGAATTTGAAGGTACGGTGAAACTGGAAGATGTCATTGAAGGAATCACCGTTCACCAGGAAAAGAACAAAGTCACGGGTCTCACCGAGCGCGTCATTATTGAGCATCGAGCCGAGCGTCTGCATCCGCAGGTCGCCATTATCAAGAACGGCAAGCGCGTGGCGGGCTATACCCTCCCCGTCGATACCTACTTGAATGTGGAAGATGGCAGCAAGGTGCAGGAAGGCGACATCATCGCCAAGATTCCCCAGGAAGTCACCAAGACCAAGGACATCACCGGGGGGCTCCCGCGCGTTGTGGAACTCTTTGAGGCGCGCCGGCCCCGGATGGCCACAATCGTTTCCGAAATCCCGGGGGTTGTCAAACTCGGCACGACGCCGAAGGGCGGGCAAAAAGTGATCGTGACGGATGAGGAAACCGGAACGGTTCGCGAGTATCTGATTCCCCATGGCCGTCACCTCGTCGTGTATGAAGGCGACCGCGTGGCGGTGGGGGAGGCGCTCACCGACGGGTCGATCAATCCGCATGACATTTTGAAGGTGAAAGATTCCAAAGCCGTGCAGGAGCATCTGGTGAATGAAATCCAGGAAGTGTATCGTCTGCAGGGGGTCGTGATCAACGACAAGCACATCGAAATTATCGTGCGGCAGATGCTGTCCAACGTCCGGATTACAAAGTCCGGCGACACCGAACTTCTGATCGGTGAAATCGTCAGCAAGGGCCGGTTCAAGCGGGTCAATGAACAGGCGCTGGCGGACGGCGGAGAGCCCGCGGAAGCGCAGCCGGTTCTGCTCGGCATCACCAAAGCGTCACTCTCCTCGGAATCTCTGATTTCGGCGGCGAGTTTTCAGGAGACCACCCGCGTGCTGACGGAAGCATCGGCCTCGGGAACGATGGATTATCTCCGAGGACTCAAAGAGAACGTCATCATCGGCCATCTGATCCCTGCCGGGACAGGTCTTAAGTCGCATCGTCATCTTGTGGAAGGGAATGGAAATTAATCGTGCCTACCGTTAACCAGCTTGTACGGGCTGGACGCAGCCCATTGATCGTTAAAACGAAAGCCCCGGCCCTCGACAGCTGCCCGCAGCGGCGCGGCGTGTGCACCCGCGTCTATACCACGACGCCCAAGAAGCCGAACTCGGCTCTGCGGAAAGTCGCGCGCGTAAAGCTTACGTCGGGTTTTGAAGTCACCTCCTATATCCCCGGGGTTGGTCATAATCTGCAGGAGCACTCCATTGTGCTCGTGCGCGGGGGCCGCGTGAAAGATCTCCCCGGCGTTCGCTACCATATCGTCCGCGGCACGCTGGATGCGACCGGGGTTCAGGACCGCAAACAGGGCCGGTCCAAGTACGGCGCCAAGCGCCCTAAAGAAAGCAAGTAAAGGAAACTATGCCTAGAAAAGCTTTAAAGCCGCGAGAACGCCGAGGATTACCGGATCCCCATTTCAAGTATGGTTCCGTGCTGGTTTCCCGTTTTATCAACCGCATCAATTTTGAAGGGAAAAAGAGCCTGGCCGAACGGCTCATTGAGAATGCTTTCGGAATGATCAAGGACAAAACGAAAGAAGATCCTTTAGTGGTCTTTAACCGCGCGATGGAAAACACCAAGCCACTCGTTGAAGTGAAGCCCCGGCGCGTCGGCGGCGCGACCTATCAGGTTCCTGTGCAAGTCCGACCGGAGCGCGGGACGGCGCTCGCGATGCGTTGGATCATCCATTTCGCCCGGGAAAAGACAGGCAAACCGTTTTCAGAGCGATTAGCCGAAGAAATTCTGGCCGCCAGCCGCAAGGAAGGCTCCGCCATTAAGAAAAGAGAAGATACCCACCGCATGGCCGACGCGAACAAAGCGTTTGCCCATTACCGTTGGTAGACTGATTTTATGGCCCGACAATATCCCCTGGATCGCATTCGCAATATCGGCATCTGCGCGCACATCGATGCGGGCAAGACCACCACGACCGAGCGTATTCTGTTCTACACAGGCCGGATCTACAAGATCGGCGAAGTGCATGACGGGACGACGACTACCGACTGGATGGAACAGGAGCGCGAACGCGGCATCACGATCACCGCGGCCGCCACTTACTGCACCTGGAAGAGCCTGGATGGCGTGGAACGGCAGATCAATATTATCGATACCCCCGGCCACGTGGACTTCACGATGGAAGTGGAGCGTTCCTTGCGCGTCCTGGACGGCGCGATTGTGGTGTTTGATGCCGGAAACGGTGTTGAACCGCAGTCGGAAACCGTCTGGCGCCAGTGCGAGCGTTACCATGTCCCGCGCATGGCGTTCATGAACAAGATGGATAAAGTGGGAGCCGATTTTGATATGTGCGTGGCTTCGATGCATGAAAAACTGGCGGCCAATGCCGTTCCGGTGCAGCTGCCGATCGGCGCCGAGGATACTTTCGTCGGCGTGGTCGATGTGATCCGGATGAAGGCTTTGGTCTGGAACTCGGACAAGCTCGGGACGAAGTATGAGATTCAGGAGATTCCGGAGAACCTGAAGGAAAAAGCGCGGAAAGCGCACGCGCACTTGATCGAGAAGATCGCGGACTTTGATGATCATCTGATGGAAAAGTTTCTCGAAGGCAAAGAGATCACCGAAAAAGAGATCGTATCCGCCATCCGCAAAGCGACGATCACCGGCAAATTCTGCGCCGTCTTCTGCGGTTCCGCGTACAAGAATAAAGGCGTCCAGCCGCTCCTGGACGCCGTCTGCGACTATTTGCCCGCGCCAAGCGACCTGCCTCCGACCAAGGGCACCGATGTCAAGACGGGTGAGCCGATGACGCGGGACCCGAAAGATGACGCCCCCTTTGCGGCGCTCGCTTTCAAAATCCAGGTTGACCCTCGCGCCGGCGGGCGCAAACTCACGTATTTCCGCGTCTATTCCGGGACCCTGCAGGCAGGCTCCTATGTGTCGAACACATCCAAGAATTCTGAAGAACGCATCAGCCAGATCTTGCGCATGCACGCTGACAAGGCGGAAGATGTTAAAGAAGTCCACGCCGGCGACATTGGAGCGGTGGTGGGATTAAAAGGGACGACCACGGGCAATACGCTTTGCGATCCTGACAAGCCGATTATTCTTGAATCGATGCACTTTCCGGAGCCGGTCATCGCCGTCGCGATCGAGCCGAAATCCAAAGTGGATGAAGAACGTCTGGCGATGGCCCTCAACCGGCTTTCCGAAGAAGACCCGACTTTCCGCGTCCGAACCGATGAGGAGACCAGCCAGACGATTATTTCCGGCATGGGCGAACTGCACTTGGAGATTATCGTTGACCGCATGAAGCGTGAATTCAACGTCCAGGCCAACGTCGGCCGGCCGCAGGTGGCCTACCGCGAAACCATACGTACGAAGGTCGAGGCGGAAGGAAAGTATATCCGACAAACAGGCGGTCGAGGCCAGTACGGCCACTGCCTGCTCATCCTTGAGCCGCAGGAGGCGGGAAAAGGGTTTGAATTTGTCGATGCCATCAAGGGCGGACGCATCCCGCGCGAATACGTGCCGGCTGTTGAAAAGGGAGTTGTTGAAGCGATGGAGAGCGGAGTCCTTGCAGGATATCCCGTTGTTGATATAAAATGTACCGTCTTTGATGGGTCCTACCACGATGTAGACTCCTCCGAAATGGCATTCAAGATCGCTGGTTCCATGGCTTTCAAGGATGGATGTAAGAGGGCAAGGCCGGTGCTGCTTGAGCCGGTGATGAAGTTCGAAGTCGTGACGCCGGAAGATTATATGGGGACGATCATCGGGGACCTGAATTCCCGACGCGCTCAGGTGAACGAAAATGAGCAGCGCGGGAATGCTCGTCTCATTCGAGGCGTGGTGCCTCTGGCGGAGATGTTCGGCTATGCGACGACCGTGCGCTCGCTCAGCCAGGGACGAGCGTCTTTCAATTTGGAGCCGAGCCACTACGCCGAAGTGCCAAGGAATGTGGCTGAAGAGATTATTTATAAGCACAGTGCAGCTGGGACTACGGCCACGAATTAACGGAAAGAACGAAGGAGCGAATTATGTCCAAGCCTAAGTTTGAGCGCACCAAGCCGCATGTGAACGTGGGGACGATAGGCCACGTGGACCATGGGAAGACGACCTTGACGGCCGCGATGCTGAAGGTGCTGTCGAAATCGGGGCAG
>Ga0182027_10010184_pt1 | contig 13405 bp, 8 predicted proteins | sample 712E1DmetaG_FD_121300 | JGI IMG/M metagenome (GOLD analysis project Ga0182027, IMG submission 121300) | Permafrost microbial communities from Stordalen Mire, Sweden - 712E1D metaG (Illumina Assembly) | ecosystem: Environmental > Terrestrial > Soil > Wetlands > Permafrost | place: Sweden...
CCGTGAGATCTGGCATTCCAGGCAGACCCAGCACATCGAACCGACCGGCCATCTGGTTCTGTCCGTGCCCTACTCCGCGGATTACGAGATCACCATGGATATCCTTCGCTATGGCGCCAACGTTGAGGTCCTGGCGCCCGACGAACTCCGCCGCGGCGTGGAAGAGCAACTTCGAGCCGCAGCCAACCGGTATCAGTTAACTTCCCCATAGGAATCCGCCGTCTGGCTCACGCCCTGAGCTACCCATCGGCTTAGAATCGTTCTTGTCAGGCCCATAAACGCGGGCCAGTTGCGGACTTCATTTGGGGGAATACACAATGTCAAGAACGGTCATACGAAAGAACAACAAAGGGCGAGTAACCAGCATATCGACAATTACAAGGACCGGGAACCGGTCAGTTCGCAAAACAATGTTCAGCGGAGGCAAGACGAGGACTACCGTGCGAAGCACAGTCGGCGGGACCACTCGTGTTCAGTACAGCTGAGACCAGGCATGGCCAGACAAGCTCACACGCGAAGAACCGGTAGCTTCCAAACGCCGGTGCGGTGTTGGATTGCGTTCCGACCCGGCGACCGGTTCACCATTGTAGGACTTGCCACGACTTTCCTGAAGATTGGTTTGGCAAGCCTCTTGGTTCGAGTGGCGCTCGCCGCTGGGGCCATCTTGACGTTTCTGGTCTTGGCTGCAATTGTTTACGCGGTCAGGTAGCAGTGAGGAGGCGGGACATGAACGTGAGACTGAGGTTAGAGACCGACGAACTGGCATTGCCCGCGGTCTGTGGGCAGACTGGCAAGCCTTTTGTGATGGTGGGTCGCCGGCAGGGTCGCGTGGTGTTCGAACTCGTTCGAGCGATCGCGATTGCCCCCGCGCCTTCGGTGACAGGCGCACCTGTGGCAGCACACACCGCGACGCCGACCTGTACGCCCTGCAATTTCTGTAGCGGGTGCGGCCATAAGTTGGAGCCTACCTGGAATTTCTGTAGGCGGTGCGGCAGGAAGCTATTACCTCAGATGGATGCCAATGCTGCGCCGACCGGCGGTTTCGGAAGAGGAATGTCCGAGGATCCGGCCATGTCCTTCCAGGCACTCACCATGAACGCTAAAATCGGTATCGGCAGCCTCTACGATGGCTGTCCCTTTTGCCATGCGACAGGCTATTTTCATTGCGGTTGTGGGATGTTTTCCTGTTGGAGCAGGCACAACCGGAAACCGCACCTCGATCACGCCGATGTTTGGTGTGAGGCTTGTCGTTTGTGGAAGTGCACATCGGATGAAGACGGGGATGATGATTCGTTAAGCGAGGTGACTGCGTACTGTGCCCGTGAGAAGACGATTGAGCTACGAAGGCGCGTTGCACTTGGATCGACGGACCGTGGCCAGATTAACCGGCCGACTTCGATAAGGGGTTACTTGAAATAGACTCGAGATAAGCTTACCGCCCGGGCTAACTTTCTCTTCCTTGATGTTGCCGGTATTCGGAGGCAGTCCCAATGGAGGTTATCAAATGACGGTGAGGCCAAAAGTTAAAATAGCTATCCAGTATGACCCTGAGGGCCGAGGAGTCCGACTAGCATTGGCGTATTGCCGCATCCGGCGCCGTTCTCAGCCGTTCTTTGACCTGTACGGCACCTGTGTCGGCTACTGTGGCGGCGGCGCGTATGGCGACTTCTACTTTCATGTTGGGGAGCCGGTTGGGGTCGGTTTCGTCAGCTTCACGCCTTCCTTTGACGGCAGAACTTGGCACGAGGATCGTATCGGAGTAAGCGGTCTTGCCGGGCAGGACATTGCCGACGACATCTGCGAACTCCTCGAGTACGTCCAGGGTCGCCTGTGGACGCGCTGGTGTTGCTCAACCGAGGAGGGAAATCCAGACTTGAGAGCAGCCGCCAAGAGACGTCTCGATTGCGAGAAGCAACCGGTCTTCTATATATCTCCGAGCTTTAATGAGGATCTCTTGGCGTTTCTCTCCCCTGAATGGGGGATCTCGGTGGATTTTGGAGAAGTGGAGGGAGGATGGGAACGCCAACGCCGACAGCGTCTGGCGCGAAAGCGTGCGAGCCGGCGCGGGTTCGTTGCGGTACTCGTCAAGTACCCACATCTGATCGAAACTGGTCTACGGCTCGTAAGCAATCGCGCTGTCGCGCCTTGCGGGAGGAGCATATTAATCTTTGCCGACAGCCGAGGCGGCGAACTCGCGGTTGCTTGCCAATGGGAGCCAGTCACCGAGCGGGATGTCGAACGCATCAAGGGCCTAGAACTTGAACTCCCTGCTCAGGAGAATGGGCGAGACCGAGTGGTCGTGGTGGCCACAAGTATTGACCCTGCCGTTCAGCAACTCTTGGAACGGGAGGGAGTTTCTTGGCGCGAGATCACTTCGGAGCGTCTACGCGAGTTTCTTAGCGAGGAGCGCGACCTGGATCTGTGCGGGGTCTTCGGGTTTACCCCCGTAACCGACCTGAGTTGCCAGCTAACCTCGTGCTCAGGACTGCCTATACCAGACTCGACTATCACGGCGCTCGAGTGTGATTCCGAGGGTCTCCCTCATCTGGAAGGCATAGAGTTCCCAGGAAAGATCAAGACACTCGATGCGAGGGGCACTTCCGTGAAGGATCTTACGCCATTGTGTGCGCTCGCGAGCCTAGAAAGACTCGATCTGTCGGATTGCTTTGAACTGATTGACGCGAGCCCGCTCGGTTCACTGCCCCACCTCAAGCGGTTGGATCTCGCATGTTCTAGCGAGCTTGAGCGTCTGCCGGCGCGATGGTCAGGGCCCCTTGAATCCCTCAGCCTTTGCGGCACAAGACTTCGGTCTCTCGACGGACTGCCGGGAAGCCTGAACTCGCTGGAATTAAGGACTTGCAACAAAACCGGCACAATAGTACTCACGCAGTGTGATCAGATCGAAAGCCTCGCACCGCTCGCGGGGACGGGCCTCGTTAGGACAGCGACCAGAATCGAGCTGGACGGATGTGCTAAACTGCGCACACTCGCTGGCATTGAAGCACTGCGAGCACTCAAAACCGTTTTGCTGGATCCCACAATTGCCGATGTCTCCGCACTCTCAAAGCACAAAGATATCCGCATCGAGGTATCATGGGCGGAGTCTAAAGCCTTTCCGGAGAGTCTGGCACGAGCTCTTTCAATGCTGCCTAGAATGAAGCTCGCGATTTTCAACGCCGAAGAACTCGAGGACTGCTCTGCGTTGGCGGCCATTACCTCGCTCGTCGAACTTGATATGGGGGAATGTCCGAAAGTCAAAGACCTAGCCTGGGTCGTAGGACTTCCCGCCCTCAGGCGTCTGCGTCTCGGGGGGAGCCCTGCTGCGGTAGAAGCCAAGGGCGTCTACTTCGGTACGAAAGCAAAGGTCCGCGCTCTGCAGCAGGCGATTTGTATGGAGGAAAGCATCCCGCTGCCGCCACATCTTGGCACGGCACCTCGCAGCGATTGACTTTTGAGCTGCCAGTTGCTCAGATCAGTTTGGATGGGAGGACTTACACCAGGTGGCGAACGAACGAGATTTCGAGGATGTGCTGGTTCGGTACCCCGAAATAATCGAGGAGGGCCTTCGGCTGATCGGCAGACAGGTGGTTGTGTGCCAACGCCGCATAGATCTTCTGTTTGAGGACCGATTCAAACAAAAACTCGTGGTTGAACTGAAATGGGGACCCATTAAGGATGAGCACGTTGGCCAAATCATGTACTACCAAGGGGCGCTCCTCTCAGGTCGTGAGCCGGTCCGAACAATGCTGGTTGGGACGAGGGTTCCTCCAGCAATCCAGAGGAGCTTGGACTTCAATGGCCTTGCGTTCAAGGAAATCCGGGTATCAACCCTAATCGAGTTCCTAAAAGCGAAGGGCGAAACTGATGTCGTCCGGACATTTGAAGCGGACCTTCCGCTGGCTGATGCGCCTTTGAAATCGAACGTGCCGAGTCGGCTGGTGAAGCGTACTGCGGCACAGCCCGCTACAGACAGAGGGTCACTGGCGTTATTTGCGCTGGTCAAAGAACATTGGCTTCGGGAGGCCTTCGCCTATTTTGAAAGCGCCGGCGGCAACAAAGAACTGCGCTTTTCCGCCAACTCTCCCCATTTGGCCCCAGCGCTGGGACTCAGAATTGAAAAGGTCTATTTCAAGGCGTCTGGAAAGAATGATGTCATTGCGCTTGCGCGGTTCCTGTCAATAGAAACGGAAAATCCCGGCAAAAACCGACTGCCCGGATATGACGAAGCCTGTGAGTCCTGGAACGCTCGATTCTATTACGGGTTCTGCGATCTGTCTTGGACCACAAACCGCATCCCTGTCACATCTCTCTGCCGATACCCGAGCGGCAAGCCCCTCCGCAATGACGTACCAGGTGCTTGCATCATTTACGATATTGTGACTGACTAGGATTTGTATCCGGAGCTTCTGGCACGCCGAAAAAGCCGAAAAAGCCAGAAAAGGCCAGGCAGAAAAAGCCAGGCAGAAAAAGCCAGGGACAGTGCCGAATTACACCGCTCCACTGAGAACTCCCCGTCGGCATCGCCACTGTGACGGCATATGGCCAGAACCGGAAACCGGTGACAGACGGGACGTTCCCTTCACTTCCAGCGTTCCTGCGAACCGAGCAGACCTTTTTCGTTCACCGATCCCCCAAAATACTAACCCCTTTCCTCCCCATAACTTGCCCGCCCGTACGCTAATGCCCAACCCCCTCCTCGTGCTACCTCTCAAAACGGAGGGCAGTCCCTTATGCCACATCGCCCCGTCTCCCCCCAACGCCTCGCCGCCAATCGCGCCAACGCCGCCCGCTCCACCGGCCCCCGAACCCCCCAGGGCAAGGCCCGGTCTTCCCAAAATGCACGCAAACACCAATTCACCGGCTCTACCTTCGCCGTCGTCCGCCTCGAAGACCTTCAGGAAATCGCCCATCTCCGCGACGACCTCATCGCTCTCTACCAGCCCGTCAACTCCCAGGAACTCTTCGCCCTCGAACGCGTCGCCCTCGCCCAGCACGCCATCCTCCGCGGCGCCCGCCTCGAATCCGGCTTCTTCACCACCTGCCTGGACCAGTCCTTCGACCGCGCCGGCGAACCCATCCGCCTCATGGATCCCACCATAGCCGGCGACGGCGACATCGAAGTCACCCGCGCCCAGAACCGCAACTTCCTGCTCGGCGATGGCTTCCATCGCATGGCCCGCGAGTCCAATAGCTTCACCCTCCTGCTGCGTTATCAGGCTCAGGCCGAGCGCCACTACCGCCGCGCCATCGAGGAATTCGACCGCCTCAAAGCCCTCCGTGAAGAATTGCCAAACGAACCCATCACCGAGCCCGATCTTGAACCAAAGAAAACCACTTACCCCGTCCCCCCAACCAACCCAAATGGCCCCGGTGGGATAAGCCTCCAGGCTTGTCAGGCAGGCCAGCAGCCACAGTCCATCTGGCATGCCCACCAAGAGCGCCTGGCTGGACGCCACCAACGCGGACTACCGCCAGATTCTGCAACAGTTCGCCCTGTACAACCGCGCGCTAGCCGGCAACCTGCCCTTCCCCAAAACCCGCCGCATCGTGTTCCTGGACAACCGTCCGGCCACGCTGCCCGGGTGGGTGGAACTGGCGGTGGAAGGCTAAGAACAGGTGGGGCATGCTTTGGCTTGCCCAAACTCGGCGGAGGCCGGCCGAGGGTTGGGTTCCCCGGCCCCAACCCGCTCCTCGATAACCAGGAGTATTCCGGATGCGCTATGCTGGTACTCATTGCCTCCAAGTACTAAGAAACACAGTATTTAATTGTCAATTACGGCAGCGCCCCAGTTCTTGACAATGCGGTGGTCCCCTCCTATATTTAAATTCATCCTTATCCGAAATTCGACGCGCCGCTTTCCGTGCCATGAGCAGCCGCAAATGAGGAAATCATATGAACGCCAAGAGTGCAATTCGGTTTTGTAGCCCGGTCTTCGCGCTGGCTATGCTGGCCTTGCTGGCGACTTCCCAGTCGTCGGCCTGGGGCCAGACGTACTACACCCTGACGGTGACCGTGGTGGGCCAGGGCGCCGTGACCAGCACAGACACATACAGCCAAAATCCCCCCATCAACCCAACCCAGACCCAAATCGCCTGCATCAGCGGCGGCGGCACATGCCAGGCAAGTTATCCGAACGGCGATTTGGTCACGCTGTACGCCACCCCGCCGGTCGGCGGAGTGTTCTCTGGGTGGAGCGCCTGCAACGGGCAGCTTTCCTGCACTGTGGTCATGAACCAGCCCCTGGGCGTAACGGCCACCTTCCTCCCGTGCTCATCTTCTGCGTGTGCTTCGGCTTCGGACTCCCACCTTTATGGCTTTGGCAAGTCCGCCTCCTCAACCTTGCTGTCAGACGGCGTCTCGTCGCAAGACAGCGTGGGCGCGGACACTTCCCTATCTGGCCTCCTGCAGTGGGGCCCGTCGATCATGAACACCGGCAACTCCACGCTTACCAACCCAAAAATCGCGATCTCAACCGGCCTCCCCGCGTCATCCTTTCAGGGCGGCGCGATTCCTGCTGGAACATCAGCCTCAAGCTTGCCCCCCAACGGACTACTGAGTTCTCCTTTCGTCCTGTCCAACCCGGTCCCCTTCACTCCCGGTTTCGACTCTTCACGAACCGTCTCGCCTCTGCAGATTCAACCGGGACTCCAGACACAGACCGTCACCGTGACCGTGACGCCCAAAGACTCACGGTATTTTAACTATTCCACGCAAATTGGCCTGCAATTCGGCAATCTTGTGGCTCCTCCCGGCCCCCCCGGCAATTCGACGCCAAACGTGCAATTCGTGAGTCTTCAGTCCATAACCTGGACTGCTTCCCCTTCGAGCACAGGCGTGGAAACTTTCGTTAACGGCGGACCCAACGTCTGGTTCCTGAACAACCCCGTACAGAATTCCACGTACACCTTCATCTTGGGTATTCAGGTCAATAATCCAAATTCATTCCCGGTCAATGGCAAAACTAGCATAGACGTTAATATGGCGGTTTTTTATCCGACTACTAATGGGTCATGTGGCAACAGCGTGACCATACCCGACCCATTGTTGGACGGAAGCACCCCTTCTTCCGGAGGCATCGCTTATTCAACAGGCTCGTCCCAATGTTGGTCTGAGATCACGCAGGATACCTACAACATCGCTTATTGGCCCTTGATTTCCGGGAGCAACACAACCTCTCTGGTTTCCTCCCCCAACCCCTCGAATGCCGGGCAGTCGGTGACGTTCACGGCGACGGTAGCCCCATCGAATGGAGCCACGGGCACGCCCACCGGCACGGTGACGTTTTACGACGGAACGTCCTTACTGGGGACAAACACGCTGATCGGCGGGGTGACGACTTGGATCGCCTCGACGCTGGCGCAGGGCCCGCACAGCATCACGGCGGTGTATAGCGGTGACGCGAACTTCTCCAGCAGCACGTCGCCGCCGCTCCCGCAAAGCGTGCTGGGGGCAACCACTACGTCGTTAACATCATCGCCAAACCCATCCAGCCAGGGCCAGGCCGTGACGTTCACGGCTACGTTGGCGTGGAGCGGGCCGGGTACGCCGACCGGAAGCATTGGCTTTATGGGTCCCACGGGTAGCCTGGGCTCCGCGCCCCTGAGCCAGGGCAGCGCCACCTTTACGACGTCCAGCCTCGCGTTGGGTGCGAATAGTATCACCGCGACGTATTTCGGTGACCAGAACTTCGCCGGCAGCGCGTCGCAGCCGATAACCCAGACGGTTAACCAGGGGCAGGCCAGCATATCTCTGAGCGCGTCGCCCAATCCATCGACTTACGGCCAGGCCGTGACGTTCACGGCGACGGTGTCGGCTAACGGGGCGCCCTCCGCTCCCACCGGAACGGTAACCTTCTCTAGTGGCGGCGCAGCGCTTGGCCCCGCGGCAGGGCTGAACAACGGCCAAGCCACATTCACAATGTCCACCCTCGCGGCGGGCGATTACACCATCACGGCGCAGTATAGCGGCGACTCCAACTTTACCAGCGGAACGTCCACGTGGACGCAGCACGTGATCGCCGGGTCTCCCGGGCCTTCGAACAGCATCCAGGCGGCTGTTTTCGACTATCTGTACCTTTACACCGCTCCCTTGTTCACGGGCGACCCCGAAAGCGTGGCTGGGACCACAATGTTAACCGGCCTGCGCTCGTGGGTCTTCAACATGTTCAACTGGTACGCCGCCACAAGCTTCAACAGCCCCACGATGACCATCCACAGCGCCATCAACTCGCAAAGTGGAAACATCGGGGCCGGGCTTTACACTCAGCAGAACGGCCTGTGTGATTATTGCGTGACCGCGCCCTACAGCACGGCCCTCTCGTTCCCGGACGCCTTTACGGTTTCGAGCCTGGCGTGGCTGTCGGGTTATAAGGGCGGGTGGTTTCCGAATGACGTTCCGGGCACGGATTACCCCGGCTACGATTCGTCGCGCAGCATGGATACCCTCACCATCCCGCCTGGCGGCGGGTACCAGAATGTGACCGTGACGGTAACGCCGAGAGACCCGCGCTATAACATCTCAGTAGTCCGGAATGCGACGATTAACGTAGGGATTCACGGCGATTGCCGGAACATCGCCGGGCCCCCTAACCCCACTCAGGCGACGTGCAATGGAGCCAGCATGGGGCCGGCGGCGGGCGGGTCGTGGCAGGTTGGCGGCGTCCAACTGAATACCCCGTACGCCTTCTCCGCGCAGTTGTGGGTTCCGAATCCTACCAGCGCCCCGATTTCCAGCAAGCCGTCGGTGACTGTGAATATGGGCAGCGAGCTCCCGCACACGCAGTCCCAATCCGGTTCGGCGGCGGTGGCCGACCCCAACCTCCTCGGGAACATCACGTTCTCCGTATCCAGCCCGACCCCGCAGATGGAGACGTGGATCGACAACATCTTCCAGGTCGCATACCCGGCCCTGGATCCCACCCTCACGACCGTGAGCTCGTCCGCGAGCCCGGCATTCGCCGGCCAGCCAGTGACCTTCACGGCGAAGGTCGCGAACCTGGCCACGTCTTACATCAGCCCACAGGGGACAGTGGCGTTCTATGACGGCGCAACCCTGCTTGCAGGTCCGTCGCAGAACTGGAGTTTCACGACTTCCAGTCTCGCGCCAGGCCCTCACACCATCACCGCGGTATTTACCGGCGGATGGGATTCCCGCATTCCAACCGGGTGCGCCGGGTGCACGGTGGACGGATTCTTCGGCAGCACGTCGGCCCCGCTGGCGCAAACCGTCCAGTTGGCGGCCACTACGACCGTATTGAGTTCGTCTTTGAACCCGTCCGCGCTTGGGCAGACCGTGACGTTTACAGCGACTGTGAGTTCGCCAGGCAACAATACGCCGAATGGAACCGTCACCTTCATGGACGGGAACAATTCTCTCGGAAGTTGGAACCTGAGCCAGTCCGGGCAAGCCACCTTCTCTTCATCAGCCCTGTCCATAGGACAGCACATCATCACCGCCGTGTACACGGATGGCGGCAACTACGCCGGAAGTACGTCGCAGCCCATAACCCAGACGGTCAACCAGGCGAAGGCCAGCCTATCGCTGAACGCGGGACCCAATCCATCGACTTACGGCCAGCCCGTGACGTTCACGGTGGGGGTCTCATCCGGAGTCCCCGGCGTCATACCCACCGGGTCGGTAATGTTCTATGATGGCTCAACGCAGCTTGGCGCTGGCGCCGTAGGTCTGAGCGGCGGCCAGGCCGTTCTCGCGATTTCAACCCTCTCCGGGGGGTCGCACGCCATCACGGCGCAGTATAGCGGCGACTCGAACTATTTGGGCGGCGCGCCCCCGCCCTGGACCCAGCACGTTAACCAGGCGCAGACCGTCATTACTGTAGTCTCGTCGGCCAATCCCGCTGTTTACCGGCAGCCGATCGCGTTCACGGCGACCGTGACGGGATCGGGGGCCGTTCCCACCGGCAGCGTGCAGTTTAGCGGGCCGGGATTCACTTCTCAGCAAATCCAGTTGGATTCCTCCGGCCACGCGACGTTTGTGCTTTCCAACAGCGGCAACAACCCGCTGGCGCCGTCCACGACCCCATACGCCATTTCCGCAAGCTACAGCGGCGACGCGTCGAACGCCGCCAGTGTGGCGTCCATCGCGCAGACGGTGAATATGGCACAGACCAGCACGACGCTGAAGCCGTCGGTGAATCCCTCCATCTTCGGCCAGCCCGTGACGTTTACGGCCAACGTTAGCGGCGTTTCCCCAAGCATAAGCACGCCATCGGGCGGGACGGTCGCCTTCATGGATGGCGCGACGCAGATAGGGTCGGCGCAGGTGACTAACGGCCAGGCGGCGCTTACCGTGACAACGGGCCTGTGGAATGTTCCGCATAGCATCACGGCCGTGTACACGGATGGCGCCAACTTCTACGGCAGCGCGTCGGCGCCGGTAAACCAGGTTGTAAACCCGGCTTCGACCACGACCGCGCTAACCTCGTCGGTCAATCCGTCGGTGTTCGGCCAGCCGGTGACGTTCACGGCCACGGTAACCCAGGGTCCGCCCAGCAATGCCATTCCCGGCGGAGTCGTCACGTTCAAGGATGGGAATACGATACTGGGTTCGCAGCAACTGGTTGCCGGGGGTTCCGGGGTGGGTAGCCTTATGATCCCCGGGCTGTCGGCTGGCAGCCACACGATCACGGCCGTGTTCACGGACCCCGCCAACAATTTTCTTACCAGCGCGTCGGCGCCTGTTTCGATCAACGTACAGAAGGCCACCCCGGTGATCGCGTGGAGTACCCCGGCAGCCATCACCTATGGCGCTGCGCTCGGCAGTGCGCAACTGAATGCGACGGCGTCTGTGCCGGGCGCCTTCACCTACACCGCGGGGGCCGGAACAATCCTGGGTGCGGGCAGCCAGAGCCTGTCGGCGACCTTTACCCCGACCGATTCGACCGATTACAATTCAGCGTCGGCGACGGTTTCGATCGTTGTGCTGAAGGCCACCCCCGCGATCTCCTGGAGTACCCCGGCAGCCATCATCTTCGGCATCCCGCTCAGCGCCACGCAACTGAACGCCAGGGCGTCTACAGCGGGCTCCTTTACGTACTCTCCGGGGGCCGGAACAATCCTGGGTGCGGGCGTCCAGACCTTGTCGGCGACCTTCACCCCGAGCGACCTGACCGATTACAATTCAGCGTCCGCGACGGTTTCGATCGTTGTGCTGAAGGCCACCCCATTGATCGCCTGGAGCCAACCGGCGAACATACCCTACGGCACTGCCCTCAGCAGCGCGCAACTGGACGCAACGGCGTCCGTGTCGGGGACTTTCGTCTACACGCCGCCGGCCGGGACGGTGCTCAACCCCGGAGCCGGCCAGACCCTGTCCGTAATCTTCACCCCGGCCGACTCGGTCGATTACAATGCAGTGACCGCGGCCGTTTCGATCAACGCGCTGAGCGGGTGCGTCTTCGTGCTGGCGCCCAGCTCGACTTCGGTGACTATGAGCGGGAACCCCTCCGTACAGAGCTCCTGCGGCATCTACGTCGACTCCACCAGCTCGTCGGCGCTGCTGCTGAGCGGCTCCCCCGCGATCACCGTGACCGGCGGGGGCACGACCAACATCGTGGGGTGGTACACAGCTAGCGGAAAGCCGGTCCTTTCCCCGGCTCCGCAGAAACTCCTCACCCCCATGCCCGATCCGTTCGCCGGCCTGAAGGAGCCGACCCCCGACAGCAATTGCCAGGATTCGGGCGGGGCCGTGAGCCTCAGCGGTTCGACTGCCAAGACACTCAACCCGGGTACCTATTGCCACGCCATTTCCATGAGCGGCAGTGCCTCCCTAACGCTGAATCCGGGGCTGTACATCCTTAAGGGCGGCATCGCCATGAGCGGAACTGCCAGCATCACGGGGAACCAGGTGACGCTGTTCGCCTACAGCGGCAGCGTTTCGATGAGCGGAACGGGCGGAATCAACATCACGGCTCCCAGTTCGGGCTCGAGCAGCGCGTACGCGGGAATCGCGATCTTCCAGAGCCGCAGCGATAGCAGCGCGGCCACTTTGTCCGGCGGCGCGGCCCAAAAGATCACCGGGGCTGTGTACCTGCCGGATGCGGCGCTGACCTATTCCGGCGGCAGCAGCACAAGCGCCGGGTCCATTACCGCCCTGGTAGTCAAGGGGATCACTATCTCCGGGAATTCTCATATCTAGGACGAATCGCAAAATGGGATTCCCGCCAGCGGCGGCGGAAGCGCCCTGGTTCGGTAAACCGGTCATCCGCCGGCGGGCGTTGTCCGCGCGGGCGGTTGACAGCTTGTGGTTGGCGGGCTGCCTCGGGCTGAACGGCTCCAGCGTTTTCGCGCCGGGGCGCGCTCTGTCATGCCGCCGCTATCGGAATCCGCGCAGGAAGGAGACGAATCGGAATGGCGGGGACGACGGGGTTCGAACCCGCGACCTCCGACGTGACAGGCCGGCGTTCTAACCAAACTGAACTACGTCCCCGCAATGTCACTCGGATGATTCAATCCTAGCACGGCGGTGGGCTTGGCCGCAAAAACGGCGGGCTGATTTCCCAATTCTATGCCGCACACCCGTTTGCCGCCGTGGGCAGCCGGGGCAGCGGCTTTCCTAGGGTGTCACGGGCAGCCACACGGCGCTGGGCTGCGCGGCTGAGCGAAAAACGGATTGCGTCGCCTTCACGTAGTCCGCCGGCTTGGCGAAAAAGATGTTTTCGACGTACGTCTGCGGGTTCCGGTCATACAGCGGGAAGCAGCTCGACTGGATCTGCACCATGATCCGGTGGCCCGGCAGGAACACGTGGTTGACTGTCGGAAGCGCGAAACGGTAGCGCTGCGGCCGGCCGGCCGGGATGGCCGACGGGTGTTCGAAGCTCTCGCGGTAGCGGCCCCGGAAGATGTCCATGGATACCGCCAGTTGATAGCCGCCCATCTCCGGCTGGCTGGGGACCTCATCCGGGAATACGTCGATCAGCTTCACCATCCAATCGGAATCCGTGCCCGTGGTGGAGGCGAACAGCTCTGCGATGGGCGCGCCGCCGATCCGCACGGGGGCGGTCAGCACGGGCGTCTGGTAGGTCAGCACGTCGGTCCGGTCGGCCACCACGCGCTGGTCGGAGACCAGCCACTGCTGCCAGCGGGCGGAGTCGGCGAAGCGCACCGGCCGCGGGATGTAAGGCACGGGCTTGGCGGGGTCGGAGACATAGGCATCCGAGGCGGCTGCCGCGCCGGATGGCCTGTCGAACCCCAGGCCGAAGGCTTCCTGCAAATAGAGTGGCTTCAAGGGCGCGGCGCACCCCGCCTCGCAGGCCGGCGGCCAGCTCTGGAGACGATCCCAGTGGTTCTCGCCGGTGTTGTAGATGAGTACGTGCGGCGTCTCGGCCTTGGGCGCCCCGGTCTTCAGGTACCGATCGAAGAACGGCTTCAGCACATCGCGGCGGAA
>Ga0182027_10010185_pt1 | contig 13401 bp, 12 predicted proteins | sample 712E1DmetaG_FD_121300 | JGI IMG/M metagenome (GOLD analysis project Ga0182027, IMG submission 121300) | Permafrost microbial communities from Stordalen Mire, Sweden - 712E1D metaG (Illumina Assembly) | ecosystem: Environmental > Terrestrial > Soil > Wetlands > Permafrost | place: Sweden...
GCTACCGCTTTAAAGAAAGTCTGAGGAGGAAACGAAAGAATGTAAATTAGTTATATATTTTTTACCATGGGTGGTCCCCTTTTCGATTGCCGGAACCGGTACCCTTTTCACTTGCCAAAAACACGGGACGAAGTTCTAGAGTTTTTTTGATGATATCAGACCCAGTTGGGAATTTACCTATCCAACAAGCTGGAATTTGATCTAACGCGAGCCAACATGATGTGTGACGCTGAGTTGCGTTTTCTATAAAACTTCCAGTGCTGTCAATCTGGTCTGGCTTCCATACTCTCCACGTACCAGGTTCTACTGGCCCAACTTTCTCCTCCACAATGTCTTCTTCTGTCTCCTGACGGCATACCCAGACATGGCAGGATTCAGCCTCGCTATTTGGATTTAACCTGAAAGCAAATACAGTAAGAGCACCGGTATTTTCGGGATCAAGTAGTGCGGAAGTTTGTCCGCCTAGCTGGGTGATTCGAGTTTCATTTCTTGTTCCACCATGCAATTTGTTGTTATACCATATCGCTCGAGCTTTTCTGCAATCTGTATGGGAATCAATGCATAATTCGAACCATACATCAGGATTTTGCTTATCAAAACGATTCAGTTTTGGAAACAATGTGAAAAGAAAGTCTTTAGGGATGTATGGGCCAGCCTGATGCGTGCCATTTGCCAAAGTATCATTTCCCGAGAGCCGCTTCACATACCATACGTAATCCGAATGAGTTGTCTCAATTAACCAATCTGCTAAATCAATTAACATCTGTGCCCCTAACCTCGAATCTTTGACCTCCATTTACAATCCATTCCGCAACCAATTTAAGCATTATATCCAATGGCACTTTAGTTTTACCTTTAGTTGCACACTCCCAAATAATAAGGACCCTCCATCCAAGTTTTTTTAACTCAACTAAAGTCTCGTCATCTTTTTGTTGATTTCGCGTGATTTTTGCTTTCCAGAAATCAATCCTTGATGATGGCCACTTGAAAAGATGGCAACCGTGACCATGCCAGAAACAACCATTAACCAATATTACGGCCTTGTATCGAGGGAGCACAATATCAGGCTTACCTGGGAGCTTTGCATCATGTAATTTGAATCTGAAACCCATGCGGTGTAACCCTCGCCTAACAATTAACTCGCCTCGCGTATTCTTTCCTCGGATGCCGGCCATCATCTGGCTACGTTTTTCTGTATTAACAATATCAGTCAACTTTTACAAGCTCCCTTGACTGCATTAAATCACCGAATCCAAGTTGCGTAGGAGCCAGCCAGGGTAATATATGTTTAGCAACAGCTTCGACCACAGGCACGACAACTGCATTCCCAAACTGTTTATAAGCTTGCGTATCAGATACAGGAATTATAAAACCTCTTCTCCCCGCCATATCAAATCCCATCAGCCGCGCGCATTCTCGCGGCGTAAGACGTCTTGGATTATTCCCTTTTTGCTTAATCAGAATTTCCGAACCATCCTTGTAATATCTCGCAGAAAGAGTTCTAGCCACATCTTCGGGACCGAATAATCCATATCCAAAGCCGTTGCCCTTCTCTCTATGTTTCTTCGCATATTCTTTAAGATAACTCCACAAATGATCAGAAAGCGTGTATTTATCCTTGACTCTCCCCAACTCACCTTCTATGTAGTGGTTATTATTGTCATTAACAAGCTCAGTACCATCCTCAGGATGGAGAATACTGCTAAGAACTGGACCGCTCAAAGGATCTGGGATTTTCAAATCGTTAAAAGTAAATCCATTTGGTTCGCGGAAACCGACAATAATAATGCGTTCCCGATGTTGGGGAACATAAGATTTGGCATCAATTATGCGGTAATGTACTTGATAACCGAGTTCTTCTTCTAGTACACGACGTATAACTGCAAACGTTTTTCCCTTGTCATGATTCACTAGATTCTTGACGTTCTCCAACAAGAATGCCTTTGGTCTATGATGGTTTATTATTCTAGCTACGTCAAAAAACAGTGTTCCTTGTGTTTCACAGTTAAACCCATGCGGTTTGTGTAAAGAATTCTTTTTTGATACACCAGCAATCGAAAACGGTTGACACGGAAACCCAGCGAGGAGAAGGTCGTGTGAAGGAATTTCGTCTTCAGAAATTATAGTAATGTCGCCAGCAATCATATCTTGAGTTCCGAAGTTCGCCTTGTAAGTTTCTTGACTATACTTGTTCCATTCGCTCGTGAACACACATCTCCCACCCAATGGTTCAAAACCGAGCCTAAGGCCACCTATGCCAGCAAATAAGTCAATAAAAGTGAACTTGGTAGTCTCGGGGACATCAAAATGTGGTGATAAACCAACCATGCGCTCGAGTCTTTCCACTGCCAGTTTTTCTGGACGACTCTCACCATTTTCCCATCTATAAATTGTCCTTTTGCTCTTTCCACAAAGTTGGGCTAGTTCATCTACCGAAACTCCGGCTTTTTCCCTGAGAAATGAAAACTCTGTTCTCGAATCAACCATAAATAGTTCTCCGCTGGGATAATTAGTGACATATTGTCACTAATGTATAAGTAAACCATTCCTTATGGCCTTTGTCAATGACCTAATTAAAAAAGTATTTGTTTTTATAACCGATCAACGACACCATTATTCACAAATATAACCTTTTAAAAACAATTAGTAGTTAAAGTTTTTTAAGTATATACATTGTGATCGTAGATACTTTTAGTATCATTTAGTTCGGTCAACGATTACAGCATCTGGTTCATCCTTTCTCCTTACCGTGAATTTAACTTGTGAGGTTAGCGAATTATTCGGGCAATAAATAATGAAACCCATAGTGACGTAGGTCTCATAGCCCGCTTGGTTTTTGTGACTTTCGTCGCCTGGTGCCCTGATGGGGTAAAAAAGAAAGACTCCTTGGCGTGGAGCGACTAAACGTGCAGTATCGACATTTGTTGGCTGACCTCGATCGACACCTGACAAAAACCTGGCAATTACTGCATGCTGTGGGTCACTATAAGTGTTGATCCGTCCTGACTGGCTAACTCGTTGCCTTGAATAGATGCTATAAAAATGACCATTGCATTCCCACATGTTGTGTTTTTCTTTCAATTGCGGCGCTAGGAAGAGCCAGTTATCAATTTCGGGGTCACCCAACGCTCCTTTAAGAAATTCATGTAATAGTTTTAGTGGTTGTTTATTTTCTGACCACTTGTATTTAAGAATGAAATCATTAACTCTATTGATGGGTAGTCTTCCAACCAAGAAATCAGCTTCTTGTTTTCCGGAATCAATGTCAACTCCGATGCTAATTTTAGAAAGATTAATCCCCTGAAGAACACTTCTCATCAAATCGGCATTTGCCAGCACGTTAACGAGATCGTGTGGCACGAGAGTCGATTGGCTAGGTCTCCCTCCGAAATTTTGGGATTTGAGAACTGCATTGAACATCTTATTCTTGGAGGTTGGCTTGAGCATGTGAGAAGGAACCAGCGGGGGTACTTGGGCGGGGGTTATGGGTTCGCCAAATTCTAGGTTAGTATACCTCTTTAGCTCATCTCTAAATTCCATCTCATCCCGGCATACAGCTTCGAATGCCTTATATAAATCGATCCTTTTTTGTGGTGGGGCTTTTAAAGGATCGTTTCGGCCAATGAACACTCGAACCAAATCACGATATCCTCTTCGAAAACCAAACCAGCGCCCCATTTGCATTAACGTATCTGCTGCTTGAGTGGCGCGTCGGTAATAGCTCACTGTTAGTCCTTCTACGGTGTATCCACGTGAAAGCTTTGTTCCCCCAACTATTATTCGCCATACAGGCTGCCGGTCAAAATCAGGTACGTCCTCATCGTTGTCTCCATTTACTACTAATACCCGAGTCGGATTTTGGTTCAACCTCCACAGAGTTTCAGATATATGTTTGCTAAGGTCTTCGAATGAAGGTGGCAGATCCGACGGATTGGGATTTCTAGCAATGGTTACAGGCAAGAAATCCCTTTCAAATAATTGTTTAAGCCGTTCCATGCCGGTTGGGTTATAGTAGGCAGCTTTGTCAAACAACTTTTCAATATGCTCTGCCAAACCAGCATGATCAGATTTCAGGTGAGATTCATGAACAAGCATGGTATGGTGTCGAAAGTCTAAATCTGGATTATTTCGGGCCCTAAAGAGTTTGATAGCTCCTGACAGAATGTAAGAGTCCAGTGCTCTTAGGAGGTTTTTCGGTAAGACATCTTCCCCTTTGATATCACGAATGAACGCTTTTTCGTTAGACATTAATTCTTCAGTACTCTCCGGTGCAAAGTCATGGAAATCTTGAGCTCCCATATAGTCAAGAGGTTTGGGAAGACTGATTATAAAATCCTTTGGGAAAAGGTCTTCGGCATCGTCCGGGTCTACAAAAACATTCGCAAATGGAGTAGCGGTATAGCCAACATACTGTGCCCTTGGAAGTTGTTGAAGCAAGCTTGTTATTGCTTTGTTTGTTGCTGTTCGTTTCTTGGCTTCCGTTAGACTGGCATTTCGGAGTGTGTTTATAGATGCTTGGTCCGATTCATCATCAATAACTAATGTGGGTATCTCACCCAAACGAGCCCGAATCCTGCTCAAATCTTTGGCAACTTGCTGAAGTCTCGACGGGATTTTTTTCACAACCATTATGCACGCTGGAGCATTCCGTAGATTATGAGGGTTGTAGAATGGTAGACTAGAATCCTGTCGTTTGAAGTCTAGTGTTTCAATTCCATATCGAAGACTCCTGTAGTCATCTTTCGGGCCTGTAAGTCGTTTCCAGTCAAAGGCTCCTAATTCTGATGGTCTTCCAAGATGGGATAAAAAATTTGCCCAATCGGCATCTTCGATGTAGTCATCCTCTAGAAACTCTTTCCCGATTAATTCCTTATCTAAACGACGTTGAGTTTGGCTTCTAAGCAAATTAATTGTTCCAGCCAAAACTATGAAAAGACGGTATCCCGCGTCAGCAGCTTTGGCGATCAAGCCTGTAAAATGAGCCGTTTTGCCGCTTTGCACGTATCCAACAACCAATCCTTTTGATTGATAGGCCTCTTCTCTCCACGGTGCTGAAAGGCGTTCCATTACCTCTGTAGTACTGTCATCTAGATCAGATATGCTATGCTCGATCCAATGGGATTGAGTTCTTAGATAGCTGCTATAAGAATCCCAGTAGAATACGGTCGGTGAGGCTTGCCCTCTGTTATACCAAACCTGATGCTCCTGAGCAATCACAACTAATTCGTCTTCGGGGAAATAAGGAGGGAAGGTCGAATGCACAGCATCTTTTAGAGCAGCCATCATGGATAGCCGATCATATATTCTTTCTCTTCTTTCTGAGGTGTTGGGCCAGGTGCCGAGTGACCATTCAGCTTCCGGCCAATGATCCCAAGCTTGTAATTTACGTCGAATGACATCGCAAACTAAACCCTCACCTCGACTCGCTAGTATATGCTCTAATAAAAGTTGTTCCGTTAGTTGTTGTTTAGACCCAGATTGCTTAACTTGGAAATCAAGAGCGAGGGATAACAATCTTGGGCCTCCGGCCATACCATCTAATGCCCCTTTCAAGAGCACTAACATTTCTGTTGTTTCCATTTTTAATTCCTCTTTAGAATTTCTTACTAGACCAGCTCAAATATTTCTTCTATAAGTGACTCTGGTTTTACCTCTTTTCCAAGACCTTCAACATCTATCCGATACGAGACATCACCAATCCGAAATACATCATTACCAAGGACCTGACTTAACCTTCCTTTTGTGATACTTGGGAACAGCGAATCCACTGGGACAGCTCTTGGTATAGTTCTTAATATGAAAGGACCTTGATAAAAACCGGAATGTTCTTCACGATATCCAATTGAGTTTATTAATTCACGTAGTGAATTTGACTTCCATATTCCCTCCGTTTTGGTGGCTTCTTGCAGAGTTGAATTCACCAATTGGCTAAGGCTTTCGCCAGCATGCGCTCCCGCGGGAGCTACCTGTAAGGACACAAGAACGAGTTTATGACCAATACTTGAAGAGAGTTGATCAAGACCATTAATAACATGAAGCCGATGTTGCGATTTTGTTGTCTTAACTTCAACTTCTAACGTCCCTATCCGGAAGTCATGTGGCTCCCCTAGAGGACCGGTCCAACAATTTATAGGCTTAGACGCCCGCAACATGAGTCTTAACAAGAATATTTCTCCCCAAAGGCCAATCTGTTGTTCGTCGCTGAGAATCACCAACGGTGCCAATAAGCTTCTCCATGCCTTCAGTGTCTCTATGATGGCCAATTCTGGGTCCTGTACCTGGAAAGGTATTCTCTCGGCGACCGAGTTAATAAAGCTAATGAACTCGGGGTATAGTTGCCTAGCATCAGTGGCTACTTGAATGTACGTTTGGCCTAGGACCGAAACGGTAGACATGTTGACTTGAGCTAGCGGACTAGCTTCTGTGAGAGTAAAATTCGGCTCGACAGGTACCCGAATTCCGACCCTTGAAGACCCTTCATCTACGAAGACATCAATATTGGGTTGGCCTATGATACGATGAATACCAGGATGTCCCGCGTCTATCTCTCGGCGCAATTCCTCCCAACTCAGTCTCTTTTGGGCCATTAATGTTCACCCAATGCAGCAAGAAGCTCATTATTGATGGTATCCATTTCATCAATGTGTGTTTCGTGAAGTCGTTCCAATTTAACAATATCCTTTAAAACGAGATATAACATAGTATTGAAAAGGCGCACGCTTCCTGCATTGTTGCTGATCAAAGGCTTGAATTCGGAATTTGCCCATATAGTGGAAGTTTCCCTGTCAAACGAAAAAACTATTTTTGATGGCAATTTTTTCCATCTGACAGCGATGCTTGTAGCTTTCTTTGAAGCCGATCCTATGTCCTCCGATTCAACCCTCCTTACGGAATTCGGAACGCCCGCCCCCGGCACCACTTGACTTTTCGCAGTTTTTTCGCTTTTACCTTTCCTGTATACATCATTTGCTTTTTGAACGTATTGTAGGATGGTTTTGCCATCGTTCTCTGTTGTCTCCAGTTCATCTAAAAAGACGGCTGGCACATCTATCCCTGACTTTTGCACGTTCAGTTTAAACACATCGTCGAAAGCGGAAGAGAGGTCAATCTTGACGCGTGCCAATGAGAGATGAGGCTCGGCATCGCTTTCTCGCCATCCATTCCAACCACCTGCTTGGATGAGCCGGCTGTTCCTATAAAAGTAGAATCCTTGTCTCTCGGATACCCTTCCCCCTCCAAGTTTGTACCCCACATCGTTTGAATTGGAAGGCCATATGTGAGCTTCTAGGTTCAACTGGGGTAAACCCTTCATTTGAACTTTAAACAATGATGGATATCCATCACAACCTGATCTTTTGTAAGAGAACGGGTCAAGAGGAAAAATTGAATTTGATGGTCCGGCCATCCCCGTCTTGGCATCCAATGTGTCCACACGGATTTCGAATCGTCCGCTCGAGAGAAAACGGTGAAATACCAAACCCAAATGCTTCTGCAATCTTGGAAGGTATTTTGAAGAAACAATGTCAGCATGACCTCGATCAAGACGTTGGGTATTTAGATTATCCCAAACGACTATAGTACCTCGCCCCATAGAGCGCAAATCGCCAAGTCCCCAATCACGTGTTAACAAAGATTCAATCTCCTTCTTGTCCAGCTCATCACAGCACCAACCAGCTGCGATGGACTCTGTTGTCCATCGTCTCCCAGCCAACTCTTTTTCAGTACAACTTAGCAATGAAACGCTTTTACATTGGTTAAAAGAAGCAGTCTTCAATCCCATCCCATATTTACCCAAAGACTGGCCGGATTTCTTATTGTTTCGCCCAAACTCCATAGCAGCGTCTATTTCGCTGTCTTTAAGGCCCTGACCATCATTAACGATAGCAATTCGACGGATTGAGGAATCTTCCAGAAAGAATCTCACAACCACATTTTTGGCCTCGGCATCTATCGCGTTGTCAATGACGTCTGCCACTGATTGTTCGAGGGTATATCCGATTCGAGCAAAAGCGTCTACAACACCTTTCGGGTCCGGAGGAATCACTCGCTTTTTCGAAGCTTTAAAAGGCAGAAGGCTCCATGATATCGGTGTCATTTTCTCTCCTGTAATTGGGCTATGTTCAGAGTCACAGATCTGAATGCTCCAAAAATTTTTTATTAGGTTGATTTTAGCATTATATCTCGCTTCATACAAGACACTGAATCGTGGATCATAGCCACAAATTCCATATTCACGATCTCGTCATGTTGTCTGCTCATACACTGCGTAAATAGTGTGTTAGCGAACACCTAAAACCAGCCAGATAGAGACATTTGAAATTTGGCATACTTCATTGTGAAAGATGAAGGCGCTGGTGGAGAACTATCTCAATATTGTTGATAAACAACGGAAACTCGCATGGAGCTGCCCGTCGCACAAAGAGGGAGACCTGTGCCCGCTGGGATAAGTTGACCGATATGATCCAAGGAGGACCCTAAAAACGACTACATTATTCTAAAGGGCAGTTTCCATAAAGTGTTATAATTTTCATAAGGAAGAGTGAGTAAATCACCTATGCAGATTTCGCGAGTTTGGGTATATGCCATCGGCGTAATAGGTTTGCTTATGCTGATCTCCGGTGTGGTGTATATAGTCACATCAAACAACAGTCAGAGACTGTCCCGGATAATTCCTGCTATGCCCACCAATCTGGCGGTGGATTCCAGCGCGACCTCAATCAAAATCAGATGGACGGAGCCATCTAAAAATGCCAAGGTGTTCGTGATTTTCCGCAACGGGTCTGATGTAGCCTACGTTTCTGGCAGCCACAATACCTTTACGGATACGGACTTAAGGCCAGCGACGCAATACGACTATTCAGTTATCGCGGTGAACCTCGCCGGGCAATCTCAAATATCTAGTTTAAGCACGAAAACATTGAACCCTCCTATCACTGTCACGATATTTGCGGTAGGAGTCCATGAGAATGGGCAAGAAGGAGTCGGAATCTTTAACGCACAATATGGCAATGTCGATGCAGCAGTTTTCGTCACGGATGACAAGACCAACTATAAAACAAGGTTGCCATCAAAAGGCTACTACGAACTGCGCGAAAATGATCAGACATCCACTGGTGTCACCGTGTTCACGACAGCCGAGGTAGGCGATAACCTAAGTATTGCCGTAATTGGCAACGAACACAATGGCAACGGATTAGAAAATTTTTTAGCTGATATCGCGGGCTGGGCGACGAACGAAGAGATTGTTGGTTTCCCGTGGTCATTATTGACTGGCTCGGCTGGAGCCGACGATGCCCTTGGCGACATGTACAAACAGCTTGCCGGTTTAGGCGACCATCCAATGGGTAATTATGTGGCTCAGTGGAACGTCGATAATAATTGGGGAGTCGGGACCTACTCGGATATCGGCTGTACCAGGCCTGACGGCCAGGTGGGTCTAAGGCTATGGATCCAGATCACATGCCCTGTGTACGATTATGCGAATGAGTCGACAAACGCGACTTCTATAGATGGAAGGTGATCTGCTATGCTTCCAGATGCCCTCTATTAACTCTACGGCGGCCCGGTTTTCGCCCAAGGCATACAAAGCCTCGGCTTTGGCCATGTCCACTAAATATGAAACACGTCCCATAATAGTTTTGTTAGCAACTGTCCGTAAAACTTCTATATTTATTTTGTCTTCAGGCTCTTTGACGATTACACTGTTAAATGTTGTCACAAGTTCGTTAGTTTACTTTTCGAGATCAGTGAGGATCTTGGAGAAGATAGCCAACGGAGGATTTCCCAAACAATCAGTTTTACAAAAGCCCTAATGTAAAATGCCTGGTTGGCCAGATTTCCTTGGGTCTTGCCAGAACTGTATCGAGCTAAACAATTTGAATAATTGTATTACTATTTTTTCAGGGCTTCTTATGTTTATCCTTGCTGGATTGCTTAACATCTTCCCTAGCAATTGGTATTATATTTTGCTGATACCCTCGGAAATATTGTCCGTTTAAAACTGGACTGATTTCAGCACGAATCAGAAGATGCGTGGCATTCACATCCTTAACGTCCACAAAGTCCTCTGATACTTCTAAGAAAATCAATTTGGGGGCTTTATTTTTCCAATATATGGTCGTGATAAAAACCCCTTTAGACTGCTCCAAAAAGGTATAAAACAGGATAACTCTTCCTCGGAATACCTGGCAGCAGGGGACGGCATAATCAGGGATAAATTCCTCACCGAGGCATAGATTACCTTCCTTTAAAGGTAATAATGCCTTTTTCAAAACTTGCTCAATTCTTGCTCCCGGTCGCGCTGGTGTAATAAACAAAAAGATTTCAGCATTGTGCCTCGCTGTACTACGAATTGCAATCCAGAACGTAATAGGAAGGTCAAATATAGCCTTTGCTTTCCGTTGTGCTATCCGCGCAGCGGCAGGAATGAGGACTTCCTGAATCCAGTCAGCATCTGGGTCACCCATAACTTCATATCCCGGACAGTAGCTTACCGCTGCCAGTTCCTTTCTGGACAATTCTATGACCAATCTCTTGCTCATAATGTTTCTCCTTCTTTGTACCCCAGATATGATGCTGCTTTTTTTAAACTATTTAAAATTCGCGCGAGGTGTTCTTTAATCGTAAGTCTCAGAAGATGAGCGCCTTTATCATCTTCTTCCGACAGTTGATCGCATAAGTCTGGTGTGTTAAAACCAAGGGAAATTAATGTTTCCGAGAGCTCGCTGGGTAGAGGTTTGTTTTGAGTGCTGAAAATGCCTGGGTCCATGGCAATGAGAAATTGCGCGATCTGATTCCATGAAAAAAGACGACTAATAGCCTCGGTCTCGCCATCAGAACAATCCAGCAAGAGGCAGAAACCATCGTCGCAGCACTGAAAACTCAATGACCCATTGCTTCCATCCTTTGCGATGGCAATTAATCCTTTCTCAGCAATAGTTGAGTCATTTTCATATTGCATCTTACGATTATCATCATGCTCAAGCGATTCATATACCGGTTGTGGCATTATCATGTTCTTATTCATTACTGATTCGTTTAAAAGAATAGTCACGCAAGAAAAACATAGAGAAGAAATTGGGCAATTTTTAAAGGACTCGACGGAGTTGTTTGAGGTGGGCGTTTCCAACGAACCTGAAATCGAAAACATTTTGTCCCCCTGATTAATCGTCCTACCGCACCTAAAGCAGATGAAATCACTTCTGGTTTCATTATTTATCATGTTCCCTCCTTTCTGATTTTGACTTAACTATTATAATGGTTATTTCTGATCGTAAATGATATTCCTGGTTCATATCATTCATTTGTCCATATATATTTAGTTTGCTGGGAATGATAATTTTTACCCAGTTTTGCAACAATCAAGCACCAAAACTTTCCCAGCGTAAGCCTGAATATCTCCAGGATTGAACGCCAACGCTTTGTCAAAATCCGCTATTGCCTTATCGTATTTTCCCAAACTAGCTAATGCTTCACCCCGGTATGTATAAACATCCTTATCCGTAGTTTTTAACTTAATAGCCTTGTTATAATCTAAAATAGCTTTTTCATATTCGTCCAAGTAATAATATGCTAAACCTCGATTTGAATAAAACAAGCCAATATCAGGATAAAGCTTAATTGCCATGTTGTACCATTCAAGTGCTTCATCGAAGCGATAAAGCTTGTAGTATGCAAGACCAAGGTTATTGAATATACCTACACTTGCGCCATCAATTCTAAGCGCCACTATAAAATCAGCAATCGAATCTTCGTATTGGTAGGTGCGACCAACAGCAATACCACGATATTCGTATGCGATACCATTATTAGGGTCCAAATCAATAGCTTTAGTGAAGAACCTAATTGCCTGCTGGTACCAATCCTTTTCCAAAAAGTATTTCCCGACATCGAGATAAGTTTCGTATATTTTAATATTGGCATGCTCATTCTTTTTCATTACACTTCCTCCTGAATCCCTTTCTTTTTTATGCTTACATTCTACAGTGCTATTATAATGGTTATTTATGAGGCTAAAGTCCAAAGTTGGACAAATTTAATCTGCGGAACTAGTCTCATAATTTGACGACATTTCTGAAACTTGTCATGATGATTGGGACCAAATTCAAACCAAAGGAGTGGAAATTATCCATGAAAATTGAAATAGATGCACGAGACCCATATCATAACATCTTCTTTTATTACTCTGGACCATCCAGCCGAAAAACGAATGATAAAGAAACCGTTAGGAGGCCTAAATGAGCGGGACCCAATTTAAGAATGCCTACTTTATTAAACTAGGAAGGGGTGGAAAGTGGGAAAGCCTCAGTATCGAAGAAAATAAGGCAAGGATTGGTTGGAGGAACCAGGCGCTGGGAGACCTTTGGAGAAAAGACTGGGGGAAAATACGGGACGAGTTACGGACAGAGGTGAAGAGCAAGGGCAAAGCCACCCAAGACTTCAACATGCTCAAAACGTTTGTGGAATCGACTCCTGCAGACGTTTGGATAACATTCTACCAGACTCGTCTTTGGTGGTGCCACCTAGCTGATTCCAGAGTCGAGGAAGACGACGTCTCCAAATACCGGTACGTTAGCGGAAAATGGTCCGATCAAGACATCAACGGGCATACTCTGGTTGTGGAGGACATCCCTCCTGTCCTGGCTCAAATTCAAGCCTATCGGTCGACGATCTGTAAAGTCAAAGAGGTTGACGCCCTTGGAAGGGTGTTGAATGACCAGCCAAGTCGAACCTTTCAGGAGATTTCAAGAGCTAGAGACGGCCTAATAACGCAAGTTCAGCTGGGACTTCAGGGATTGCATCCAACAGAATTCGAGGCGTTAGTTGAGTCGCTTTTCAGCAGGGCCGGGTGGCATCGGATCAGTCGGGAGGTCGCGGGGACAACAAAGTACTACGATTTTGAGTTCGAGGAACCGATAACAAGCGAACGATATCAAGTTCAAGTTAAGTCTGCCGCGGACGCCGCCGACTTCGCAAAGTACGTGAGCCAGTTTTCGTCGCGGGGTTATACGAGATTGTACTTCGTCGTGCATAGTCCAGCAACGAATCTGATGAAATACGAACCTGGAACGTGGCAAAAAAAGGCGGATCTTGTATTGCCGACACGTCTGGCTCAGATGGTAGTTGATTTGGGTTTAACCAATTGGCTCATGAAGAAGACCAAGTGAAGCACTTGGGCCACCTCGGACTACGCTGATACCGGTCGCGATCCAATGCCTGCATATATTTGATGTGGGTGGAAACAATATGCCGTCCCGATGAGTTATTAGAGTCTTTTAGTGTTTTTTGCAAGTAGGAATTCCCCACTTTTGCAAAACTTTTTCCCCGGCGCCGGTGGGGAAAATTAAGTTAACTTAAAGTATTTCACCTCCTCTCTCTTTTCTACGTTTATTCACTGTCTTA
>Ga0182027_10010186_pt1 | contig 13401 bp, 10 predicted proteins | sample 712E1DmetaG_FD_121300 | JGI IMG/M metagenome (GOLD analysis project Ga0182027, IMG submission 121300) | Permafrost microbial communities from Stordalen Mire, Sweden - 712E1D metaG (Illumina Assembly) | ecosystem: Environmental > Terrestrial > Soil > Wetlands > Permafrost | place: Sweden...
GGACAACGTTTAAGTCAGGTACAGCGTGATTGGGGTAATTGGATCAGTGTTGCCGGGTTAAAACCCGGCTGTACGGCTCAAGATGCTTTTAACCTTACTGTCAAAGCCTGGCAACAGGGCTTGGCTTACTGCTATATTACAGACTCCGGATACATTGCCATTCCTTCATGGTTGGAGGATTATGCCAGATTATTGAAAGACTATGAAGACAAAAATACACCCATTTAACACAAAGCTAATTGCCGATGCTTCAAAACGCAAAATAATCTTCAATCAGGCTAGTCCTACTATGTTACTTCAGGGATGTTGGCAAGAAATTGAAAAATCTCTTCCTCTGTATTGTAAAAGTGCGGAGATATACGAATACATTTATTACCATCGAGGCCGTCTCTTAATGAAACTACGAATCCGCCGGCATCCAACTTGTTGCGAAGTTGGACAATATCCCGCTTCTTCGAAGAGAAGGTAGTAATTCCGGAATTACGTTCAGTCACGTTAGTGCCAAATACCTTATAACCCTTCTCCTTTAGTGCCGGAACAATAAGACTCCGGAGCATAGACAATCTACCAGCGATGTTTTCTATCTTTATTTCAAACAACAATTCAAGCGCCGCATGAAGACCGACAAGGCTAACAATACTGACGCACGCCGGTTCGAAGCGCTTTGCTGAATCCAGGAAACAGAGATCGTAATTAGTATAGCTTTTACTGGATTGAACACATTTCCAACCGGCTAAAACAGGGCTCAGTAGGCCGAGGTTTTTCTTTTTTATATATAAGATACCGATACCAATCGGACCTAGAAGCCATTTATTAGCCCCTGCTGCCAGAAAATCTATATGAGTGGTATCAATCGGAAAAGCCCCCAAACTCTGTATCGCATCTATGCAAAAGAGAATGTTCTTCTGATGTAAATACGATCCGATTGAAGAAACATCAATCCTGAACCCTGATATATAATTGACGGTTGATAAAGAAACGAGCCGGGTGTTTTTATCCGTCAAATTAACGATATCTTCCAATGTTACGATGCCATCTTTATTCCTGGGGATAAATTTGATTTGTACCCCCCTGCTTTGCAGATTCAACCACGGATAGATGTTGGAAGGGAAATCTCCGTCAGCAATCACAACATTATCCCCTTTTTGCCAGGATAGTCCCGCGGCGACCAGACTTAATCCCAGAGATGTTGATGAGATAAAAGCAATTTCATCCTCATTCGCGCCTAAAAAAGCGGCTGCATATCTCCTTGTCTCGTTCTCTATGTCGCTGTAGATATACTCCCATTGCCCTTCAGATGATGCCCGTTGAGTATATGTGCTAATGGCTGACACTACACAACGAGGGAAAGGTGATACTGCCGCATGAGCCAAAAATGTCTTCGAAGCTGTAATTGGAAATTCGTGGTGTCTCAGTCGCGGGTCATCAAGCAAATTGCAGATATTCATCATCGTTCGCCTTAGTATCGATTTACAGCTTTGACCAAAATAGCTTGTACCAATCGATAGTTTCTCTCAACCCATCTTCCAGTGAGATAGACGGCTGCCACCCCATCATCTTTTTTGCCTTACTGGTATCCAGACATTTATATACAGGGATAGCTTTTGGGGAACCGTGAAAAACGGGTTCTCTTTCCTGTCCATCGTAAAGGCGGCTGATTAATTTAACTAAATCTCTGACGGATATAGGATTGCCACCGCCAAAATTGAAGGCTTCACCGGAGGTAAGGGTGATGTTTTCCGCGACCGCTAAATAACCCCTTGTCATATCACTTATATTGAGATAATCGAAGGTTGAGGTACCGTCATCCCGCGCCCCAAAATCAAAAGGAAGACCGTTGATAAGATTGGTAATGGTTTTGGGGATAATCGTGCTAAAGTTGATATTTCCCGGTCCATAGGTGTTGATAAAACGACATACAGTTGCCTTTATTCCATAGGTTTTTACATAACAGCGGACCGCAATGTCACCAGCTACTTTTGAAGGACCGTAGAGGCTACCGGCTACCAGAGAGGGGTGCTCTTCGGTTATCGGATTACTTTGAGTGGTGGTTCCATAAAATGCTCCGCTGGAAGCAAAGATTAAAGTTCTGGGATGCGGGGATGTTCTCACAGCTTCTAAAATAGCGTAGGTTCCCATTACATTTATTGAGAGTGATTCGTAAGGGAAAGCGTTGAAAATTGGAACAACCGGTTGGGCAGCAAGATGAAAAATATTATCAATTTCAAAACGTTCGAGGCTCAATTTAAGCAAGTCCAGGTCTCTAACATCCCCGTTAATGTATTTTACACGGCCGGCAAGTCCGGCTAATACCAAATATGAGTTGCTAGGAGTTTCGCGGTCAAGTACATAAACCCTGGCGCCTCTATCTAAAAGTTGCTCACACAGGTGCGAACCACCAAAGCCATATCCGCCGGTAACCAAACATCTTTTATTTTCCCAGAATCCAGAAGTCACATTTTCCATATATCTACCATAAACGATTAGCCATTTTTTAATACCTGCCGGTGGTCTAGTTTTTATCAAATGATAATGAGATAATATTTTCCTATCACGACCTCTTTATTACTATTCTCGTCTAATTATGACTATAGGTATATTCGTATCCATACTTAATGTTGTGCTAAAATGTTACTTAATTACTGAAAGCCTTTTATTGGTAATTTATTCAACTATAGGCGATATGCCGCTTAAATCATGTAAATATGCTTTGGACGGTTATTACGCTTGTCACTGGGAATTAAAAGAGTTAATATTAGGATTAATTGGGGATTTTTTAAACAAGCCTATACCTACTAATAGCAAGGGGGAAGTATGACTAACATCATATTAGCTGATGACCATGTCGTTGTTAGACACGGCCTGCGGTTAACATTGGAGGAGCTGGGATTCAATGTTATTGGGGAGGCATCTGACGGGCTAGAGGCGATTCAACTTGTTGAAAAATTGAAGCCGGATGTTTTATTATGTGACCTGATGATGGGAAATATGAACGGTCTAGAGGTAGCCCGGCGAGTGAGTAAGCTGTATCCTAAAGTCGGTATAATAATTCTTTCGATGTATTCGGATGAGAGCTACGTAATTGAGGCACTACGCGCGGGTGCTAAAGCCTATGTACTAAAAGATTCCTCCGCTGAAGATTTGATGCATGCGATTAACGAAGTCATTAAAGGGAAGCATTATTTAGGGTCATCGCTTTCTGAAAGAGCGATTGAAATGTATGCACAAAAGACCACGAATGGTATTCAGGAACCGTTCGATACCCTGAGTGCCCGTGAAAGGGAAATACTGCAGATGGTGGCACAGGGAATGACTAGCAATGATATATCAGAAAAACTTTTTATCAGTTCGCGAACGGTAGACGCGCACCGTTCCAAATTGATGCATAAACTTAGCCTGCATTCGCGCTCTGATTTGATTCGTTTTGCGCAGCGCCGCGGTATAATTCCTTCTGAAACTCCTTTTTCTAAAGAATAATACAATAAGTATCTTTGTCTTTGCTCTACCCTACAAAGATGAGATTGGTATTCATGTCAGAGTTCATGGTTTGTAATCGGTGAAATATTATTTTCTACTGATCCTTGTTTTAGCGGGGCTGCGATGATAATGACAGTACCGCTTCCAATTTTAGACTTTACCTCAGAGTAACCGCCTATTTGTTTGAGCCGCTCGCTAATACTGAAGAGCCCTAACCCCCCGGAGCCTCTGTTTTTTAATATTGTCGTGTCAAATCCAATACCATCATCTTGAACAGTAATATGTAGAATATTGTCCTGTTTTATTGTTCGTATCTTAATTTTATGAGCATTCGCGTGTTTAATAGAATTGACGAGCAGTTCACGGGTCATCTGAAAAAGCAGAACACGAACATCCTCGTCAAGATATTTTACCTTGGAGTCATCTTTGTAGCTAATAAGAATACCATGTCTCTCTCCAAGAATCGCGGCGAGTCTTTCCAGCGCTACCTCAAGCCCAAAATCATAAAGCACGGTAGGACTAATTTCAAAAACAAACATGCGCGTTTCATTTAATATTTCTTTTACATTACCCTGGATTTCCTTCAAGCGTTGGGTAAAAGCACTAGAAGTCGAAGAGTTTATTAATCTCCCTAATTGAATGCTACATAGGGACATGCTCTGACCAATTCTATCATGGACTTCCTGGGCAATTCTGCGCCGTTCACGTTCCTCGGCCAGTGTTAACCGTGAAGCCAGTAGTCGTAATTCTTTGTTGGAGTGTTCCAGTGAGGCTGTACGTTGCAATACCTGAGCTTCGAGGTTATCCTTCGCATTTAAAACGTAATCTTGTGCTTGTTTGCGTTCGGTAATATCCTGGACATAGATTAGATACCCGGTAATTTTTTTTCCTGCGGTTAATAATGGCGCAATCGCTACATCAATTTGAATAATTCCGGATTTAGAGGTTTTATAACGTTTATTTTGGTTTACTTTTTCAAAATTAAAAGGAGCTTCATATTTTACGGCTTCTCCGCGATGCAATATAAGCTTCGCATCATCATTTATATTCGGGTCTTTAAAAAGTTGGAAACCACTTATTTTATTAACATCAGGAATACCGAATATTTCCAGAAAAGCTCTATTGCAGGTGACAAATATACCATTAACATCATAGAGTTCAATGCCGATGGGTGATTTCTCAAATAAATTCCTGAATTGTTCCTCACTGCGGAACAAGGAATCTTCAATGCGTTTACGCTCCTCAATGTCCGTAAGGACTATCAACCGTTTGGTTAAATATCCTTCTTCGTCAGGCCTGGCAACACCTTCCAACCATGCCGCGAAGGAAGTGCCGTCCTTGCGACGCATACGAAGTTCACAACCCCTTTTTTCCTCCGGTTCAAAATCTTTACGGTATACAGAATAGAAGATATCCTGTGATTCGGGAGCAATGAATTTGGTAAATTTTGATCTGCTAAGGTCACGCCTTTCCATTTTTAATAACCTGGCAGCAGCCAGATTGGCTTCAGTGATAATGTTGTTTCCATTCAGTGTGAAATGCCCTAATGGCGCGAAATCGAATAACTCAATATATTTATCGCGCGATTTCTCGAGTTCAATTTGTGCCCGCCTTAGTTCCTCTGCCTGCATTTCGAGTTCAATTTGATGTACCGCGAGTTCTTGCGAAAGCTTAACAATGTCGTCAGTTGACATTACATGTTTTCCATTTTTTTTCTCCAGCAGTTTTTCTGCCCGCTGACGCAGTTCCAAAGTTTTCTCTCGTGCAATTGTCTCTTTTTCCATTCTCAACCTCCTGAAGAGTTAATTATGTTGATATGTTTTAAGCTTTATTAATCGGTCATATTAACTATTCTATCCCGCATAATACTCAAGACCAGGCACGAAATATATTTCTTTAGTCCGCCCCTATTTTACCACTAATAGCGTTAAACAATTTAGACGAGGACGTCTTAATATCTATTGACTTTCAGGTAGTAATGTTCCATATTTAAAACGTGGAATTATTTGGGACATCGGGTATACGACGTTTAGTTGACCGGGATCTGGTCCACTTGTCCATGGAAGTTGGATTAGCGGTTGGAACTCTCTATAAGAACGTATTAATCGGGCGAGACACCAGAACATCCGGAAGTACCTTGCTGCACGGGGTTATGTCCGGAATTCTGGCGACAGGTGCCCGTTGTAGCGACGCCGGTATCCTACCCACCCCTACTCTGGCCTTTGCCACCCGGGATTTTTCAGCCGGAGTGATGATAACTGCCTCCCACAATCCACCTCAATACAACGGTATCAAATTAATAAATCCGGATGGTTCAGCCTTCTCTATCGAACAACAAAGACAGATTGAAGATATTGTTCACGGTACATTATTGGCAAATATTCAATGGGACAGGATGCAGTGCGGTGAAATATGCAGCACAGCGAATGAACAACATATAACCCGTATTATGCAAGATTTTAAAGGTGGTCTCAAACTCAGGGTAGTTGTAGATTGCGGATGTGGAGCTGCATACTATATTACTCCGGAGTTATTAGCCAGAATGGGTTGCGATGTAAAAGACATTAGCTGTTTTCCCAGTGGGACATTTCCCCGCGATGCCGAACCCATCGAGACTAACTTGAGTGATTTAATACGTACCGTCCGGGAAACCGGAGCTAATTTAGGCATTGCCCATGATGGGGATGCCGACCGGATGATGGCAGTCGACGATTTGGGTAATTTTATTCCGGGAGATAAATTGTTGGTAATATTAGCCCAGGCGTCCGGTGCTAAAAAAATCGTTACCACACTAGATTCTTCCATGATCATTGAAAGTACGCATCTAGAGGTGAAACGTACCAAGGTGGGTGATCCTTATGTATCAGAAGAATTAAAAAACGGGGGCGGATTCGGCGGCGAGCCTTCGGGAACATGGGTCTTTCCAAAAATTTCGTTGTGCCCCGATGGAATTTATGCTGCCGCAAAGATATGCGCCATTGCCAGCCGTCATAAATTATCTAAACTGGTTGATAGTATTCCGTCCTATCCCCTGATACGCGGAAATGTATCCAGTGACGGAATAAAAATGACAGAATTAAAACAAAATTTAATAGCCGAATTAAATCCAGTATCATGCGACATTATTGATGGTATCAAATTAAACTTTGAGAACGGCTGGTTACTAATCCGTCCTTCCGGCACTGAGCCGAAAATCCGGATTACCGTTGAAGCGACGACCGAACTAGCTAGCCGCCAATATTTTAATAATGCTGCACGAATAATCAGGGAAAATACACGGTGATAAAAAATATGAACATAACCAAAGCTGTTATTCTCGCCGCCGGTGAAGGGACACGCATGCGCCCCCTTACACTTAATCGCCCAAAAGTGATGCTTCCCATTGCTAATAAACCGATATTGGAACATGTGATGGTCGAAATGCAGCAGACTGGTATTAGCGAGTTCATTTTCGTCGTCGGGTATCATGACGAGCAAATTAGAAATTACTTTGGTAATGGGGAAAAATGGGGAATAGGTATACAATATATCAAACAAAAAGAGCAGTTAGGCACAGCCGATGCCCTGGCTGCAACGGAAGGGTTGTTAAATGAGACCTTTTTACTGGCAAATGGGGACGCAGTCATTGGACATCAAGATATCACGCAGTTGATCGGGAGAGACGGAAATGTTCTCAGTACAATCGAATTACCGGATGTTAGCGGTCTGGGAGTGATTAAGGTTAAATCCGACCATGTCGTCAAAATTTATGAAAAGATGCAAAACCCGCCTTCTCATCTGGTGAATGCCGGCTTATATCTTTTTTCTCCGGATATCTTCGATGCCATTAAAAAAATAGCGAGGTCGCCCCGTGGTGAGTATGAGTTGACTGATGCTATTCAAATGCTTGTAGATAGCGGGCAGAAAGTATCCTGCCAGGAAATAAATAGCTGGTTGAATTTCAGTTATCCATGGGACCTACTGGCGGCAAATGAGGAAGTTATGGCCAAACTTGAACCGCAAATGTCAGGTCAGATGGAAGAAAACGTCGTGATAAATGGTCCTGTATCTATAGGACAAGGTACTATAATACTGTCGGGCTCATACATTGTCGGGCCTGTGATAATCGGCCGGAACTGTGTCATCGGGCCGAATTGCTATATCCGCCCCGTTACTGTTGTCGCGGACGGTTGTCATATCGGGGCAGCGGTTGAAGTGAAAAATTCCATTATCATGTCCGGCAGTAAAGTCCCTCATTTGAGCTATGTTGGCGATAGTATTATTGGCGAGAACTGCAACCTGGGCGCTGGCACAAAGATTGCCAATCTCCGGTTGGACGAGCAGACCGTAAAAATAGGCGATTTAGATACTAAAAGGCGGAAATTAGGTGCCATAATCGGAGATAACGTAAAAACCGGAATTAATTCCTGCATTAATACCGGCACTGTTATAGGTAATGATACATTTATCGGACCTGGTGCCCGCGCTTCCGGGATAATTCCTCCGGGCTCGAAAATAAAATAAACTCATCATTTTCGATTCATTTCTCCACGTTCTTTAGTTCTAATGTCTTTATTCACAATTTTAACCGTTTCGCTCACGCCATTGAAATAAGAAAGAATGCATTTGTATATTTTACTTTCCTTACATCAATTTTCCGGCTTAAATGTCAAATTCTACTTGCTTAATTTTTTGAATCCCTTATCAGCCGTTTCGCCCGGTCCGTTAGCCATGTTTAGACCTCCATTGTCCAATGTTACCTTCTAAAATATTCACCATAATTTACATCTTGTCAGTCCGCTTAGGGCTACTTACTTATTCACATCATCATTTCATGCAGTTAAATGGCGAGTGCTAGGCCCATCTAAATACAGCTCTAATCAGCCGGATAACGATACAAACAACCGCAACCACCAATGCAATGTAGACAATTGTACCGCAACTAAAAACAAAAAGACATGGCGCCCACAAAATTACTGGCACGATACCGATGTCTAATAATAGTCCCGTATTTCCTCCCTTATTTTATCTGGATTTTCCTTATTCGGGCAATCCAATTAAAATGATTGCTCAATCCAAAATCTAAACACGTCCCATTACCATCTGCCGGTCTTTTTCTACTACGTATTTACTCATATACAAGCCGGATTACAGGCACTATACTAGGTAATAGATGGAAATATATAGGTATTTAGTTAGTATATATCACAGCTGAAACCGAAAAGGAGTGAGAATCAAATGTTAAAATCATTTCTCTCCAAAATACGCACTAACGTAGTGCTTCAAATTATCACTACCGTTACTGTGGCAGTGACTACGATAGTAGCATTCACTTTCACTTCAATCGGAGCGGTAAACGGGGTAAATGCTGCATCTGCCTCGGCATCCATTAACTTAATTTATTATGGTACAAATAGTAGTACGACTGATCAAAGCATCATCAATGCCAATCCTGAATACTTAGTGAATAACAGCCCGGTAGGTCCTTGGGGAGGGAACGCCAATATTAGCAAATTTATGTCCGCGGGAATTAAATACTTTGACTATATTGATGGTGGATATGAGGGTATAGTATCACAGGCCATACCCAATGATTTACAGTCTAATCTTAACTACATTAATGCCATTGCCAAAGCCGGGGCATATGGCGTATTTGTCGATGAAGTGTCTGCGTCACCCTCAGCTTCCGCTCTTAACTATCTTAAACAACTAGCTGACAGGGCTCATTCACTCGGGCTTAAGGTTGTCTTCAACGTCGGTGTTGACTCATGGTCAGATTCCTTAATGAGTTATTGTGATTTCATAAACAGCTCCGAGGTCTGGAATAATAACACGCTAACAGCCAGCCAGATTAAATGGGCAAGCCGGACATGGTTCTTAACACAGGGTGTAAACGATGCTACTACGGCAGCTAATCTTACTCAGGCCGCCTGGAGTAAAGGTATTAAGGCTGAATATGTCTGTAGTTCATATATCGCATTACCAACCTGGTTAGCGAACTATATTACGCTGATTGAATCGTCTTCTACGACCACAGTTGATACCCCGATAGCTACACCGATAGCTCCAGTAGTGGTTGATATCCCGATAACTACAGCAGTAACTCCAGTAGTGGTTGATACCCTAATAGCTACATCAGCAGTTCCAGTAGTGGTTGATACCCAGATAGCTACATCAGTAACTCCAGTAGTGGTTGATACTCAGATAGTTACATCAGTAGTTCCAGTAGTGGTTGATACCCAGATAGCTACATCAGTAACTCCAGTAGTAGTTGATACCCCGATAGCTACACCAGCAATTGTTATCAACCAGCCTCCGACGTCAGGAAATACAAACGGCACTTTCTTATCAAGGTTATGGCAATCGGTAGCAGCAATCTGTGCCCTTTATTTAATTTATTGGGTATTTAAAAATGTAAGAATGTCAAATAAACAGAATAAGGCAGGTAAGAAATTATGATTAACAAAGATGATATCTACAGATCGGAAGCGGAGTTGATGCCCAAACGTAGAAGTTTGTGTAAGTCAGTAGAGATGGAAATAGTAGGAGCTTCTGCTTTAATGGAAGCAGAGACACTTTTAGACAGTAAAAGTTCAGATTATGCGCTGGGATTCCTAAACGGATTCGCTCATTGTTTGAAATTGGGTGAACGTTTTGATGTCATCAATTATAAAAAGGATGGGATACTGCTTAAATAACCGACTGATATCGGATATTATATTATAATATGTTCTAAATAATTCATGGGGGGCTTAAGCCCCCCATGAATTATTTCTTTATTTTTTCTTTCCGCGTATTCGGATTATCACAGCGCCAACTACAACAATAGCTATTAATACCGCCGCTCCGATTACGATCCACATAACAGTATTTGTTTTCGTTTCGGGGGTATGGGTAGCTTCATTTCCGGTTACTATAGTAGGTTCGGTGGCAGAGTATTCCCTAACCCGCAAATTATCGTAGGATACATCAAAGGATTTATTAAGATCATATGTTATTAAAGCCAGACCGGGATTCATCAGGGGGGGAGAATCGGTTTGGTCAATATAATTGGTGTCGTCAATCAATACTATTAACCGATCCGTATTATCTTGTTTAGAAATGACGGCAGTCAATTTGTACAATGTTCCGGCTTGAACCACGTCATTTGCCTTCACAGGAGGTGAAAGTTGTGACCAAATATTATCGACCACTTTATTAAGAGCAGCATTATTCCAGAATATATCCAGAAAGGCTTCATATTTATTGGAGACTGTGAGGTATCGCGGGCAGAGAATCGCACTACCGGCTTTAATATTTGGATTAACGTCAACTTCAGCCACATAGTTGTCCGGGAATGTTTTCAATACGCCGTTATCAAATATCTCAGCAATAGGCTCGCTTGCGGCACTACCCTGTTGCCGGAACATCCCGTTTTGAATACTCTGTGTTGCTCCGCCATAGTTGATTTGGTGGATGTTGTTATTGGTCCAGGTAGCATCCTGAAAATCATCTCCCCATAGAAAAGTATTATGAATGTTACTGGAAGTGGTTACGGCAGTATTGCCATAATACATATATATCTTTACTGTCCCAGATGCCGGAATAAAAGGAACCTTGACCCAAAAATCGGCAGAGTTAGAGATTACATTATCCATCCAGTAGGCAATCTCATTGATATTATCGCTGTTTACGAACCTGATATCACCGAAGTTTGCCTGCATATTAGCATTTAAGATAACCGGTATTTTAATCTGGTAATCAGTGAGATCGGCGCCGGATTTTTCAGTTATCGTAACCTCAACGCGGTGACTCCAAACTTCGTTCCACCACTTGTCGGGCGCCGGCGGTGCGGTGAAGCTGGCGGATATAGTATGGTCAGCGTTAACATTGGTGAACGTATAGCTTTTTACCACCGGTATTACTAACGAGCCATCCACCGTCAAAGTGGCAATAGAATTACCGATATCAGGTTTTAGATTGAATGTTTGGCTTGAACCCGGATTAACCGCGACATCGCCGGTGGGTGAAATAGTGCCGCCTACTCCGGTAGCGGCGGTAATAGTGTAAGTGTTACCGAAAGTCACGACAATCGTATGAGGAACCATAATACTGTTAATAATGTAAGGATTGGTAATAGCCATTGAAACGCCATTATCGGTAATTCTGGCAATATGATATCCGGTATTTGGAGTGATGGTAATTGTTACCGTAGTTCCAGAATTCACTGTTTGAGTCGCCGGGCTTACTTTTCCGTGTCCACCAAGCACAGAAGCATTGATTTTGGCTGTACCTGCCGGTGGCGTCCAGTCGGCACGACTCCAGTTACCTTGCCGGTCGGTAGTAAACTGCGTTTGCGTTACCCCGTCCGGTGTCATAATAAAGACCTGGGGAACGTTGCCACTTCGCCAGGAGGTGAAGAAAATAGCGCCAGCGATCGAACACCAGGTAGGCTGGTCATCGTTAGCAGTATTGTTCGTTAAGCGGACCAAGTTAGTGCCATCGGAATTCATAACATATATCTGGCTGTTGCCATAAAGCGTTGTACTATAAACCAGTTTGCTGTTGCTTATCCAGGACGGGTAATTATCCGTAGCGGCATTGGTAGTCAGCCGTTTTTGATTGCTGCCGTCGGCATTCATCACGTAGATTTCATAATTACTGTCACGGTTCGATGCGAAAGCGATCTTGGTGCCGTCGGGTGAAAAAGCAGGCATAATGTCAGAAGCGGCATTATTGGTAAGTCGTGTCTGGCCGCTGCCATCCGCATTCATGACATAGATTTGATAATTTCCGTCACGGTTCGAGACAAAGGTTATCTTAGACCCGTTCGGAGAGAAATTAGACATACCATCGAAGGCAGTATTATTAGTCAACCGTGTTTGGTTACTGCCATCAGCATTCATGACATAGACTTCGTCATTATAGTCGCGATATGAAGTGAATGTAATCTTACTGAAGTCCGGTGAAAATATCGGCCAGGCTTCTTGGAAAGTGTTATTGGTCAACCGCGCAATATAGACAGCATCCGAACTCGCGGCATAGACTTCTTCATTACCATCCTTGGCAGAGATAAAAGCAAATTGACCAGGACCACTCTGCGTCGTAACACCAGTTCTAACTGCTGCAGATACTACGATTGGAGGGCCAGAAGTGGCTGCCAGTGCCGATTGTACCGGTATGATTATCATCGCCAGCAATAATATTATGCCCAATAATCCTCTGAAAATTTTTGTCATTCCCCTTTTCATTTACTCCCCTCCGATTTATAACTTATTATCGCGTAACATTTTTGTTCTGTGGTTAATAAGGTACTACTTACATCTTCATGCAATTAGGAAAATAAGTATATTAGTAGTGATACGTAATACCTTTAATAAAAATTACGCGATTATATAGCCCCGCTTGTAGGTATATTAATGGTAGCTTTAAATCGCTATAACGTATACGACTTTAGATTAAAAACGAGAATAACTATTGACCGGACGTATCACATTCAAAAATAGCAACAGTAATTAGTAACAAAAAAATTAAAAAGGGTGCAGCGTAAATATAATTGAAAATACTTTTTATGCAAATATACGATTTAATAGAACAAAAGAAAGAGCCGGCTTGCCCTTAATAAGTTCGAGGTAAGCCAGCTCTTTGTACACCTTCTGACCAGCTAGATGAACAGTAACGCGTTCACTCGCTTATAACCTACCAGCCCAGAGAATGATTAGGATTCTCGGTAAACCGGTTGTCATTACTGCGCTATTAGTAGATTCGCATGATAACTAAATGAGCTGAGACAGAGCTTGCTCCACCCGCAGTCGGTGTAATGGTTAGCGCAGTTGAATTACCGGCGGGATTACGAACAGAGAGTACCGAATTGGGGACTGTCGTAGTCACAAGACATATCCCGACAATCTGACTGGTACCAGATGCACGCCCAACAACCGAATATGCCAGCTGAGCAATAGGTCC
>Ga0182027_10010187_pt1 | contig 13400 bp, 9 predicted proteins | sample 712E1DmetaG_FD_121300 | JGI IMG/M metagenome (GOLD analysis project Ga0182027, IMG submission 121300) | Permafrost microbial communities from Stordalen Mire, Sweden - 712E1D metaG (Illumina Assembly) | ecosystem: Environmental > Terrestrial > Soil > Wetlands > Permafrost | place: Sweden...
ACGACGCCGGCTACGTCAGCGTGCGCCGCCGTTATTCGCACGGGCTGAGCCTGCTGGCGAATTACACCTTCGCCAAGAATCTGAGTAATGCTCCCGAGTTCCGCTCACCTATGGCCGAGTCCGCGATTCCGCAGAACGATAACGACCTTGCCGCCGAGAAGGGGCCGGCCTGCGACGTGCGCCATCGCCTCTCGCTGAGCGCCGTATTCGAGTTGCCTGCTCTAAGAAGCGCGGACTGGCGGCGCGCGCTCACGCGCAACTGGCGGCTTTCCACCATCTACCAGGTGCAGAGCGGCTTCCCGTTTACGATTTCGGTTTTTGGCGATACCGCCAACGCGGGAGCCATTGTGGGGGAGAATCCCATTCGCGCGAACTACACGGGGCAGCCGGTTTTCGGCGCTGGCACGCGAACCACCGCGGAGTGGTTCAATCCGGCCTCGTTCGCCACTCCAGCCGCGTACACCTTCGGCAATGTGGGACGGAATACCGTCTACGGGCCTGGCATGCAAACGATGGATCTGGCGTTGGTTCGCTCGTTTGCGCTCTCCGAACGGCTGCGCATTGAGCTTCGGGGCGAGTCCTTCAACGCGCTGAACCATTCGAACTGGGATACGCCCAACCGCTTCGTCAACACGCCGCAATTCGGCACGATCACGGAAGCGTCAACGCCCGGCCGCGAGTTTCAGTTGAGTGCCAGGGTCTCGTTCTAAACCCGCGGCGGGGCCGGCTAACGAGTTTCGACTACGGAAGCCTGATATATGGTTGGCTAGAATCGCCTGGGAGCCTGGCCGAGCAATCGAGCGCGCGAGGGAAGATTCAGCGCCGAATCTGTAGCACGAAAGTTCGAGGCGACGAAGACATTCGCGGCTCGGCGCGCCACTTTGGCCGCAACCGCCGCGCACACCTCGTATCCACAGCTTTCCCGCGGGCCCCGCGGCGGAACCTGGATAGAAGTGCGGCCTAACCTGGCCAGCACTGCGGCCACACTTGGTTCATCCTCTATCCCCCAAGCGCATTCATCGAAAGTGAACTGTCCATCGCTTCCGGCGCGCGCTTGGCAGCCAGGTACTCCGACATCTCCACCCAGGCCGAACGGTCGCCGCGATGCCGCCGGGCTTCGCCCAGATCGAACGGCAGCGGATCCATCAGGCAGCGCCGCAGCCGGCCGCGGGCGTCCAGGCGGACACGCTCGCAACTGTCGCAGAACGGGAGCGACCGCGGTGTAATCCAACCCACGGTGAGCGGGCCGCCACGCCATTCCACCCGCCATCTGCGCGCCGGATCGCCAGGCGGCGTAGCCAGTGGCGCCATCGGCGCGCGCTCGCCGATCCAGCGCTGCACCTCGCTCACGGGAACGAACTCGGCATCCGCCCACGCCTGCCCGGTGCCGGTGCGCATCAGTTCGATGAAGCGCAACTCCACCCGGCGGGCGGCTGAGTAGTCCAGCAGCAAGGGCACATCGTCTCTCCACGCCGACCGCCGCAGCACGACGTTGAGTTTGAGCGGCGTCAAGCCTGCCGCCAGAGCCGCATCGATGCCGGATAGCGTAGCGCCGAGCCGCGCACCGCGGGTCAGACACGCGAACCGCGCGCCATCCAACGAGTCGAGCGACACGTTCACTCGCGCGAGGCCGGCTGCTTTGAGCGTTCCGGCCAAAGGCTCTAGCAGCGAGCCGTTGGTGGTCAGCGACACTTCCCGCACACCCGGCGTTGCGGCCAGGCGTTCGACCAGGCGCTCGATGCCTTTGCGCACCAGCGGTTCGCCGCCGGTGAGTTTGACGCGTTCGATGCCAAGCCTGGGCGCCAGCCAGTCTGCAAGTCCGGCGAGTTCGTCGAGTGGCAGAGGCGCGGACTCGCGCCTCGCCGCGCCTTCCGGCATGCAGTAGCGGCAGCGGAAATTGCAGCGATCGGTGACGGAGAGCCTCAGCAAGCGAGCCTTCACGCAAGCTCCAGGGATTTCCGCGATTCGGTTCGCGTGCTGGCGCCCCGCTCAACCCGCAGCCAGCCCGAAGTCAGAATTTGGCAACGAAGGCCGCCGCGTCCGCGAAGCCATTCCTCGGCGCCTGGTCCGGCCGCCAGGTCCATCCAGTAGCAGGGGTGGCATTCTTCGACGCCGCGCAGTTGAATCCCCTGCAATTGGAATTCGACGCCGATCAACGTATTCAGATCCGCTCCGCTGACGATGAGGTTACGGCGTAGCGCCGAAGGTTGCGTGCCGCCTAGACCCAGTTCGCGCCGCATCGCGCGGAACACCTCTCGGGAAAATAGCGTCACTTGCCCGAGTGAATGTTTCGCCGAAGCGAAGAACCGGTCGCCGCGCAGCCCCAGCCCGGCTACGCACTCGACTTCATCGAGTTCCTGAATTGGATACGGCAGCGCACCCAGGCCGTGGCGCCCGAAAAACTGGTGCCCCTCCGAGATGTAGATGTTGTGCAGGGCCAGGGGTGGTTGACGCATGGCCGGATACCGCGGTTAGCGCGGGAAGAAAGCCTCCGCGTAGTCCTCCGCCTTAACCCCCCGATACGCCGGTACGATGACGAACGACGGCTGGTTGGCGCCCTTAGGTTGCACGGCGCCGCCGCGTCCGGCGATCTCCTCGACCGGTCCGAAGCGGAGCGCTTCGCCGGGGCACGTCGAGACGCAGGCTGGCTGCTTGCCCGCATCGAGCCGCGTGTAACAAAGGATGCACTTCTGCATCTTGCCGCTCTTGCCGTATTGGGGCGCTCCGTACGGGCATGCCGCGCCGCAACTCTTGCAGCCGATGCACTTCTCCCGATCCACCACCACGATGCCGTCCTCGGCGCGCTTGGAAATCGCTTCCACCGGGCACGCCTCCAGGCAGGACGGCTTGGCGCAGTGCATGCACGCTTTCGATAGCGCGATGTTGGTGACATTGGGGAACTCGCCATCCCAGCGATTCACCACGCGGCGCCATCTGGGTCCAAGCTCGATCCCGTTCACCGCCTTGCAGGCGACTTCGCAGGCCTGACACTGTACGCATCGTCCCGCGTTGAAATAGAAACCGAGTTGCTTCGCCATGCCTATGCCTTCCTCACCTGGACCAGAGTCTGGCTCGTCATTGCCGTCACCACCGGATCGTAGGCTTTTTTCGGATCCGTGCTGTACATCTGGTTGGCGTTGGCGCCTCCGCGCAGCAGCGGAAAGTGCGGCTTGCCCAGCTCATTGCAGCCCTGCCACCAGCCGTGGAGCAGCATCACGGTATCCGGCCGGATGCCCGGGTTCACGTCGGCCTTCACCTTGACCATGCCGTGGGGCGACTCGACGGTCACCCAATCGCCGCTCGATATTCCGCGCGGCCGCGCCGTATCGGGATGGATCTGCAGGGTAGGATCCGGCATCACCTCGCGAAGGTACGGCACATTGCGCAACCAGCCTGCGTTGTAGACTTTCGAAGTGTGGAAGTCGGAGAACGTAAGTGGATACTTATGGAGTAACTCGGGCGTTGCAGTAGGACTCTCGGGCGGTTCCGTCCACTCGGGCAGCGGGCTGAAGCCGTTCTCTTCCCAAGTCGTGTTATCGATGGCCACTTTGCCCTGCGGCAAATAGGGCGGCTTCGAGAGCCGGGTGCTGGGCGACTTGAAGACCTGTTCGTACTTTTCGTACACCGGCTCGCGCCGGGGCTGCCGGATTCCGCCCGGCTTGGCGCGCAGTTCCTCTTGCGTGACGCCGTACGGCTTGAGCTGCTCGTTCATACACTCGGTAATGCTTCCATTCCAAAAATCCGCAGCGTAGCCCATCCGCACGCCAAGGTCGATCCAGAACTCGTAATCGGACTTATAATCGCCCAGCGGTTCGATTACCTTATTGCGCGCCATCACCCAGCCATCGCCGGCTTCGAACGGGTGATCGCTCTCATACCCGGTCGCCACCGGTATCACGATATCGGCATAGGCCATGTCGGCCGTCTGCATCACATCCACGACCACATAGAAATCGAGCTTCTTCAGCGCTTCGATCACATTGCGCGTGCCGCGGGTGCTGACGGTCGGCTGCGTACCGGGGGCGATGATGGTGCGCACGGGATACGGCTTGCCAGTCAACACGCTATCGAAAATGCGGTAGTAAGCCGACGAGGTGCCCTCGCCGCCCGGTTGCAGCGCGCGCGGAAATTCCGGCCCAACCAGCTTGTCCACCCACTCCTTGGTGTACCGGTCCTGCAGGCCCAGCGGCTTACCTCTGCCGCCACCTCCCCGCCCACCCGAAAAAACGTCACCGCCGGGTTTGTCGAGATTGCCGGTAATCGCCATGAGGATCGCGACGGCCCGTATGGCGCTGTTGCAGCTGGGCGCGTGTTCGAATCCGTTGCCGTGATCGATACAGGCCGGCTTCGTGGTAGCGTAGAGCCGAGCCACGTCGCGGATCTGTTTTGCCGGTACGCCGGTGATCGGCTCAGCCCATTCCGGCGTGTGCCGCCGCACGTGATCCACCAGTCTGGCGAACCCGAAGGTCCATTTCTCGACAAAGGCGGCGTCGTAGAGTTTCTCGCCGACGATGACGTGCAGGAATGCCAGCGCCAGTGCGGCGTCCGTGCCGGGGCGAATCGGAACCCAGACATCGGAAAGCGCCACGTCGGGCTCCATGGTCGGCTTGATGGAAACGATCTTGGCGCCGCGCGCTTTGGCGTCGAGCAGTTGTTTGACGCTGCCCTTCGAGCTTCCGGCGTACACTGGCTGTTTGCCCCAGATCATCAACAGGCTGGTGCGATCGATGTCCGGCTGCGGCTGCGAACCCAGCGTGTAGGAAAACGTGAACCCTTTCTGCATCGCGCAAATCCCGCTATGGCCGTAATTCGGGCTTCCGTGCGCGGTCAGAAACCGGTACAAGTAGTTACTATAGGTGCGGTGAGCGGGCGACAGCACTGCCAGCGATTCCGGACCGTACTTGGCCTTCTGCTCTTTCAGCTTCGCCGCCACGGTGTCGAGCGCTTCGCCCCAACTAATCTGATGGAAGCGGCCCTCACCCTTCGCGCCCACGCGCTTCAACGGATACTTAAGGCGCTGCTCGGAGTACACCCACTGCGGCGCCGCGTGCGCCTTCGGACAGTTCTTGCCGTGGTTGAGCGGCGCGTCGGGCCAGCTTTCGATTCCCACAAACTTGCTGTCGCGAACAATGGCCAGGATTCCACAACCGGCGCTGGGGCCGCACATCGAGCAAAATGTCGGGATCGCTTTCTCGGCCGCGGCGGCAGTGGGGGTGGCTCCGGCCGCAGGTCCGCTCGCGAGGACCGAGGCGACCCCAGCGGCGCCGGTCGCAGCGAGCATTTCGCGGCGTGTCGGAACGGCGGTGGTGGTTGGCATTTGTGGGTGCTCCAGAGGAATTTCGCTATTGAGATCCGGGAATCCTGTTGTTCCAGACTGTCTATGAGTGTAACCCCTCATTGTCGATAGAGCAACTGTAGTTTGCTACTATTCCAGCATGGAGCGGCTCACGCCTGCCAGTATCGCGGGATTCGTTCTCACCGGCGGCCGAAGTTCGCGCATGGGGCGCGACAAGGCCCTGATGGCGTACGGGGATCACACGCTCGCCGAGCATGTTGCGCGAGTCGTGGAGCGTGCCTGCGGATCGGTCGTTTTGGTGGGCTGTCCGGAACGGTATCGCGCACTGTCCTATCCCGCGATTGAGGACGTCCTGCCCGAGCAAGGCCCCCTCGGCGGCATTCAGACAGCGCTTTCCGCGTCCAGCGCCGAGTGGAACCTGGTGGTGGCGTGCGACATGCCACTGATTACCGAAGTACTGCTGGAGTCGCTCCTGGAGGCCGCCGGGCAGTGTGCCGGAGATTGCATCGTTCCGGTATCTCCCGATGGACGCCTGCAACCACTTTGCGCACTCTATCGCCGCCGATGCCTGGGTACGGTGAGCAGCCTGCTGGGCCGGGGGGTGCGGAAGATGCGCGAGGCAATACCGCAACTCAGCCCGATTCTGCTGCCGATTCGCTCGGAGGCGCCGTTCCGGAACCTGAACACACCACAGGAATGGAATGCTCACCGGACGGTTTTTCCGGAGGCATGACAAGCGAAACCGCCTCCCTCCCATACCGCCCAAAGGCCTGAAAAGACTCACAAAACAGATCCGGATAAAACGGCCTCTTGACATGTTAATCCGATCCCCCTATACTCGATAAGGTTACTTGACTTTGGCAATGAGGCGACGGCATGCACCTGCCTGTGGCCGGCGTCGCAAGCCATCGAGTCCAGTACAGACAGGAGCAGTGAGCATGAGTTGCGAGTTGCATAGGTGTTCCGGGCCGGCGTCGATAGCGCTGGTGTCCACGCCCACGGCGCACCAGTCTCCGTCGATTGAAGCCGCCCGCGGTTTTGAGTCCTCTTCCTGCTGTTGTTGTAGCCTCAAGTTTCCGTGTCCTCACGCTAGAATTCTCTAGCTCCTAAGCAAATATCCAACAGGCAACTTCCTCGATGAAGCCATCGAGTTGGATGTCCCGGCTCTATCCGGCAACTGAGCTCGCGCTTTCGCGAGCTTTGCAGACGGAGCATGGCGGGGTAACCGGTTCAATTAACTTGCAGCAATGAAAGGTACTTACATGAAGCTGTATATTTACGTTTTACTCATTTCCGGGCTGGCGTTTGCCCAGTCATTTCAGGGATCGTTGCGCGGCAGAATTCTCGACCCCAGCGGGTCTGCGGTCCAGAATGCCAAGCTGACGATTACCGATGAAGCAACCAAGCTGAGCCGCTCGACGGTCACCAACGATCAGGGCGAGTATGCGTTCAACGCAGTAACGCCGGCTACATACACGGTGACCGTCGACGCGCCCGGCTTCAAGCGTTCGGAACGTCCAGGCGTCCTGGTATCGACGCAGGCCGCCGTCACAGTCGATTTGCGGCTCGAGTTGGGCGCGGTCGGCGAACAAGTCGACGTCACTGATGAAGCCCCTCCTTTACAGGCTGCCGACGCGTCCACCGGGCAACTTATCGACGCACAGAAGATCACGGATCTGCCGGTTCTCGGGCGAAACCCATACTACATCGGCAAACTGGCGCAAACCGTCGTCTTTGTCGCCAACCCGAAGTTTGCCCGCATGCAAGACCAAAACGGCAACTCGCAGGTTTCGATTGCGGGCGGCCCTCTGCGGACTAACAACTACCTGGTGGATGGCATCTCCATCACCGATTCCAACAATCGCGCGGTGATTGTCCCCTCACCGGAAGCGGTCCAGGAGTTGAAAGTTCAGGCCAGCACCTATGACGCCGAGGTGGGACGCACCGGCGGCGGCACGTTCAATACATTGCTGCGCACGGGGACGAACGACATACATGGCAGTGCGGTCGGCCACATTCGCCAGACGGCTTGGCTGGCCAACAGCTTCTTCGCCAATCGCGCCGGCAATCCGATCCCCGATCAGCCCTTCCGCGATTGGGCAGGTTCTCTCGGCGGTCCCGTCGTCCTCCCGAAACTCTACGATGGGCGAAACAAGACGTTCTTCTTCATCAGCACCGAGGCTTACCGCCAGCGCGATGGATCCACCAACTTCTTTGCGGTGCCCACGCCACTCGAACGGGCGGGGAACTTTTCGCAGAGCCTGACGAAGAGCGGATTTCAAAGTGGAAGTGGAGCGCTGCAGACCATCTACGACCCGCTCAGCACGGCTTCCAACGGAACGCGAACGCAATTCCCCGGCAACATCGTTCCGCAAAGCGAGTTGAACCCCGTCGGCGCGGCGCTCGCGGGTTACTACCCGAATCCGAACGTAACCACGCAGTACTATCAACAGAACAATTACAATTTCACGGGCAGTTACCCGAACCGGGGCGACCAGTACACGTTTAAGGGCGATCACCAGTTCGCATCCTGGGTTACGGCCGCGGCGTCCTACATTCACCAGAAGACATTCGAAACGGACGCTCCCACCAATCTCTTCCCCAATCCCGCAAGTCCTACACAGAACCTTTGCTGCGATCGCAAGATCGATGCCACTCAAGCGAACTCCACGCTGACGCTGAGCCCCACCACCGTGGTCTCCGTCCGCTGGGGATTCAACCGTTTCTACTCGAGAAGCACGCAGGAGAGCGCCGGCTTTAGCGAAACCTCGCTGGGTTTGCCGGCCTCGTTGGCCGCCCAAACGCCCAACCCGGCCTTCCCCGCCATCACCATGGGCGCAGCGGTGAACGGCTGCTCAAGCGGATCGAGCAACGACTACACCAATTTTGGCGGTGGTTGCGCGAACCAGGACGTCTTCTATTCGCGCAGTTTCAACGCCACGATAGCCAAATTCCATGGCAAGCACAGCTTCAAGGCCGGTTTCGATACCCGCACCATACACGACCTCGGCACCCCGGCGGCCGGGCCGACTAGTCTGGGCTTCACGGATGTGTTCACGCGCGCAACGGCAGTCAGCGCCACGGCTGGAACCGGGAGCAGCCTTGCGACACTCCTGCTCGGCTATCCCACCAGCGGCCAGGATTCTCCCATAGTGAACACATTCAACGACTACGTCCGCTATTACGGCGGTTTCATTCAGGACGACTATCGCGTCAGTTCCCGGCTGACACTCAACTTAGGCCTGCGCCTGGAATATGAGTCGGGCGTGCAGGAATCCAGCAACCGCCTGATCGTTGGCATCAACCCCTCTGTCCCAAGCCCGTTGCAGCAGAACGTCACTGGGTTGCAGATTCCCGGCGGCGTGCAGTACGCGGGAGTGAATGGCAATCCGACCCAAACCGGCAACCCCATTTCCGTGAAGACCGGTCCGCGGTTCGGCTTCGCTTATACCGTCAACGACAAAACCGTGGTGCGCGGCGGATATGGCATCTTCTGGGCGCCCAGCTTCTTCAGCTTCCAGAATCCGATTGGTTACTCGCCCACCACAAGCATCATTGCTTCGACGAATGGCAACTACACGCCTTCCGGCACGCTGTCGAACCCCTATCCAACCGGCCTCCTGCAACCCACCGGCAACTCGCTCGGCGCGCTATCGGGTATTGGCCAGGCCATCACGATCTTCAACCCGCAATCCTCGTCGGCCGGGTACGTCCAACAGTTTTCGTTGGAAGTGCAGCGGCAGGCCCCGAAGGGATTCGTACTAACCCTCGGTGCTTTGGGCTCGCACTCGCTAAACCTCTTCGAGAACGGTCAGAATATCAACCAGCTCAACCCCTCGTACTATTCCCTGGGAGTGGCCGCTCTGTCGCAGAGCGTCCCGAATCCGCTGTACAACAACGGCGGCGTTGGGACGGTAGGAACGGCCAAGGTATCCCAGGCGCAGTTACTGCTGCCCTTCCCGCAATACACTTCCGTGTCGGTTTCCGATTCGAATACCGCCGCGAGCCGCTACTACGCATTCTATTTCCGGGCGCAACGCCACTTCTCCAATGGACTGAGCTTGCTGACCTCCTATACCTGGTCGCGTAGCGTAGACGATGTCACCGGTCTCAACACCGCTGGCGCCAGCCAGGTGGTTGCGGTGTCCGGTCCGCAAAACGCCTACAACCTGGAAGGCGAACGGAGCCTTTCCACGCAGGATACGCCGAACCGCTTCACCACTGCCATCACCTACGAGCTGCCATTTGGAAAAGGAAAACGGCTTCTGGCCGGCAACCGGATACTGGATTATGCCGTGGGCGGATGGTCGTTCAATGCTTTCGGCGTAATTCAAACCGGTTATCCGCTTTCCGTGACTCAGCCGAACGGCAACACCCTAATCGGCGCCAGCTATCAGCGGCCCAATGCCACTGGAATCTCTCCGGCAACATCCGGGTCTACCGACCAGCGCATTGGCGGCTGGATCAACCCGGCGGCATTCAGCGTGGCGCCGTCACTCACCTTCGGCAATGTCAGCAGGTTTCTTACCGCCCGTGGCCCCGGCTTGTTCAACTGGGACATTTCGGTCGACAAGAAGTTCTCCATCACTGAGCGAATTTCCGCGCAACTTCGCTTCGAAGCTCTCAACGCAACCAATACGCCGTACTTCGGAACGCCCAATACGACCCTGGGCAGTTCGACCTTCGGGCAGATTACCAGCCAGGTCAATAACCCCAGACTGGGCCAACTCGGCCTGCGACTCACGTTTTAGCTCAACTTGCGGGAAGTAACTGAGGAGAATCCATGAACGCAACCAGACGCACGTTTCTGCAGACAGTAGGCATCGCTGGAGCAGCCGCCCAGATCCGCCCCGTACGGGCTGCGACTCCGGCTCCCGCCGTAACGGGGCCGGGTGCGGCCGCCAATCATGTGGAACCCGCCAAGCAGGCGGCGGCGTGGATTCGCGCCAGCGCCCTCAAGCAATCCGCCGGCATTGCCTGGCCCTCCGAACCGGATAAGCCGGAAACGGCCGGGCCGGACATCTACAAGGGCAATGCCGGTACTTTGGTTTTCTTCCTCGAATTGGCGCGGGTTACCAAGGACGCGTCTTACGCCGAAGACGCCCAGCGAGCCGCGGACTACGTCATTGATCGCGCGCCAGGCATCAAGGGCAGCGGGTTCAGCCGCGATCTGGCGGGCGCGGCTTGGGCCATTCTGGAAACGTGGAAAGCGACCGGAGAGACTCGCTATCGTGACGCGGCGCTATCGTTAACCGGCGTGCTGGCGAAGCGAGCGCAAGCGGCCGGCGCCGGAGTTACCTGGGGCCCGGCGTTTGACATCAGCGGCGGGGACGCGGGAATCGTCTCTTACCTCCTCTACGCCGCACGAAGTCTTGACCGGGACGACTGGCGGCAGTTGGCGCGCGGCGCGGGCAAGCACCTGCGCGAGATTGCCGCGAAAGACCCGCGAGGCAATCTTTTCTGGCAAGGCGGGCTGGCCGCGGGGATTACGCTTCCCAACTTCGCCCACGGCACCTCGGGCGTGGCCACCGCGCTTGCGCAACTGTATTCCGAAACGCACGAGCAGGAGTTTCTCGACGCCGCTCTGTCGGGCGCGGCTCATCTAAAGAGCATTGCGCACGCCGACCGCGACACCTTCCTGATCCATCATCACGAGCCCACTGGCTTGGACCTCTTCTATCTGGGCCAGTGCAACGGGCCGGCCGGATCGGCTCGCCTGTTCTACGAACTCTACCGGAACACCAAGGATCGGGCTTGGCTCGACATCACTGAACGTGCCGCGGGAGCGATCCTGAAAAGCGGAATCCCCGAGCAGCGGAGTGACTCGTATCCGCAGATACCGCTGCGCGTCGAGTACTCAGTCAAGCCGGGTCACTTGCCGGGGTTTTGGAACAACATCAGCCAGTGCTGCGGAGCGGCCGGGATCGCCGATTTCCTGCTCGGCCTATACCAGGCCACTGGAAAGGAACAGTACCTGGACTTTGCCCGCCGCGCGTTGGATAACGTGGTCAACCGCGCTTTCGTTGACGACAAGGGTTACCGCTGGTATCAATCCGAGTTTCGCGTTCAGCCTTGGATCGTGGCCGCACAGACCGGCTACATGCAGGGCGCCTCTGGCGTTGGCAGCGCGCTTCTGCACCTGCACACAGCGCTCGAAGGCAAGTACCGTGCAGTGCTGTTTCCGTACGATCCGTTCCCGCACAATGCGGCGCAGGAGAAAGCATGACTTCGTTAATTCGGAAAGCGCTCCTGGCCGGAGTCCTGCTCCTCGCGAATGTTTGGGCCCAGCAAAAGCAGGTCGTAGCCACGCCGGATGCACCCAAGGCGATTGGCCCATATTCGCAGGCGATCAAGGCAGGCGGACTGGTATTCACGGCGGGGCAGATTCCGCTCGACCCAATTACCGGCCAGATCGTCGGAGCTGACGCAGCAGCCCAAACGGACCGCGTCTTGAAGAACCTGCAAGCGGTCCTGCACGCGGCCGGCACCAACCTTGAGAACGTGGTAAAGACGACGATATTCCTAAAGAATATCTCTGACTTTGCCGCAGTCAACGAGGTTTACGGCCGCTACTTCAAGAACAGCCCGCCAGCCCGGTCCACCGTGCAGGTCGCGAATCTCCCAAGGGAGGCGCTGGTAGAAATCGAGGCAATAGCGACGCTTCCTGGCAGTCACTAGTGCCGCAACCAGGCTGGACCGGCCCGGAACAGGCACCTCATCACCCGGTCGAAGACCGAGGTCGCGTATGGGCGGCGGAACAACTAGAGACCACCCCTGAGCGGGACGAATCAAACAAGACAGGCGAGGCGGATCCGGATTGAAGCGTAACGCGTTCCAAGATCATTCATTACGAGGCGCAAGCTTCAGAAGTTGTAGATGGATGACCCTATGATTACCAGACGCGAAATGATGACGGCGGGGGCCCTGTTGGCGGTGCCCGCGCTAACCCCGGCGCAGAATCCAGCACCCGGATTCACCCTGCCCAAACTACCCTACGCGTCCGACGCGCTGGAGCCGTACCTCGACGCGCAGACGATGCAGATACACCACGACAAGCACTACCAGGCTTACGTTGACAACCTGAACAAAGCGGTTGGTTCCGACCCGTCGCTGGCCGGGCTGAGTGTTGAAGAGTTGCTACAGTGCCTGGACACGGTGCCGGCGGCCATTCGGACCCAGGTCGGAAACCAGGGTGGTGGGCACGCCAATCACTCGCTGTATTGGCAGATACTCTGCCCAGCATCCAAAAGCGGCAAGCCGTCCGGAGATCTCGCGGCGGCTCTGGAACGCTCGTTCGGCAGCCAGGGCAAGTTCCTCGAAAAGCTGCAGGCCGCCTCGCTCGGCGTTTTCGGAAGCGGTTGGGCATGGCTTTCCGTGGATCAGGGAAAGAACCTGATTCTCGATTCCGCTCCCAACCAGGACAGTCCGCTGCTGGTGGGCAAGCGCTCTCTGCTGGGCATCGACGTGTGGGAGCACGCCTACTACCTCAAATACCAGAACCGCCGCGCCGACTACCTCAAGGCTGTCTTGCAGGTCATCAATTGGGACTTCGTCTCGGCTAAGTACCATGGAGCGATGGGATAGCTCTACCCGTCCGGGGCCGGGTCACCTGGCCACCCGCCACACCGAGTTCGACCCGTCATCGGTGACGATCAAAGCTCCGTCACTGGCCACCGCGACTCCCACCGGCCGGCCCCACACGTCGCCGGACGGCGTCACGAAGCCACTTAGGAAATCCTCGTACTCGCCCGTGGCGTGGCCTCGATCAAGCGGCACCCGGATCACTTCGTATCCCGTCCGCACCGCCTTGTTCCACGAACCGTGCTCGGCCGCGAAAATGTCGCCGCGATACTCGGCCGGGAACTGCGTCCCTTCGTAGAACGTCATCTCCAGCGAAGCGTTGTGCGGTTGCAGCAGCACATCCGGCGTCAGCACCTTGGACTTCAGCTCCGAATGCTTCCCCTGATGGCGCGGGTCCCAGTGGCCACCCATGTAGAACCAGGGCCAGCCATAGAAGCCGCCGGGTTCGATATGCGTGATGTAGTCGGGCACCAGGTTGTCACCCAGATTGTCGCGCTCGTTCACCGACGCCCACAACTCGCCG
>Ga0182027_10010188_pt1 | contig 13399 bp, 9 predicted proteins | sample 712E1DmetaG_FD_121300 | JGI IMG/M metagenome (GOLD analysis project Ga0182027, IMG submission 121300) | Permafrost microbial communities from Stordalen Mire, Sweden - 712E1D metaG (Illumina Assembly) | ecosystem: Environmental > Terrestrial > Soil > Wetlands > Permafrost | place: Sweden...
GCAACTGCCTGGCGGGCGGGGTTGCGGCTGAGGGCGATGATGCGGCCGGCACCGAGGCGCTTGGCGGCGAGAACCGCGCACAGCCCGACCGCGCCGTCTCCCACCACTACCACCGTGTCGCCCGGCTTCGCACTTGCGCTCACGATCGCGTGGTGCCCCGTGCCCATGACATCGGACAGGGTGAGAAGCGAGCGAAGAACCTCGTCCGAGTGATTAGTACCGGGGACTTTCACCAGCGTGCCTTCCGCGAGGGGCACACGCACCTTTTCGGCCTGGCCTCCGAGTCCATCCCCGCCGAAGAACCCACCGTGCAGACATGCGGTCTGGAAGCCGGCTTCGCAGTTGGGGCAGACCCCACAGCTGAACGCAAACGGGGCGACCACGAAGTCGCCCTCGGTGAGGGTCTGGACGGCGGGGCCGGTCTGCTCCACCACGCCGATGAACTCGTGACCGATCAGGTCACCTGCCGCGTGGGGCGACTGTCCGCGGTAATACCAGAGATCGGACCCGCATACGCAGGCGAGAACGACTCGGACAACTGCGTCGGTCGGCTCGACGATGTGGCGGTCGGGCACGTTCGCGACGCCGATATCGCGCGGGCCGTTGAAGACTGCTGCTTGCATGAAATCCTTTCTCGTTCGCTTGTTCGCAGCCATCCAACCACGAGAGCAGCCAGGGGTGAGAGACGCTGGCTAGAGGTGGTACTGGCGGTACCTGCTTTTGCCCGCCCGTTCGCGCCTCTACCATTGCATGCGTGAGCGCAGAAACAGACATACGAGACTTCCTCGTTTCGCGACGGGCACGTATCACTCCTGAGCGGGCAGGCCTCACGACCTTCGGTGGGCGGCGGCGGGTGGCCGGTCTGCGGCGCGAGGAGGTCGCCATGCTGGCGGGCATCAGTGCCGAGTACTACACGCAGCTCGAACGCGGGGACATTCGCGGCGTCTCCGAGGATGTACTCGAAGCCGTCATTCGCGCGCTCCGCCTCAACGATGCCGAGCAGATTCACCTGACCGACCTGATGCGAGCGCTGAACGCGGCTCCGGCGTCGGATCATCGAGCGGCCGAGCGGGACGTTCCCATGACAGTCCGCTCGATCGTGGATGCCCTGTCGGTTCCGGCATTGGTCCGCAATCGACGGCTCGACATCGTCTACTCGAACCCGATTGGGAGGGCCTTCTACTACGGCTTCTACTCAGATGGCCTGGGCGCGCCCGGCGAGAGCCCGAACCCGGCGCGCTTCGTGTTCCTCGATCCCCTATCGCACGAGTTCTTCGCCGACTGGGATCGCGCCGCCAGCGACATGGTTGCGTTGCTCCGTGCGGAAATGGGCCGCAATCCGCACGACCAGGGTTTGAAGGCGCTGATTGAGGAGCTGTCGGCGCGGTGCGAAGCCTTCCGCGACCGCTGGGAAGCTCATGACGTGCTCTTCCATAGGGCGGGCATCGCCCAGTTCCGTCATCCGATTGTGGGCGAACTCAGCCTTTCCTACGAGGATCTCGATCTCCCTAGGGACCCCGGCCTCACGATACTGGTCTTCATCGCGGAACCCGGGTCGGATTCGGAAGCCGCGCTGAAGCGGCTCGCCCTGGAGATTGAGAACCACTAGGGCATCACATCGGGCTGCCATGGATCCGCCCAATGCGCGATCTAACCGGCGGACTCGATCCATCGCTCCCGACCCACGAGCTCGCATCCCAGCGTGAGTGGGACATTCAGGTCGGTCGGTGTGGGTTGACTCCTCTCGCCCCGACTTGACGCAGCGGCGCTGACCGCGCCGTGACAATTGCTCGCCAAGTGACGGCGCCCCGATCGGCATCCGCCTTCGACCGGTGTGTTGTCCATGGAGTCGAATCCTGTCGGTCGTGCGATCGTGAGGATGGCGTCCAGGACCGATTAGCACCGCGCTTCTTGCTCGCGTTACGCCTTCGATTCTTAGGTTGCGGCAGATCGCCTCTGGGTGAGGGCAATTGGGCGGTTTAGCACCGCGCTTCTCGGCCGACCCAACTGCCCCTCGACGGGCCGCGAATCTTTCACGAGCGCGACGTGAACCGGTTATCAGGCTGACGCTGTAACGCGAATGACACGCCCTCACGCAGAGCGTGTAAGTGGACACGAAATGGGGATTCTGAGCGTGGACCTCACGAGTAGAGCACCGCGCTCAGCACCTTCTGACTTGGAAGGCTGACGCTCTACCGACTGAGCTACTCCCGCCCGGCGCCGGAACGGCTACCTGGCGAGACTACCATGGCCCTTGCCGCTCTGCCAGGCGACGGACGCGCCGATTGGATCGGGAGCCGCGCGCTACTCTGGTCCGGGCTCGGCTCTCAGGAGCTCGAAGTGGTCGGTGCTTACCGGCCGTTCGAGCTCTGAGACATCGGCCTCCTGAAGCTCCCCGCCGATACGAGCGCCCGCCGCCGTCAGCAGCCGATCCCACTCCGTCCAGGCCGTCAAGATCACAATCGGAATGTCGCCGGTTTGCGGGTGCGCCTCGTCTCCGTCGGCGCCAATCCCGGCCACCACGCTCAGCAGACCCGGCCTCGAGGCCAGCTGACCGATGGGATCAAGGGCAAGTCGCGTCCAGAGTTCCACGGAATCGGCGGCGACCGACGCCCGGTAGACTCGCAGGATTCGTGCCTCATGGCTCTCCAGCCCGGTCGAGGCCACCACGCGATAGCCACTCGATACCCTGTCGCCGAGCAGGGCCGCTCGTGCCGTCAGGTACTCCGGAACTCCATCGGAATCCGTTCCACGGGCGTAGTCATCCGCGTCGCGCCAGATGGTCACGGCCAGATGCTCTCGCCCTCGGTGGCTCAAGCGCCGCCCGACGAATCGAGCAACCAGGCCATTCGGGAACGGCATCCCCAGCGTCTCATGACGGAGGAAGCCGGTCACCTCCGCCTCGTGGCCCGACACCACTCGGTATTCCAGCAGGTGGACTATCAACGCTCCGCTTATCCCCCATAGATGATCGTCCCCGCGCGGCCGATCCATTCTAGTGCGATTCAGTGCGATCTCGAAACCGCGCCACCAGGCCGGACAGCCGCCGAGCAAGCGGCCGACGGCTCGTGTACCGTCACAGGGTTCCGGCCGACCCATCCGGGCCGCCGGGCCCAGATGAGCGAGGGATGCGATGGCTCCGGACGTCATCGAGCTTACCGATTCCGCATGGACGCGCCACGACTTCTACATGCGGCTGGCGATAGTCGTCGAATCGGGCGCGAAGTGCCTTGGTTCGCATGTCGGGGTGGTCATAGTCCGCGACGACCGCGTCCTCGGGAGCGGCTACAACGGCACCCCGGCCGGATACCCGAACTGCACCGACGCGGAAAGAGGCTGTCGCCGCTGCGCCCTCCGGGCGGAACGGCCCGACGCGAGCCTGTCGGGCCGGCTCTACGACATCTGCCTGTGCGTCCACGCCGAGCAGAACGCGATGGCCACGGCAGCGCGATTTGGCACGGCGATCGACGGAGCCATGCTCTACACGACCCTGCAACCGTGCTTCAACTGTCTCAAGGAGTTGATGCAGGTCCGGCTGCGCGGCGTCATATTCCGCCGTGAATGGCAGGCAGGACATCCCGACTATGCCTGGGTGGCCGCCGAATACGACCGGCTGGTCGCGCACTACCGGTCGAACGGAAACGTGTTCGCCCGCCTCGAGCAGGTCGAAACGCTGACGGCCGTCGGGCTGGAGATCGGCCACCCGGTCTAGAGACGGCGCGCGGGGCGCCGCCGGTCGTCGGATCCAAGGCGACCCGGTCGGTCCCCAAACGAACCGCGGCACGCCGTCGGATATGATGCACGCCAGATGGAACACCCGGTCCAGGTCCCCACTCTCCCCGGCGCCTCCTTCCGGCTGCCTCCGCAGCTCGAGGGCCTGCGCCGGCTCTCCTACAACATGTGGTGGAGCTGGAATCCACGGGCCCGGGCGCTCTTCAGCCGCATCGACGGCCTGTCGTGGTCTCGTTATCGCAATCCGGTCGAGGTGCTGTCCCAGCCGATCGCATGGTCCGAGCTGCTCGACGACCCTGCCTTCATGGCCGAATACACGCAGGTCGTGGCCGAGTTCGACCGCTACATGGCCGGCGGTCACGAGCACTGGTTCAACCGCGAGTACGGCCCGGCCCTGAGCGGCCCCATCGCCTACTTCTGCGCCGAGTACGGCTTCCACGAGAGCCTGGGCATCTATTCCGGCGGCCTCGGCGTCCTCGCCGGCGACCACATCAAGTCGGCCAGCGACATGGCCATGCCGTTCATCGGCGTGGGCCTCCTCTACAAGCATGGCTACTTCCGCCAGACGATCGATGCGGACGGCCACCAGGAACATGCCTACCCGGACTACGACCTGGCCAAACTGCCGATCCTGCGCGTTCTCGGCCAGGACGGCGAGCCGCTGACCGTGTCCGTCGAGTTGCCCAACCGGCTGCTCTACGCGGCCGTCTGGCTCGTCCAGACCGGCAGGGTGCCGGTCCTGCTGCTGGACACCGACATACCCGACAACGCCGAATCGGACCGGCCGGTCACCCACATCCTGTACGTCCGCGGTCGCGAGATGCGCCTCCACCAGGAGCTGGTGCTGGGCGTCGGTGGCGTCCGGGCACTGAAGGCCCTCGGCATCACGCCGACGGTCTGGCACCTCAACGAAGGCCACTCGGCGCTGCTGCTCGTGGAGCGCACACGCGCCCTCGTTGCCCAGGGGGTGGCGCTGGACGATGCCCTGGAGCGCGTCCGCTCCAACAGCGTCTTCACGATCCACACGCCCGTCTCGGCCGGCAACGAGCGCTTCGATGCGGAGCTGACGCGGCGAGTGATCGGTCCGCTTTACGACGGCGACGGTCGCAAGGGCACCGGCGGCGTGCCGATGGATCGCGTCCTCGACCTGGCCCGAGGCATCGACGGCGACGGCCGGCAGCTGGACATGACCGCCCTCTCCCTGCGGCTCTCCAAAGCGGCCAACGCCGTAAGCAAGCTGCACAGCGTCACGGCCAACAACACCTGGCAGGGCCTCGGCAACAAGCAGATCCTCGCCGTTACCAACGGCGTCCACATGCCGACCTGGGTCGGGCAGCCGATGCGCGACATCTTCGAGCGGTACCTGGGCGCCGAGCTGGACAACGTCGACGCCCGGAACAGCTCGGATCGATTCTGGGAGCGGACCGACCAGATCCCCGACGTGGACCTGTGGGAGGCGCATCAGCGCCAGAAGCTCGAGCTGATGATCTTCGCCCGCAACCGTCTGCGCCACCAGTTCGCCCGCCACGGCGAGTCGCCGGGCACGCTCGAGGAGCTGGAGGAGGTCCTCGACGTCGACACCCTGACGATCGGCTTCGCGCGGCGCTTCGCGACCTACAAGCGGGCCGGCCTGCTCTTCTCCGACATGGATCGGATCTCGCGGCTGCTGTGGGACAAGAACCGGCCGGTGCAGATCATCTTCGCGGGCAAGGCCCACCCGGCCGACCGGCCCGGCCAGAGCGTCATCCAGGAGATTTTCGCCCGGTCCCGCTCGCCCCAGCTCCGCGGTCGAGTGTTCATCCTCGAGGACTACGACATGCGCGTGGCCCGGTTCATGGTCCAGGGCGTGGACGTCTGGCTCAACAACCCGCGTCGCCCACTGGAGGCCTCCGGCACCAGCGGCATGAAGGCCGCCTCCAACGGCGTGGCGAACCTATCGGTTCTGGACGGCTGGTGGGACGAAGGCTGGATCGGCGACAACGGCTGGGCCATCGGCGGCCGCGAGACCAACTCGGACGAGGGCGCGCAGGACTACAGCGACTCACAGGACCTGTATCGCCTGCTCGAGCAGGAGGTCATCCCGCTCTACTACGGCCGCGACGAGGACGACGTCCCGACCGGCTGGACGGCCGAGATGCGGCGTTCGATCGCCAGCACGATCTGGCGGTTCTCGACGATCCGGATGCTCCACGAGTACGTCGAGAAGATGTACCTGCCGGCGGCCGGGGTCGATGTGAAGAAGCAGGCGAGCCGCCGGACGGCCACGGAAGCGGGCTGAGGTCGGATCGGGCCGGCTGGGCAGGTAGTTCGCGATGGCGGTGTATCAGTGTGGAGCCTGCGGAGCACGAGTAGCCGATGACGTCCTCGTCTGCGCGGCCTGCGGCCACGTGGCCGGTACCCGGTGTACGAACTGCGGCTACGTTGGACCGAGCGCGGACTTCCTCGGCAGTCCTTGCCCCAGGTGCAACTCGCGCGCCCATATTCCAAGACCCGAGCCGAGCCGAGCCCCTGGGTCGGAGTCCTGAAGGTCTTCCTCCTTGTCGGCGTCCTCGTCGTCGCAGGCGACCTGCTGGCTCAATTGACCGGCCAGTTCCACTCTCCCGCCACTGTCACCGGCCCGATGACAACGGCTCGCGCCGACTGCACCGCCACACTCCTGCCGGACGGCCGCGTGCTCATCGCCGGGGGCCAGAACACGTCGGGCTCTCTCGCCACGGCCGAGCTGTACGACCCCAAGGCCGGGACCTTCAGCCCGACCGGCTCAATGGCAACCGCAAGCGACAGCCATACGGCCACTCTGCTCGCGTCTGGCCTCGTCCTGATCGCCGGCGGACGGGCCGGAGACCCTTTGCCGACGGCCGCGCTATACGACCCGACGACTGGCACCTTCAGCGCGATCCGCTGATAGCCTCGTCACCCTCGGGCGAGGTCCGAGGGACGGCAGGGCGAGAGATCCAGGGTGCCCGACGGCACCGTTGATCAGCGATCTCAGGATTGACTGCCGGCCGGAGCCCAGAGGCCCCCGGTCTCCGTCATCCAGTCGGCCACACGGTCGCAGGCGCCGGCGATGTCGTCGTCCGAGACGTCCAGCTCGAGAAGCGGCAGCTTCGACTCATGGGCCAGGCCGCGCAGCAGCTCCTGTTCCCGGATGAAAGGGGCCAGATCGTCGTACTGGCGCGGATTGCCCGAGACTTCGAGCCGCTTCTCCCGCGCCGCCTCGAAGGAATCGGGGCTTCGGAGGCACAGCACCAGGTGGAAGCCGAGCGGTCGGAGGCGGTCCTCGAGCCAACCGAAGTCGTAGTCGATGCCCCGCTGGATCCGCTGGCAGGCTCGGGTCGAGAGATGGAACCGGTCCACGATCCAGGAGTAGTACGGCAACAGCTCGAACAGACGAGCCCAGGCAGCGTATGCCTCGAGCGCCCGGGCCTCCTCGTCCGCCTCGAAGTTGATCAGCCCGCGACCCCACGGAAAGGGCGTGAAGGCACACCACCGAGATAAGCGGCGAGTGGTAGGCGTATCGGCGTGGCCCAACGATGCTCGGATGCTCGTTGAGCGCAAAGGCGATGTCGGTCTTGTGGGTCAGGCGCGTCCCCTCGAGGATGATCTTGGGCGTGAGTTTGGCAGGCACAGATTCTCCGCTTGGCCGCGACGAGCGCCCGGGTAAGGGCGTTCAGACATGGTAGCGGCCCAGGGGCGCACTCCCAAAGCGACCCTCCCGGCTCCACGGGCAGCGGCCCCGCGTCGCCGCTCGGGCGTCAGGCGGTAGCGGCTTGGACCCAGGCCGCCGCGTCGGGAGCCAGCACCCCGCCGTCGATCGGTGCGCTCGCCAGCAGGACCGAGCTGTTCTGCGGGAGCTTCATCGAGACGCCAGAGAGGTTCACCGCGCACTGGAGTCCTTCGCCCCTGGCGAAGAGCAGCGTCCCCGGAGCGCCGGGCAGCCAGCGGAAGGTCGCGCCGGCGAACCCTCGGTGCGCCCTCCGGATGCGGAGCGCCGCCCGATACAGGGCGAGGGTCGACGCAGGGTCGCGCGTCTCGGCGTCCACGCTCAACCTCGCCCACTCTGCCGGCTGCGGGAGCCACGGGCGAGATGCCGGCGGTCCAAATCCGAACGGCGGCCCGACGCCTGCCCAGGGCATCGGAACCCGGCAACCGTCGCGACCTAGATCGGCCCCGCCCGACCGCAGGAATGCCGGGTCCCGGCGCGCCTCGTCCGGCAGGTCCAGCACCTCGGCGAGTCCGAGCTCGTCGCCCTGGTAGATGTAGGCGCTGCCCGGGAGTGCGAGATAGAGGAGAGCGGCCGCCCGCGCTCGGGCCAGCCCGAGCACCTGATCTGATTCGGCCCGGTGCTCCCACGCGTTCCAGACCGTGCCATTTGTTGCCCGCCCGTACCTGAAGGCGGGGCGTGGGAGGTCGTGGTTCCCGATCACCCATGTCGCCGGGGCGCCGACTGCCGAATGTGAAGCCAATGTCGCGTCGATCGAGGCGCGGATCTCCGCGGCGTCCCAGGGGCGCAGAGCGAAGTCGAAGTTGAAGGCCGTGTGGAGCTCGTCGTGGCCCAGGTACCTGGCGATCCGGGCCGCCGGGAGAGCGATCTCCCCGCAGAAGACCGCGTCGCCGCCATGACGCTCAACGATCTTCCGCCAGCCGCGGTAGATCTCGTGAACACCTTCGAGGTCCATGAACGGATGCGGCTGCGGCTTCGTTGCGCCGGTAGGATCGTCGATCGCCGCCGAGCGAAAGTCCGGCAATCCCGGCGCCTTTAGCAGAAACGGAGCGACATCGATCCGGAAGCCGTCTACGCCGAAATCGAGCCAGAAGTCGATTATCGACTCGAACTCGGCGCGGACCTCGGGATTATTCCAGTTGAGATCGGGTTGAGACCAGTCGAACAGGTGGAGGTACCACTGCCGCGGCGCCGCCCCGTCGTCGGGCACCGGGGTCCAGGCACTCAAGCCGAGAATGCTGGACCAGTCGTTCGGGGGCTCGGTTCCCCCGGGGCCACGACCATCGCGGAAGATGTAGCGCCCTCGGGCGGCGGACCCCCGCGGGTCCGCGAGCGCCTCCCGGAACCACGGGTGTTCGGCCGATGTGTGGTTCGGAACGATGTCGATGATCACCCGGAGCCCGCGGGCATGCGCGTCCGCGATCAGGCCCCGGGCGTCGCTCAGCGTCCCGAACAGCGGGTCGATGGCGCGGTGGTCGGCCACGTCGTAGCCGCCATCGACCATCGGAGACCGGTACCACGGCGTAATCCAGATGGCATCGATGCCCAGGTCCCGCAGGTAGCCCAGGCGGTTTCGGATGCCGGCGATGTCACCGACGCCGTCCCCGTCCGCGTCGGCGAAGCTGCGGATGTAGACCTGGTAGACGACTGCCTCGCGCCACCAGCTCGGCCTGGCCGACGGATCCGGCGATCGACCGTCCGGCGGGCGCTCGGACGATCCTCCACGTTGAGCTGCGGTCAACTCGTTGCTCCGCTCGGGGCGCCGACGCCGGCGCCGGGCCTCTGGCTGATAACCAGCATCGTGACGGGATCCTCCAGTCGGTGAGTCGGTCGGTCGAAGATGCGCCCATAGTGAACCGAGAGCGCTCCGTGTTGCACGGCCTAAAGGACGACCTGGTCGGACTAGACTGCTGCTCGTCGTTGCAGGCGGGACGCCAACGCAGAAACAGCCGTGGGGTGGGCCGTGGTCAGGAAGTTCGTCGGTGCCGATCTGGCGTGGAACCCGCGAATCCGATGCGCTCCGGGGCGGGCGCGCGCAGTCGCCGCTGGCCAAGGCCGCGGGCTCCGAGGCACAATCGGGCTGCTCGCGATCGCGTTGATAACGGCCTCCTGCGGGGCGCCCCAGCCAACCGCGTCGGTGGCGCCTTCGCCAGTCGCCTCGGCTTCCGCCTCGACCGTTGCCCCCACGGCCTCGCTGGCGTCGCCTTCCGCCTCGACTGCCATTCCCACTGCCTCGCCGGCCTCGCCGTACGGCTCGCCGGGCGTTCCCACTGCCCGGCTCGACTACCCGCAGCGGACCGTGTTCGTTCAGCTGTTCGAGTGGAAGTGGACCGATGTCGCAGAGGAATGCGAGCAGCGGCTCGGCCCGCATGGCTTCGCCGCCGTCCAGATCTCGCCGCCGCAGGAGCACGCCGAGATCGACACGGGGGGCTACCAGTTCCCCTGGTGGGAGCGCTATCAGGCGGTCAGCTACACCCTCGACAGCCGCAGCGGTACCCGGGCCGAATTCGCCGACATGGTCAGGCGCTGCCGGGCGGCCGGGGTCCAGATCTACGCCGACGTGCTCCTAAACGACATGTCGGCGGGCTCGGGAACCGGCAGCGCGGGCACCGTCTACACCAAGTACTCGTACCCCGGCCTTTACGGGCCCGAGGATTTCCACGCCAACCCGAACCCCAAATACCCCGGCATCCTTTGTGACCACTCAATCCTGGACTTCAGTGATCCCGTGGAGGTTCGGACCTGCGAGCTGGACGGGCTGGCCGACCTTCGGACCGAGGAGCCATACGTCCAGGACAAGCTCGCGAGCTACATGGCCGACCTCTACGGCCTCGGCGTGCGTGGCTATCGGATCGATGCCGCCAAGCACGTCGACCAGACGCAGCTGGCCCAGATCCTGGCCCGCCTGCGAGCCAAGCTGCCGAAGGGCGCGTCTTTCTTCGTCGACCAGGAGGTCACCGACCTCGGCGGCGACGCCGTGCCGAAGACCTTGTACTACCCGACGGGCAGCGTTGACGACTTCGTCTACACGTTCGATCTCACCGCCGCCTTCACCCACACCGACGAGACCATCTCGACCCTGGAGAACCTGGACGCGGCGCCATTCGTGGGACCGAGCGACAAGTCTGTCGTCTTCGTCGACAACCACGACACGCAGAGGGGCCACGTCGGGTCCGGGTTGATCCTGAGCTACAAACGGACGAGCGTTTACGCGCTGGCGAACGTGTTCATGCTGGCCTACCCGATGGGCTATCCCAGGGTCATGTCGAGCTACGTCTTCACGGACACTGAGGCGGGCCCGCCGTCCGACGCCCAGGGCCACACGGACTCGATCTTCGCGCCCGGCTCCGACACCCCTAACTGCGGCCTCACGCTTGGGCAGTGGGTCTGCGAGCAGCGCTGGCACGCAATCGCCGGCATGGTCGGCTTCCGCGACTTCACGGCCGGCTCGCCGACCGTGACCGACTGGTGGTCCAATCCCAGCGACGGCAACCAGATCGCCTTCGGCCGCGGCGCTGCCGGTTTCGTAGTCATCAACCGCTCGACCAGCCCGCTCTCGCAAACGCTGCAGACAGGGCTCGCGCCAGGCACCTACTGCGACGTCGTCAGCGGCGACCTTGCCGCAACGGGCGCGGGTTGCACTGGGGCGTCGATCACGGTCGGGCAGGACGGCCGCGCCAACTTCCAGATCACGCCCATGCAGGCGGTGGCGATCCACATCGGGGCCAGGTTGAGCGGCATTTAGCGACCCGCGGCCCGGCCACGACCGCAACGCGGGCGGCGGCGTTTGAGGCTTGCCGCGCTTGACCCCGATATCGCCGAGATCGCGCGCAGGTGCCCGCAGATGCGGACGCGCCGCCGGCTGCCGCCGCGAATCTGGGGCTTGACACCAACCGGCCGCAGTTGGTAATTTGGCGTCGAACCGGTTTACTGAACCGGTTCGACGGGAGGAAGGGCACCGAGTCTCGGCGGGCCAGCCCAGGCCCAAGGCAAGCAGACTGAGCCTCGGCCGGCGGGGAGACGTGCACCCACAGCGCACTACTCGCGTACGCATCAGCGACGTCGCCGCTAAAGCGGGAGTCTCCAAGTCGACCGTCTCGATCGCGTTCAACAACCCGGAGCGGTTGAGCGCCGAGACGGCGGCCCGGATACGGGTGGTTGCCGACGAGCTCGGATATCGGCCCCACCCGGTAGCCCGAATGCTTGCCGAGCGCAGAACCAGCACCCTTGGCATCCTGACGCCGCAGGCCCTGGTGGTCGCGTTCGCCAATCCGTTCTTCAGCATGTTCAGCCAGGGAGTGGCCAGCGTCGCCGAGGAGTTCGGCTACGGCCTGCTGTTCGTATCGCCGCTGCACGGGTCGCTGGCGCGGGCCGCGGGACGCGCGAGCGTGGATGGCTTCGTCGCGATCGGCCTGGGTGAGGACCACCCCGAGGTCGAGCAGATCCGAAGCGCGGGATTGCCGATCGTGCTCGTCGACTCGGCGGCGTTCCCCGAGCATGGCTCCATAACCGTCGATGACGAGGCCGGTGCGTTTGCGGCCGCCGAGCATCTCCTCGACCTGGGCCACACCGAGTTCTTGGTACTGGCCGTTGAGCCGCCCCAGTTCGCGCGCGGGGACGGAGTTGAGAGCCCGATTCTCGATGGCGTCATGGCCCGGCGGCTGCGGGGCTACAGACGGGCCATGGAGACCAGGGGCCTTGGCCTGACCGAAGAGCGGGTTGCGATCGGCCCGGCCAGCTTCGATGGTGGCATGGCCGCATTCAACAGGGCCCTCGATACGGGGCTCCATTTCACAGCCGTCCTGGCGATGAGCGACGCCATGGCCATCGGAGCCATCCACGCCGCGCATGAACGAGGGCTGGCCGTCCCAGGAGACGTCAGCCTGGTTGGCTTCGACAACATCGACGAAGCCGAGCACACCCATCCGCCCCTGACTACCGTGCACCAGCCGGTCAGGGAGAAGGGCGCGGAGGCAGCCAGGTTGCTGCTCGCGGCGGTCAACCGACGCGAGTTCGGGCAGCCGGAACACAGGCTCCTGGAGACTCGGCTAGTCACGCGCGGGTCAACCGCCCGGTTGGCTCGCGACCGACAGGAGGTGCAGGCCCCGATCTAGGACAGGAATGGGAGCGGTGGGTCGACCACTCGACGTCCGGGTCGGCTCGACCAGACAAAACGCGACATCGGCGGGCAGAAACCCGCCGAGCCAGAGAGGGCGTCCGGAAGAGGAGAGGAACGAACACCACATGAAGACACTGACCCGATTGGGTTCGCTCGCCGCCGTGGCGATCCTGGCGGGGGCGTGCTCATCGTCCGCGACGCCAACCGCGGCCCCCGTGACCCAAGCTCCGACGCTGGCCCCGAACGCCACTCCGACACCCACGGCGGCCGCCACTGCCACCCCCAGCCTGAGCGGCTCTCTCACGATCTGGGACGCCTACGCTTCGGGCGGTGGGTCCGAAGGCGCGGCCATGGAACTGGTCCTCGCCAAGGCCAAGACCACCTTCCCGAACCTGACCATCAACGAGGTCGTGGTTCCGTTCTCCGACATTTACACCAAGGTCGAAACGGCCTGGGGCTCCGGCGAGACGAGCCCTGACATGTACATCGCTCCGAACGACAATCTCGGCACCGAGCAGCGAGAGGGCATCCTCATGCAGCTCGACGACGCGATGGCCCCCGTTACCGGCAACTTCACCCAGGTTTCCCTTGACGGCGCCAAGGTCAACGGCCACTTCTACGAGATCCCGGAGAGCATGAAGGCCATCTCCATGTTCTACAACAAGTCTCTCGTCACCAGCGTGCCGAAGACCACCGACGACCTCCTGGCGCTGGCGAAGGCCGGCACGAAGATCGGCATCATGGAGTACGCGGCCGGCTACTACAACTGGTGGCTCTTCAACGCCTTCAGCGGCCAATCGCTGATGGACAGCACCGGCAAGTGC
>Ga0182027_10010189_pt1 | contig 13398 bp, 13 predicted proteins | sample 712E1DmetaG_FD_121300 | JGI IMG/M metagenome (GOLD analysis project Ga0182027, IMG submission 121300) | Permafrost microbial communities from Stordalen Mire, Sweden - 712E1D metaG (Illumina Assembly) | ecosystem: Environmental > Terrestrial > Soil > Wetlands > Permafrost | place: Sweden...
ACGTCCGGCCTTCCGACCACAAGGAGCACCACCGGATAAACCAGCGTGAACGCCATCAGCAGCCCGATCAGGCCCATGGCCGCCACATATTTGCCGATCACGATTTCATGATCTTCAATGGGGAGTGTCGCCAGATACTCGATCGTTCCGGTCTTGAACTCCTCCGAAAAGGAACGCATCGTCAACGCCGGGACCAAAAATGAACAGATGAGAGGCAGCGGCCGGAAAAAGGTGTCCAGGGTGCTTTGATCCAGCTGGAAAAGCGGCGAAATAAAAAGCCAGCCGGTAATAAGCATGAAAACAACGCTGATGACGTAGGTCGCCGGCGCATGGAGCAGAATCGCCAGTTCCTTGCGGGCCAGCGTGATGATCGGGCTTTTTCTCATTGGGTGGTCAGCTGCCGGAAGACATCTTCCAGCGGGCGGCCGAACCCTGCGGGCGCGCCATCCGCGACAATCTTCCCCTTATGAATGATTAAAACTCGATCACACACACGGCCCGCTTCGGAAAGTATATGCGTCGAAAGCAGCACGGTTTTTTTCAGCCGCATGGTTTGAATCAGGGCATGCACTTCATCCTGCTGGTTCGGATCAAGGCCCGAGGTGGGTTCGTCCAATATCAAGATTTCCGGATCGTGCAGAATGGCCTGCGCAAGTCCGACGCGCTGGCGGTAGCCCTTGGACAGATGCGCGATATCCTTGCCGACCACCGCCTGCAGGCCACACACCTGGATCACCTGGCGGATCGCCCCCTCATAATCGGCCTGCGCCATTCCACGCAGGCGGGCCGTCCAAGTCAGCGTCTCGTAAACGGCCAGCTCTTCATACAGGGGGTTGGTTTCAGGAAGATACCCGATGCGGCGGCGCAGAGCGAGCGACTGATCGAGGATATCGTAATTGGCGACGCGCGCGGCGCCTTCCGTCGGTGGAAGAAAACCGGTCAGTATCTTCAGCAGGGTGGTCTTGCCGGCGCCGTTAGGCCCCAGGAGGCCCACCACCTCGCCCGGCTGGACCACGAAGCTCACGTGATCCACCGCGACCGTCGTGCCGTAATTCTTTGTAAGCTGCTGAACTTCAATCATTGAAAAATAAATACCTCAAAGCGGCGTTTTTTGTCAAGAGGCGCGGATTCCCTGTTCGGACTCCACCGAGCCCCATAGACAAGATAACAGATTCCTTCACTGGAATTTACGACACGACGCTTCAGCCCGACCGCGTCGATTCAAGACAAATTCAGTAATTGGATTTTCGTGGAACTATGAGGAACGATTCAGGTGCACTCCTCGAGTTCTGCGGCGGGAAGATGCTGTCAACGGAAATATGAAACGGCGGCGGGACAAAGGCTCCCGGCTGGAAAGACCCGCAATAAACAGCGCGATCCCCGTTGCTTCTATTTGACCAAACCCAATCTTTCCGTTTTGGCTCATGCCGAGTAGCCCTCGAGCTTTGTCCCGTAAGGGGCCCGGTTGGGATAGTATGTATTTGAGCGTGCGCACTGCCGCCGCACGAAGGAATGGATCACGACTGGACAGGAGCTTGCGAAGCGTTTCCAGATCTTTCGGCTCCTCCACCTCTGTGAAGATCGCCGGTCGCTGATCGGTGATGCCTGAGATCAAGAATACGTACCGGCCAAAGTTACCTAACCGATACATAATCTTCGTCCTGTAGGCTGGGTGCTGAAGCCCCAGCCGCCAGTAATTCGACCCCATCGTTTCCAAGGCGGGCAGACAAGCGTAGTAATGGGGATCTTCTGAAAGGGGGTACCTTTCCAACACGTCCGCGATTCGATTGAAGGCGGACAGTCTGGCTTGAAATGCAAGACGAATCTTCTCGGACTCGTTCATATGTCCGCTTTGAAGGGCTTTTTCATATTCAACACCTTGACGGCGCAGCTCATCAACCTCGCGCGCGCATGCTTCCAAAAATGCCGCATAAGCTTCGGCACTAATTACCGGATCGAGCAACAACCAGGATATTTCACGATCGGACATCAGACTGGCATCCAATGGTTTTTCTAGATCCGAAAAAAGCCCGTATTCCCGAACTTGCGATGATCGAAGCTGAAAAACCCCGGTTGTCGTCTTGCCGCCCAACGTTCCTCCGATGAACTTAGCCCAATGAGCCCCTTCCTCTTCCTTTGGACCATGAATTAACGGAGGAATTGGTAATCCCTCTAACCATTTGCCCGTTCGGCGATGACCTCGACGCACTAACAAACCCCCCAATGTTTGAATAGCTAAGGCCGCGCGGGTCTGATCATCTCCCTGATAAGGATAGGCCCCGATAATTTCGGGTGGGATGTTATGACGCCGCGCGCTTTTCACAATGGCGGCAGCGAGATTCCGCGGCGTGTCTTCGCGAATTTCACGGACGGTTTCGGCAAGGGTAATGGGGACTCGGTGAACCGGTTCTTCTCGCGCCACACGGAGGTCCTCAGTCGTGATGAAGGAATCCATTGACAATTCAGGTTGAGGATCGCCCGGGCGGAGTCTCGCTAAACGCTCGGCAATTCGTTTCCGGTCATATGGTTTCGCGGAAAAGATAATATTCATGACTGAACGGCGAGCGGCTAAATATCGAATCTTAGGATCCAGCGCGTAGGCAAACGAGCCCGCTCCAGCCACGAACGAAGCCAATACCGTGCCGAGGAGGGTGGCTCCGTCGGTCAAAAGATGCCGACGGGACAAACCAAGGTTTTCACTGGCTCTATTCTGACGGTGTTTACTCCACCCGCTGAGAAAGGAACCCAGAACGATTGGAAATACGGCTGCTCCGCACCAGACCAGAACATGGGCCGACGGAACTCCTGGCATTAGAGCTACAAAGCCGGCCAGAAAAGCGCCGAGACTACAAAAAAAGACCGCACTGCGCAGATCACGCTGCTGCCGGAGCTTTACCCCCTGGATCCAATGAAACCCCGCGACGATGAGAACCGTCATGGCAAGACTGATAGCGCCGGCCTGTACGCCATGAGCTACCAGATGGGGTAAAGGGGCTGTCGGGTCCACGCGTTGGTTGCGGACGAGCAACAGAATCACCGCGGTGCGGGTTCCAAGGGTCGTCGCCAGCAGCGGTTGCGCCCACCATTCTACGTAACGTTGGTACCAGGCAGATGACCGCCCGAATATCGCCATGCTGGGAAGAAGCAGAATCGAAAAATTCACTACTGGTGAGCCCACCGGAAAAAGCCATACAAAAACCGCTGCTCCGACAAAAGCCGAAACAAGCCAGGCTGATGGGATACGATCAATTCGCGCTCCTAACGATTCTGCCAATCGATACAGAGATGCCTTCCTGGATGAGACGTTGCGAGCCAATCCGGCTCCGGCCTCGTATGCTCTGACCTTGGCCTTATTCGGCATGTCTCCTGAGAAGTTCACCAGCGATTCGTTAATGGCCTGCTCGTTCAAGAGGTTCACACATCGGAGAGATCCCTGCGGCATTGTGACAGCGCTTGTCGCCGATGCCGCCGCAAGGGCAGGATCTGCTATCAGGCAGGGGATCAGAAGGATGGTAACGATGCGGATAATAGTTCTTGGCATGATTATTTTGTTTTGTGCGCCCGTACGGAGTAAGGCTAACACATTTGTGTTGCAGGGCGATTACACACGTTCCATTCTCAGATGGGCTTAAGGACCTAACGGGCAGAAGTCATAAAGTTATACTATTACTAATAAAGTAATACTTATTGATTATTTGTAAATCTATGCTATATTATATTAGTAAAGAGTACTTTTTTGAGGAGGAAATACGATGTTCGAATCCAGTCTTTCCATTAAGGGGCAGGTCACCATTCCCAAACATGTGCGAAATTCGCTCAAGCTCAAACCGGGAGACCGGGTGACGTTTGTGACCGACGGACATCAGGCGATCCTCTTACCCATCCGAGGAGATCTTCTGGGCCTGCGAGGGCTTCTCAAACCTTATGCCGGGCATAAAACACTCACGAAAGAGGCCCTCCTGGCGCAGGCCAAACACCATGTCACCGCGCGCTACCACAAGCATCGTCAGGGACAAGCGGCATGAAGCTCTTAGACACCAATATCCTTCTCCGGCTTCTGTTAGATGACGATCCCGCTCAGGTCCGTGCCGTTGAAAGGTTTATCCGGAGTTCGTTACGCATCAAAGATGAGCTTTACGTTTCAGACCTTTCAGTCGCGGAGATGATATGGGTCTTGGAAGGGCAGGACATTCCGCCGACCTCCATCGCCCAGGCGATCCGGGAAATCCTGCAGAAGGAAGGTATCCATTTTGAGCACCGACAACGCCTAATGACGGCGATCTCTCTTTACGAATCGTATCGCGTGGATTTTATCGACGCCTATCAGGCGGCCCTGGTTCAGGAAAAACACTTCCAGGCGATTGTGTCGTTTGATCGGGATTACGCCAGGCTTCCCGTCACCCACATCGACCCATCTAACCCCATCAAACCGTAAGAGCACTCAAAACAGTCGAGGTATCCGATAGATCACGAAAAATATGATCCGGCCGGGTCGCCGCCAGTTCCTCGTACGTCATCGGGCCGCTGGCCACTGCGACCGTTGTGGCTCCGATCACTTTTCCGGCCTGCACATCGCGGATGTTGTCTCCGATCACAATCACATCCCGCGGAGGCACGGTTTTTCCGAGCATCGCTTCGCCGCGCCTGACGCCGGTGCGCAGGACCGTGGGCCGGTCTTCGGCGTCGGACCCATAGCCGCCGAAGCGAAAAAATTTCATGAGGCCGGCCCGCGCCAGTTTGATGCGGGCGCCTTCTTCCAGATTCCCGGTCCCGAGACCCATGAGAATATCCTCGCGACGCGCTAAAGCCTCCAAAAGAGCGGGGATTCCGGGCAGAATTTTGTATCCGGGGCTGGAAGGGATTTCGACGGCCAATTGATCTAAATAACCGCGACAAAGTTTCGCAATTTCCCCCTCCCCCGGCTCCCGATTCAGATGGACGCGAATCATTTCCCGGCAGATGGCAGGATCCGTTTTGCCGTCGGGGGTGACCTTCTTCATCGCCTGAGGAATCTGAAAGATTTTTACAAAGGCAACGTCGAGAGCGCGCACGCCTGCTCCTCCCGTGTAGATGAGAGTCCAGTCGAGATCAAAGAGCAGTAATTTGTGAGTCATTTTTCCTCTCTATATTTAGATGCGTTTTTACATCAATAATTTATCAAACCTATGTAAAAAATGATGCACTATTATATTTATTTCTTGAAGCCTCTCCTCGCAAGGGACACACTTGACCTGAGGAGGACTCATGGCCGAAGCGTGCATGCTGGATATTCTAACGCTGCCCGAGGACGACTTGAAAAAAGTCCTGCCCAAAGCGTCGACGCGCTCTTTGGCCAAACTGGTCATCGCCTATCCCCGAGCCGTCGGAAAAAGCTTCCTCGATCTCCTGAAGGAATGCATGAGTGCTCGCACCATCGCTTTCATCCAGGAAGAAATCGGCATGATGAGGATCCCTTCTTACGTGGAAATTCGCACCGCCGAATCCGAAATCATGAAGATCATTCGGGATGAACACCTGGAAGAGCGTCTTTCTTCCGTCCAGCACACCGTATCACTCCCACAATAATCAATCAGGGCTGGAAACAGCAAAGGCAGGCGTAAGTTCATCAAAGAGAACTTGTGACTCCTGATTTTCCCGTACTTTCACATCCTGTATTTCCTGCATTGGCTGAAATTCGAGACGTCCATCCCGGTCATTCGCTTTCTCGACCCAACCTTCATGCCAGGCGTGGATCCGGTATCGTCCGGCGGGCACATGCTTCATTGTAAACTCCCCCTGCGCGTCGCTGATGGCGACGGAATCGTGAGGTGAGACATAGATCCAGGCCCGTTCCCAGAGATGTTTGTCACAATTGATTTTGTACAGCCCGGGAATGACCAACGGTCGGCGCAAGGGCGAACCGCCCGGGCTAAGGTCCGCTTCGAACAGGGAGTTATCGCCCCTCCAGGCATGGAGATGATGCCGGGCACCATCCTTATTAACCAGCAGAAGGCTTGTCCCGAGAGGAAGCCATTGGACACGCGGCAGCAACTGGCACCCTGCGAATGATAATGTGGCCTGAAGACGGGTCGGCATGACGCGGCGGTCCTGACGCTCCAGGACAATCAGAACATTCTGAAGCGCGAGGGTGTCCTGTTTGACAAGCAGATGAGTTTGAGGGATCCCATGCGGGCAATCATGGTCTAAGGCGTTGGCGAACATGTTCCGGGGCGGCGCTTCTCCCGAGAATTTCACGAAACCGTGAATCGCACCAGGGGTTTCGTCCGCGTGGCAGAGGGACAGCCCGAGGAGCAAGAGGAGGAAGTTAAGGCGCCTTCTCAATGTACTGCCATCCGGCGAAATAGGTGGCGGCCGCAAATTTCAGCCAAGCCGTGACAAACTGAACGAGCACAACGGAAGGATAGGAGATCCAGCTGGATAAACCGAAGAAATGCGGGTTGGCGAAGGCAAATCCGATCGATCCCATGATCAAGGCTGTTTTCGGGCCCGGGCCAAGACGGGGACGAGCGAGCGCATAGAGCCAGCTGAGCAGAAATCCCGCCACCAGGCTGGGAACGATCAGTGACATAGAAATCGGAACGAGCTCCCCCCACATGAGGTTCGGCTCCGGCACCAGGATGCGCTGCGTCAAAATAAGATTCCCGAGTTCAAAGAGCCACAGAATGACGGCCGCAAGGGCCGCTCCTGTCCAGATGCGGTTCCAGTTCATTGATTCGCTACCGGGGGCTGCTGGAGAGGCTGCTGTTGAGGAACACCGAAAAGATTACCGGGCACCTGGATTCCCAGCGCCGGCGCCTGCTGGATAAAGAGAGGCACATACCCTGTGGGGAAAAAGCCCACCTGTCCGGCGCGGTTACGCCCGAGCATAAAAATATCCTGCATCGTGACTTTTCCATCCTGCATGCCGGTCACTTCCGTCAGAGCGATGACCTGGCGGGCGCCTTCGATGGTGCGCCGCATCTGGACAATCAGGTGGAGCGCCCGGGAAATCTGCTGGCGGATGGCGACGAGCGGAATTTCGTAACCGGCCATCAGGACCAGCGTCTCCAGCCGGGAAACTACGTCCATCGGAGAACTCGCATGGATGGTCGCCATCGCGCCATCGTGGCCCGAATTCATGGCCTGGAGCACATCCAGCGCTTCCGCCCCGCGCATCTCACCAAGAAGAATGCGATCAGGACGCAAATGGAGGGCATGCGCCACCAGGGCGCGCATGTCAATGAAGGCCCCGCCTTCGCCTCGTCCCTGAAAAACGGTTTCGAGCGCGACCCAGTTCGGATGGGGCAGAGAGATTTCAAAAGTATCTTCGATCGTCACGATGCGGTGCTGTTTGGGAATGATCCCCGCCAGCGCATTGAGCAGCGTGGTTTTCCCGCAGCTGGTGCCGCCGGAGATCAGGATATTCAGGCGCATCTGGACGGCGATGCGGAGAAGCTCCGCCATCGGCCCGGACATCGTATTACGGACCACCAGTTCGTTGAGGTCTTGAGCCCGATAGGTCGGGCGACGAATGGTAAAACAGGTCTGGGCGGTGACGGGAGGCGTTGTGACGGTCATGCGGGACCCATCGCTCAGACGGCAGTCCAGAAGCGGCATTTGCGGTGATAGCGATTTGCCCGCGAGAGCCAGAAGCTGACGGACGACACGCAGCAGCTCGCCCTCGCTGGCGAACTTGCGTTCCACTTGAGAAAGCTTTCCGGACTGCTCCACAAAGATCTTATTGGGTCCATTGACCATGACTTCAGAAACATCATTCGAAGCCAAGTAAGGCGTTAAAGGACCATAATCTTCAATCGCGGGCATAGATTGGTTGTATATCACATGCCGATATTTTGCAACCGGAAAAATGGCATGATTTTACGCGTGAATTGTATTCATTTCGGTATTTGCGGCGGTTGCCTTTGTGAAACGTCTCCGGATGGATACAGGAGACCCCCCCTTTATCAGAAAGAACTCCTTCAGAAGGAGGAACGCGTCCGCGGCCTTCTGGGCGCTTATGAAGTTGAAGAATGGCGACCGATGATTCCCTCCCCCGATGAATGGGGCTATCGGAACAAGATGGAATGCGCATTCGGGGTCTGGGATGAACGGCTGGTCCTGGGCCTCCGAGCGGCAGGACGATTTGACCATGTGATCGATCTGGAGACCTGCGGTCTGATGTCTCCGGAATGTCTGGAAGCGCTCAAACAAGTGCGGGCCTGGGCCAACAACCATGGGTTTTCCGGCTATCACCGCAGGAGGCATGAAGGAGACCTGCGCTATCTCGTTTTACGGGAGGGAAAGAATACGGGGCAGAGGATGGCCATACTCCTCATGACTGGACAGGGCGCACAGCGGTGCGCCCCTACACCTCCTATGGATCTCCGTCCTCTGCTGACCACCTGCTGGCTGGGAGTCACGGATGATAAGGGCGACGTGGCGCGTGCGGAAGACATGCGGCTTTTGTGGGGCCCCGGAACAATCGAAGAGAAACTGGGATTTATCACTTATCGCATCTCGCCTTACTCTTTCTTTCAAACCAATACGCGCGGCACCGAAAAACTATACGCGCTCCTTCAGGATTGGAGCTGCGATACTCGCGGCGCTTTGATCGATCTCTACTGCGGATCCGGCGGGATCTCGCTGGCCCTGGCGAATTCTTTTGACCGTGTCGTCGGAATCGATATAAACAAGGACGCCATCGAAGATGCTAAAAAGAATGCGGAACTCAACGGAATCCAAAATGCGGAGTTTGTTGGCGAGGATGCTCAGGAATTTCTGAAGAAATTGCCCGGGTCAAAGCTTTCGGTTCAGTTATCCGCGATGGTCGTGGATCCGCCCCGCGTCGGGCTCCATCCCCTGGCGCTCCGAAACCTGCTCGAGATGAATCCCCCGCGCCTCGCCTACGTCTCCTGCAACCCCGAATCCCTCGCGCGCGACCTGCAGACCCTTGTGCCGTTTTATAGAATTCACAGCGTTCAGCCGGTCGATTTGTTTCCGCATACGGCTCACGTGGAAACGTTGGCCTTTCTCGAACATCGATGAAACGCATCTTGACCATCTGTCTTTTGCCGCTGGCTCTCTGCCAAGCTGTCGAGTTGGCCCCGCGGCGGCTTTTTTTCAGCGACGCCAAGCTGAGTTTCTTGGTCCCGGAACCCTGGGACGTACCGTCCTCTTTCCCATTCGGGCCGCTTTTGACGCGCAAAACGCAGGAAGGGACCGACGCGTTTATTCTGTGCCAGATTTCCGATCCCGTCGACTCGAACCGGCTGTCCGCTGACGTATCGACCGATGTCCTGAAGACGCTGGCAACCAACGACATTACTTCGCGGAGTAAAAATTCGCGGATTCTCGCGTCTTCCGCGCGAACGCTGGCCGGGCAGAATGCCTACGAAGTCACGTGGCTGAGCGAAGGCCCTGAGGGCGTTACGCAGTATCAGTCCATTTATTTTTTCATGGAGAACCGGTATTACGTTCTTTCCCTGCGCGCCAATCGCGACAGCTTTCCCTGGATCATTCAGGATTTCCAAGGATGGCTAGTATCCATTCATCGGCTCTCACGCGCGGAATCCGGGAAACTGGCCGCCCCCGCGCATGGCGGACTCTGGGTTCATCAGACCGGCGGCGTCAAAATCGCCTTCCCGGAAGAATGGCTGGTCGGGGTCGCGGACGACCGGCAAGTTGGAGCCACGATCGCGCGCGATAAAATGCATCTGGATTTCACCGCGGAAGTCGAAGTCCTGGGATCGTCTCCGGCGAAAGAATTCGGCGCCGACGAGAAAACCGCAGCCCGCAAGACCTTGGAACAGAAGGGATATACCGTCACGGCGGATTCCGAGGAACCGTTTCACGGGCTCCCTTGTTACCGCTTGACGTATGAAGGGACCATCGATGGCCGCTTCATCCGTGGCCAGGACCTCTGGGTCTCCAGCCCCCGGGCGCGCTGGCTCATCAACTTTGAAGGCGACGGGTCTTTTTTCCGACAACTGACGGACCAATGGCAGGGCATCTTAAACAGTATCCATTTCTATGAATGAGGACTATCTACAGAACCTGAACGACCCGCAAAAAGAGGCGGTGCTTCATACCGAAGGTCCACTGCTGGTTCTGGCGGGCGCCGGCAGTGGAAAAACCCGGGTCATCACGACCCGTATTGCGCACCTGATTGCTCAAAACATCGCGCCCTGGCATATTCTAGCGGTCACTTTCACCAATAAAGCGGCTGAAGAAATGCAAAACCGCGTCGACGCGCTCACGGGTGGGCATGGCCGAGGCGTCCTGATTTCAACTTTCCACCGCTTTTGTGCGCAGCTTCTGCGCCGCGAAGGCCAGGCGATCCATCTCTCTCCGCATTTTGTCATCTACGACGAACACGATCAGAAGGAACTGGTCAAAGACTGCCTGACCGAACTGAGCCTGGATGATAAAAAATTCAAACCGGGCGTCCTGGTCGCGATGATTTCGCGTTCGAAAGATGAGCTGATTGACGCCGCGTCTTATCAGATCCACGCGCTCACTTCGCCCGATCCGTTCCGGCAAATGGTCGCCAGCATCTACCACCTCTATCAGAAGAAGCTGACCGCCTCAAACGCCGTCGACTTCGGCGATCTCATCATGAAATGCGTCGAACTCCTGCGGGACAAGCCGGAGATCCGCGAAAAGCTGCAGGAGCGTTTTCGTTACATCATGGTGGACGAATACCAGGACACCAACCGCGCCCAGTATGTGCTGGTCAAAACCCTGGCCGCCAAATATCGGAACCTGTGTGTCGTTGGCGACGATGACCAATGCGTCTATGTGTGGCGCGGCGCTGACATCCGGAACATCCTTGAGTTTGAAAAAGAATATCCGGAATCCAAGGTTGTGAAACTGGAGCAAAATTACCGTTCCACCAAGCCCATCCTGGACGCCGCCTGGAATGTGGTCCAGCACAATCAATTCCGCAAGGAAAAGAAACTTTGGACGGAAAAAATAGCCGGAGATCCGGTGAGCGCGGCCGAATTCGCCGATGAGCGCGAAGAGGCGCTCGCGGTGGCCAGCGCGATTCACGTCGGCGTTCGGAATGAAGACGCGCGATTCTCGGATTTTGCGGTTTTCTACCGCATCAACGCGCAATCACGCGTCCTGGAAGACGCGCTTCGGCGGCTGGAGATCCCCTACAAGATCATTGGGTCGGTCCGCTTTTATGATCGCGCGGAGGTCAAAAACGTCATCGCCTATCTGCGCGTCGTAGTCAATCCCGCCGACACGCTGTGCCTGAAGCGCATCTTCAACATTCCCACCCGCGCGCTGGGAAAGACAAGCTTGGAAGCCTTTGAAAAATTTGCCTTTGCGCAGAATCTGTCTCTCTTCAACGCCCTTGAACGCGCGGCGGACGTACCGGGGATCACCCCGCGCGCCAAAAAGTCGGCCTTGGAATTCCATACCCTTCTGTCCACTTTCATGGCCAATCGGGACCAATTGGACGCCATGGAATTAACCAAACAAATTCTTGATGCCACGGGATATCTGAAGGGGCTAGAAACCGATGAAGACGCCGAAGCGCAGACCCGCGCGCAGAACATCCGCGAATTTCTGAATGCCATCGAAGAATACTTGGAACGCTCTGAAGATAAATCGGCCGCGGGATTTCTCGAGCAGGTTTCGCTTGTGGCGGACATCGATGAGATCGAATCCGGCACGAATTATGTGACCCTCATGACCGTCCATCTGGCCAAGGGTCTCGAGTTTCCCAGCGTTTTTCTGACAGGAATGGAAGAGGGGCTTTTCCCTATCGGCGAGTCGGACTTCTCTCAAGAAGATCTAGAAGAAGAGCGGCGGCTCTGCTACGTCGGCATGACGCGGGCCAAACATCACCTGCAGATCACCTGGGCGGCCAGCCGCCGGCTTTTCGGCCACTCCCGATGGAACGCACCCTCCCGTTTTATTGAGGAAGCGGGGATCGAAGCCGACCGCCCTCGCCGCGCAATGTCCGTGACGTCTCCCGCTGAACCTTCGCATTTGGGGCCGGCGCGGCCCCATCACAGCGACGAACCGGTGGACGAGACATCGTTTCTCTCTTTCAGCGTCGGTGCTCGCGTCCGCCATCCGGAATTCGGAAAAGGGAAAGTGATGGAGAAGAGCGGCGCCGGCGACGGCCTCAAAGTCGTCGTCCTCTTCGACAACGGCCAATGGAAGAAACTTCTCGTCAAATACGCCGGCCTCGAACGTCTCTAGAGATAGATGGCTCTCAGATTAATCGCTAGGACTCCAGGAGTCCAGCTTCCACCCCTGCGGAGTCAGGACAAATGTCACGGCATTTTCTCTGCTCTTCGGACCGAGCCGCCCATAAGCGACGATAGAGGTGATGGCCTGCCAGCGAACCGCTCCCAGCCGGGACCATTGCTGACTCCATTGGCGCCATTGATGTGCGCGAGGCTTATGCGCATCCAGACGGGAAACAAGCGATTGATATCCGGGCGCCGAGCATTGAGAGCGGATGACTTTGTCCCTTCTCTGCTAAAATAGGCCGATATGAGTATAACGAAAAAAGACGTCGAGCACGTGGCTCGGCTCGCGCGGCTGGCCTTGACGGAGGAAGAAAAGGAACGCTACACAACACAGTTGGGACAGATTCTGGGTTATGTGGAAAAGCTGAGTCAGCTCAATACCGACAACGTTCCGCCGACCTCGCACGTTCTTCCGATGTCGAACGTCTGGCGCGAAGACAAAATGGAGCCAAGCACGGAAGAGACGCTGGGCTCGCCGGATGAGATTGTCGCCAACGCACCCGAACACGAAGGGCCGCTCTTCAAAGTCAAGAAAGTCATCGAATGACCATGAGCTTTACGAACCTCACCGCCTCCGAAATCGTCCGTAAGGTCAAGGCCAAAGAGTTTAAAGCCGAAGCGATCGCGATTGCTTATCTTGACCGCATTAAGGCGCTGGATCCCAAGATCAAGGCCTTCAATGAAGTCTTCGGAGATCGCGCGATCAAGCAGGCCAGGACCGTTGACGTGAAAATCGCTAAAGGGGAAACGGTCGGCCCCCTGGCGGGGGTCCCGATCGCCATCAAAGACAACATGCTTATCCGCGGCGAGCGGTGTACCTGTTCCTCCAAAATTTTGGAAGGCTTCGTGGCCACCTATGATTCCACCGTGGTTCGCAAACTGAGGACCGCTGGCGCCGTTTTTCTCGGCCGGACGAACCTGGATGAATTTGCGATGGGTTCTTCGACGGAGAACTCTGCTTTCCACACAACCCGCAATCCCTGGGACCCCTCACGCATCCCGGGCGGCTCTTCCGGCGGGAGTGCCGCGGCAGTCGCTTCGCGTATGGCGCCTCTGGCCTTGGGGTCAGACACCGGGGGCTCGATCCGGCAGCCGGCCGCGCTCTGCGGCATCCTGGGGTTTAAGCCGACATACGGCCTGGTTTCCCGCT
>Ga0182027_10010190_pt1 | contig 13397 bp, 6 predicted proteins | sample 712E1DmetaG_FD_121300 | JGI IMG/M metagenome (GOLD analysis project Ga0182027, IMG submission 121300) | Permafrost microbial communities from Stordalen Mire, Sweden - 712E1D metaG (Illumina Assembly) | ecosystem: Environmental > Terrestrial > Soil > Wetlands > Permafrost | place: Sweden...
ACATCACATACCGGCGGGCAGGGGCCTACCCTGTTTGTTGTAGCGCTGTAAACGTTTCCTGTCATATCGTATCCGTTTGCATCTACTCCGCACATGATTAAAATTCCGGCTCCGTTCGCATCGGTTCCAAAATAAACCCTGAATCCTGCTGCAGAAGGAGTTGCCCCCATAATAATATTCATCGCCGTCAAATCTTCTTTATCTATGACGAATCCCTTTATTTTCGAGGCAGGCATCGTTGCATTTTTATAGTAGTTCTGAAAATAAGAATGGGCATCTGTAACAGAGATCTTGGTGACAACGGGATCAGTGAGGGCCGATTTGGATTGGCCGGTAAAGGAGAGCAACCCCAGAAGGGAAATTCCAAAAATAGCGCCTGCCAAAAACGGTAAGGCCGTCCAAAGAATTTTCTTGTTTTTCATGATGATTACATTTAAGGGTTTTTAATCATTTCTCATAATTTTGATAAATATATGACAATTTAAAAATAGGTACAAATATTTTTAAAAAATTGCATATTTTCGCATAATATAAACCGGGGGCCAATATTATTTTTTTAAACAGCTTGAATGACAGCACAGATTCATTCTGAAGCTAATTTCAAAACAACAACAGGATTTATCCGGTCATCCCGTAATGTGTTTTTTTTCATACTTATATTATTCGTTTCTGCACAGGCCTTCTGTACCAGCCGTCCGTCCATCAAAAGTCCATCCCCGAAGGAAATGCACAGAACGGACCTGGATAGTATCAACATGGACCGGATTTTTCAACTTTCTGATTTTTATTGCAATTATCTTGGTGACCTGAAGACAGCCGATAGTTTGGGTGATCAGGCAATCCATATTGCTGAAATGAGTTTTCGCCCTGAATCATGTCTCAAAGCTTATTTACATTACCTTGAGATTACCGATCTTCAGTCCAATTTTGAAAAAGCGCAGAAATATGGGCTGAAAGCCCTGGAATTAGTGAAATTATTAAATAACCCTGACCTGGAATGGCGTGTTTACAAAGACCTGGCTGAACTTTATTTATCGGATGAACGTTACAATACAGCCCTGATGTATAGTTATAAGGCCATCGGGATTGCGGGTGCTATGGAAAAAAACTCATTACGGGTGGCAAGTTACCTGTTATTTGCCCGGAGTCTGGAAGGGAAAAAGCAAAAAAACGAGGCCCATAGTTATTTCCTGAATGCTTTAGAGTTATCTGAGAAAATAAAAGATCCGCTCCAGATGATCGAATGTTATAATCAGCTTTCGAGGTTCTACAGTAACAATAAGATGTTTGAACAATCGATCAAGTTTAAACTGAAAGAAGGAGAACTTACAAAAAAAGTTTTCCCGAAAGATAAGGTAAAACAGATGTGGGTAGAATGGGATCTTTTGTCGATTGAACGGATTTCAGGTTCTCTGGTCGACGAACAGAACCTTCAGGATCTTCTTACGTTTTCCATTGCCCGGAAAGCCAACAAACTGAAATCATATACTTTTGCGCTTTACCGCACTTATCTCATCGATGCAGATAAAACAGACCGGCTCAACGATCTGTATAATAGACAGTATCCAAAAGAACTTAAGGATCTGGCAAAAACGGAACCTGCAATATATTACAAGCTGATGGCCTATTTCAAGGAAAAAGAAAAGGCACCCGATTCTGCTCTTTTTTACTTTAAAAAAGCGGAGGTCCTGATGCCTGCCGAATCCAACAAAGTTAAAGTGTCGCAGTTCTATTACCGGTTCGGGCAATTTCTTAGCCGGCAGAGGAGAAAGGGGGAAGCTATTGAAAAATTTCATACTGCCTACGACATTGCTAAAGAAGTTCCCTATTTTGATTTGATGTTACTTTCGTCCCACGAGCTGGAAAGACTGTATTATGGCATGGGCGATTACCAGGACGCTTACCTGTATTCAGTGACTACGCGCAACCTGGGAGATAGCATTAACGACATGTCGAGAAAGGAGCAGATGATCATCAACGGAATTAACCGGGAACAGCAGGTACGCGACAAGGTCAATGAAGAGCAGAAACGGGAAAGCGAACGGATGATCCGGCAAAAAAAGACCGAACGAAATATGATGGCCGTGTTTGTTGCATTCTTGTTTATCCTGTCGTTTGTTATTTTCCGCAACTACCGGATACAGAAGAAATCGAATATCCGGCTGGACCAGGAAAAAAAGCGGTCTGAAAGTCTTTTATTGAATATTCTTCCCGGGGAGACAGCAGAAGAGCTGAAGCAAACCGGCAAGGCAAAGGCAAAATATTTCGCAGAAGTGACTGTGATGTTCACCGATTTCAAGGATTTCACCCAGGCCAGTGAAAAGATGAAAGCAGATGAACTGGTGGAGGAGATTCATTTTTATTTCAGTGAATTCGACCGTATTGTGACCCGGTACGGGATCGAAAAGATCAAGACGATCGGCGACAGCTATATGTGTGTTGGCGGGCTGCCAGTATGCAACGATTCTCATGCAAAAGATGTGGTGAATTGTGCGATGGAGCTACAGGAATTCATGGAGGTCCAGAAAATTTTACGGTCGCACAGCGGTAAAACCTGGTTTGAATTGCGCATTGGCATTCATACCGGCCCTGTTGTAGCAGGAATTGTCGGAACCCGGAAATTTGCATACGATATCTGGGGAGATACGGTGAATACGGCCTCACGGATGGAAACAAGCGGAGAACCGGGAAAAGTGAATATCAGCGGCGCTACATACGAAAAAGTCAAAGATTATTTTTCCTGCACCTACCGGGGAAAAGTACAGGCAAAGCACAAGGGATTAGTGGATATGTATTTTGCTAATCTGAATTCATGAATTGTGTATCTTTGTCCCTGCTTCTGGGAGCATCTTTTTAATGAGTTTTATGCTTAAATACTTTTCCGACCAGCTAAACGTTTGGAATCATCCTCTCTGATCTTATCACGAACCGGTCAATTTATGAGAACACGACTGATCTCACTTTTCTTTGCAATCCTTATTGTTAACGGAATTACTTCCTGCCATTCCGGATCAAAGAATAAAAATACAAAGGATAAACGCCCTGCTGTTATCCTGAGTGTGGAAGGATATGTGGTAAAGCCTACGTTGCTGGCGGTTACAATACAGGTATCGGGAACTTTACTGCCTTTTGAAGAAACGGTCATGATGCCGGAAACAAGCGGACGTGTAATTATGGTCAACCTTCCGGAAGGGAACTTTGTCAAAAAAGGTACGGTCCTTGTAAAATTATTCGATGGAGAACTGCAGGCACAGCTTAAAAAATCACAAACCCAACTTCAACTGGCGGAACAAACCGAGAAACGTCAAGGTGAGTTGCTGAAAGTAAGCGGGATCAGCCAGTTCGATTATGACCAGACCGTTTTCCAGGTAAATTCGATTAAAGATGATATCAGCCTGCTGAATGTACAGATCGGGAAAACGGAGCTGAAGGCTCCTTTTGATGGCGTGATTGGTTTAAAGAATATCAGTGTAGGCGCTCAGGCTACCTCTTCCACGGCGGTTGCTACCATCCGGATGGTAAACCGCCTGAAACTGGATTTCAGCGTCCCGGAAAAATACAGCCGGGAGATTGTTCCAGGGAAGTTACTGACATTCACTGTTGAAGGAGACAGTGCAAAATATACTGCCATGGTAATGGCAACCGAGGGTGGCATTGAATCAGACACACGCAACCTGAAGGTACGTGCAGTAGTAGATCATGTTTCACCCGATCTGAAACCCGGTGCATTTGCCACGGTTGAACTGGAACTTGGCAAGCATGCCGATGCCCTGCTGGTTCCCACCCAAGCTATCATCCCGCAAGCAAGGAGTAAAAAACTTATCGTGGCAAGAGACGGTAAGGCAGTATTTCTCACCGTCACCACCGGCATCCGGCAAGCCGAGTTCATCGAGGTGCTGAACGGCATCCACAGCGGTGATACCGTTGTGACCACCGGCATTGTTTTTCTGAAGCCCAACGCCGATATTAAATTTTCCAAAGGAATAAAATAACCCGGTATGGCTATTTCCGATTTCGCGATAAAACGCCCTGTTGCATCCATCGTAATGAGCCTGGTCATTGTGCTGTTCGGCGTTGTGGGTTATACGTTCCTGGGCGTCCGCTTATATCCTGCCATCGACCCGCCGGTGATTAACGTACAAACCACTTATACCGGCGCCAGTGCCGAGATCATCGAATCACAGATCACGGAACCGCTGGAGAAAGTCATTAACGGGATCGAGGGGATCAAATCTATTTCTTCTTCCTCTGCCACCGGCAGCAGCAACCTAACGGTAGAATTCAATGTGGGAGCCGACCTCGAAAAAGCGGCGAATGATGTACGCGATAAAACTTCACAGGCTGCCCGAAACCTTCCCCAGGATATCGACGCCCCGCCGGTCGTCACCAAGGCTGATGCAAACGCCGACCCGATCATCACGGTTTCCATTCAGAGTACGACCATGAACGCCATGGAACTGAGTGACTATGCAGAAAATGTTCTGCAGGAAAAACTCCAGACCATACCCGGTGTAAGTTCTGTCGGACTTTACGGACAGAAACGGCCGGCTATGCGCCTCTGGCTGAACCCTGATAAAATGGCGGCGTATGACATTACAGCGGAAGATGTAAATAATGCACTGGATAAGGAAAATGTGGAGCTCCCCGGCGGGAAGGTAAGAGGGTACAATACAGAACTTATTGTCAATACGTTCGGAAGGCTGACCACCGAAGATGATTTTAATAATATCATCATCCGGCAAACCAACGACCAGATTATCCGTTTCAGTGATATCGGAGAAGCACTGCTGGGGCCCGAAAACGAAGAAACGGGCGTAAAGCTGAATGGGGCCGATGGTATCAGCCTTGCCTTGATACCCTTACCCGGGGCAAATGATATTGAAGTCTCTAATGAATTTTATAAACGGTTTGATCAGATCCAGAAGGACCTGCCCAAAGGTTTAAAACTGGCCGTGGGCTATGATAAATCGAAATTTGTAAGGCAGTCGGTAACCGACGTGGCAGAGACACTTGCCATTGCCATTACACTGGTTGTACTTATTGTTTTCCTGTTCTTCCGGAACTGGGTGATCGCATTACGTCCACTACTCGATATACCGGTTTCACTGATTGGTTCTTTCTTCATCATGTATATCTTCGGATTTTCAGTGAATGTGCTGACCATGCTCGCCATTGTGTTAGCAACCGGCCTGGTCGTTGATGACGGGATTGTGGTGACAGAAAATATCTTCAAAAAGATCGAAAAAGGGATGGATAAATGGGCAGCGGCATTTGCCGGTACACGTGAAATCCTGTTTGCCGTTATCTCCACTTCTCTTACGTTGGCGATTGTTTTTATTCCTGTGATCTTTTTATCGGGATTTACCGGCAGGCTGTTCCGGGAATTCGGGATCGTAGTGGCAGGGGCTGTACTCATTTCGGCTTTTGTCTCACTGACCCTCACGCCGGTATTGAACGTCAAACTCGGTGGAAGCCTGTCAAGGCATACCCGTTTTTACCAGTTTACAGAGCCTTTCTATGTCAACCTTGACAATGGTTACCGGAAGGTACTAAGTTACTTTATGGCCCGAAAATGGTTATCCTTTCTGATCCTTGGGATATGCCTTGTGTTGATCTTTTTCATCGGGAGAAATTTAAAATCCGAATTGGCGCCCCTGGAAGATCATAGTATCATCCGAACCAATGTCACGGCACCGGAAGGAACTGATTTTGATTATACGGAAAACCTGATCAGTCGTGTGGACCAGATGGTCATGGACAGCATTCCCGAGGCCCGCCTGGTTTATGGAAGAACCGCTCCCGGGTTTGGAGGTACCAGTACCAATACCGGTGGTATCCAGGTTTTTCTTACTGAACCCACCGAGCGAAAGGCTACCCAGCAGCAGGTCTATGACAAGCTTATCAGGCTTTACCGGAATTTCCCGGAAGCGAGGATCATCCCGAACCAGGAACAAACCATTTCCACTTCGCTGGCCGGAGGATCACAATTGCCGGTGCAGTTTGTTATACAGACCCTGGATTTTGATAAGATGCAGCAATTTCTTCCGAAATTTCTTGATGAAGCCAGGAAAGACAGTATATTCGGGAATGTGGATGTGAACCTGAAATTCAACAAGCCGGAATTGGATCTCACAGTCGACAGGATGAAGGCGACCAATCTTGGCGTCAATGTCCTGGATGTTTCCAATACCCTGCAATTTGCATTAAGCGGCCGCCGTTACGGTTATTTCCTGCGAAACGGAAAACAATATCAGGTGATTGGCCAGGTAATACGTATATTGAGAAGTGAACCTTCGGATATTACTTCATTGTATGTGCGAAGTAATTCCGGGAAATTAATTCAGCTGGATAACCTGTTAAAGATGCAGGAAAACAGCAATCCTCCGACGTTATATCATTACAACCGGTATAAATCGGCCACGGTTTCCGCTTCCCTCGCACCGGGGCGCACCATGGGAGAAGGGATTGCAGAGATGCAGAAAATTTCTAAAAAAGTCCTGAATGAATCGTTCCAGACTGCCTTGTACGGTCCATCACGGGATTTTGCCGAAAGCAGTTCAAATACTTCTTTTGCACTGGTGCTGGCGCTTCTGTTAATATACCTTATTCTTGCTGCACAGTTTGAAAGTTTCCGTGATCCGTTCATCATCATGCTTACCGTACCGATGGCCATAGCCGGTGCGATGATCTCGCTGTGGGTGTTTGGAATGACACTGAACATCTTTTCGGAGATCGGGATGATCATGCTGATAGGGATTGTAACAAAAAACGGGATTCTTATCGTGGAATTTTCCAACCAGAAAAGGAAAGCAGGACTGCCTAAGGCAGAAGCAGCTTTCGAGGCTGCTGCAGCCCGGTTACGACCCATTCTGATGACCTCACTTGCAACGATCTTTGGAGCCATGCCCATTGCCCTGGCCCTGGGTGCAGGTGCGCAAAGCCGCATGCCGATGGGAATCGTGGTCGTGGGTGGTTTGTTGTTCGCCCTGATCCTCACTTTATTTGTGGTCCCTACGATGTATGTCCTGATGGCGACCAACAAGGTAGGAGTTGAAAGAAACGAGGATCCCCTGATAAACTGATGCCGATGAAGAAAGTGCTTTTATTTTTTGGAATCCTGATCTTTGCCTGTATTGTATCCCCTGCACAAAAACTGCTTACTGCCGATTCTGCAGCCGCCCTTGCACTGAAGAACAACTTTGACATCCGGATTGCCCGTACTACAGCCGATATCAGCAAGCGGAACAATACTGCCGGGAATGCGGGCATGTTGCCGGATGTTGGGATCACCGCGACCGATGCTTATAGCCTGGACCATGTTAACCAGCATAATTATGATGCACCTGCAACCTCAGCAGCAAATGCAAATTCAAATTCACTGTCGGCCGGCATCGCATTGAACTGGACCTTGTTTGACGGGGGAAAGATGTTTGTCACAAAAAGGAAACTGAACGAAATTGAAGCCCTGGGAGAGATCCAGTTCCGCAACCAGGTCATGCAAACATTATCCGACGTATATGCCGGATACTTTAATGTGGTAAGACAGAAAGAAGAGTTGCAGGCGATCCTGGAGGTGATCCGTTTTAACCAGGAACGGGTAGATCTTCTCCAGACTGGTTTTAATGCAGGACTTTCACCCAAGACCGACCTTCTCCAGGCGCAGATCGACCTGAATGTTTACCAGGAGGATGCCATTTCGCAACAGGCGGTGATCCTGGCAGCAAGGCGGCAACTCAATCAATTGCTGTCGCGCGACCCGGAAGAACCTTTTGAAGTGGTGGATTCCATCATTCAGGATTATCATCCGGATAAAAAAGAACTTGCACAAAAACTTTTCTCTGTGAATCCATTGGTCCTGTCTTCCCAGAAACAGGTGGAGTTAGCCCGGCTGGGGGTCAATGAATTCAGGGCATTAATGCTTCCCAACCTGAATTTTTCGGCAGGATATGATCTTCTTCACAGCGACTATGCTATCGGGACCGTCAGGATGAACGAAACCTATGGGCCGCAGTTAGGCGCTACGTTGTCGATCCCCCTTTACCAGGCTGGGAATATCCGCCGCCAGGTTGCCGTTGCCCGGCTCCAGCTCGAATCGGCGAAGGTTACTTTTGAAAGCACCAAACTCCAGGTCAACACACAGCTCCAGCTTGCGTTGACTGAATATGACAATCAGCTTCAATTGCTCCGGATTGAGAAGGATAATTTTGCCCTTGCCAGAGAAAACCTGACCATTTCGATGCAGCGGCTGAGATTGGGTCAAACCACGGCCCTTGAAGTGCGGCAGGCCCAGGAAAGTTTCCAGCAATCCCTTACCCGTTTGACGGACTTCGGGTATGCGGCGAAAGTGGCGGAAATCAGGTTGAAGCAACTGCTGGGAGCATTGTAAATAGTTGGTGAAGTGGTGAAGTGGTGAGTTGAGTTTCATCTGAACTGTTAGTTGTTAGTTGTTCTCTGTTAACTGAAAATTGTTCACTATTCACTCTGCGGCATACTACATCCCACGAATCACAATTCACAACTCACTGAACTCATTCGTAAATCATAATTTGTAATTCGTGAATAATCACTACCTTTGCCGCATTATTAACCTGTGTTTCCGGTTAGCCGATCTTTTTTAGTATTTCCCATCTCCATACCCATCAGGGTTCCCAGCAGTGTCTGGTCGGGATAAACCGGAAAGCCCGAAATCACATAATTAAAATTGTCTTATGATTACATTTGAAGAATTGGGTATCCACCCTGTTCATGTGGATGCTTTGAAGGAACTTGGTTTTGAATACCCTATGCCGGTACAGGAAAAGGTGATCCCGCTCATGTTGTCCGGTCCTGTTGACATTGTTGGCCTTGCCCAGACCGGGACAGGGAAGACGGCTGCTTTTGGCTTGCCGCTGATCCAGATGACCGATCCGCATAGCAAAGTGCCGGAAGCGCTTATCCTTGCCCCGACCCGTGAACTCTGCATGCAAATTGCCGGCGACCTGAATGATTTTGCAAAGAACACCGATAACCTGAAGATCCTCCCGGTTTATGGCGGAAGCAGTATGGAGGTCCAGATAAAGGCGCTCAAAAAAGGAGTCCAGATCGTGGTTGCCACTCCCGGCCGCCTTTGCGACCTCATCCGCCGGAAAGCCATAAAGCTGAACGAGGTAAAAACCGTGATCCTCGACGAGGCCGATGAGATGCTCAACATGGGATTCGTCGACAGTATCAATGATATCCTCTCAGAAGTACCAAAGGAACGTGCCACACTCCTCTTCTCGGCCACCATGCCAAATGAAGTTGCAGTGATCGCCCGGAAGTACATGCGCAATCCCATCGAGATAACCATCGGCGACCGCAATTCAGGTGCTGATAACATCAAACATCTCTATTATACCGTTCATGCAAAAGATAAATACACTGCCCTTAAACGTATCGTAGATTATTATCCCAACATTTACGGGATCGTATTTTGCAGGACCCGAAAGGATACCCAGGAAGTTGCCGATAAACTGATGCACGACGGGTACAATGCAGAATCCCTGCACGGTGACCTGTCACAGGCCCAGCGTGATATGGTTATGCAGAAATTCCGCATCCGCCATGTGAAATTGCTGGTGGCTACCGACGTAGCTGCACGCGGACTCGACGTGAACGACCTTACCCACATCATCAATTACAGTCTTCCCGAAGACATTCTTTCCTATGCTCACCGCAGCGGCAGAACCGGGCGTGCCGGTAAGGCCGGCATTTCCATCTGTATTATCAACCTGAAGGAAAAACATTTTATAAAACAGATCGAAAAAAAGATCGGCAAATCATTTGTGGCGGCGAAAGTACCCGGTGGAAGAGAGATCTGTGAGAAACAGCTGTTCAGCATGATTGCTAAAATGGAAGAGGTGGATATTGAGCATACCGAGATCGATTCCTACCTGCCGGCGATCTATCGCAAACTGGAATGGCTCGACAAGGAAGATATTATCAAACGCTTTGTGGCGCTGGAATTCAACCGTTTCGTTGAATATTACAAGAATGCGAAGGACATCAACGTGGCAGATGATAAGTCAGCAGGACCCTATAAAGAACGCGAATGGGGATCCTACAAAAACAGGGAAAAAGGTTCCAATAAAGATCGTGAAAGAGGATCCTACAAAGAACGCGAAACGGGATCTTACAAAGAACGGGACAGGGACGCAGACGGACCTGCACGTTTCCGCAAGAACGATTCCGGCTTCACACGTCTTTTTATTAACCAGGGCAAGGCCGACGGACTTTTCCCGATCAGCCTGATAGAACTGGTAAACGAGCATACACCCGGGAAGAAAGTTCCCCTCGGCAGGATTGATCTTTCCGACCGGTCCGCTTCTTTCGAAGTAGGTTCAGACTTTGCGGATTTCCTTATCAAAGCTTTGCAACACCAGGATTTCCGTGGATCGGAGATCACTGTCGGACGAGAAACCGGCAATGACGGACGCAAAAGGGATGAAAGTGATTTCCGGAAAAGGAAAAAGAACGAAAAGAACTTCAAGGATACGCCTAAGAGAAAGAGAATCCGGAAAGATTTGTATTAAACCTTACCCTCTTGGGGGTGTCTAAAAAGTCTTTTTCACCGTTAAAACGCAAAGACGCTAAGAAACGCAAATTGTTTTCGACTTTAGCACTTACTTTATAACAAAATTTAAATCAGTAGTAAATTTGATATTAGTAGTGAAGAATAGAGTGAATGATTGCAAAAAAGAAGAAAAAAATGAACCAGTCGCCGCATAAGCAGCCTTGGCTGGTGCCATCGAACGAAGTGAGATTGCGCCAGACGCAGCTGTGTTGCGGCGACGAGGCCCGCCCGGCCTGAGGGCAAAAGAAAAAACATAGAAAGTGATTGTTAGTTATCTGAATTAAAGTTCCAGAAAAAACATCATGAAGACCCTCGTTGATATCATCCGGGATGCGTTTCTTGGCTTCGCCACAGGCGATGCTCTGGGCGTTCCCGTTGAATATGAAACCCGCGAATGGCTGCAGGAGAACCCGGTACAGGGAATGCTGGGAAACATGCGGTACAACCAGCATCCCGGGACATGGTCGGACGATAGTTCGATGGTGTTTTGCACGGCAGAAAGCCTCTGCAGGGGTTATGACCTGGAAGACATCGCCCTTCAGTTTTCAAAATGGAAAAACGAACGGTTCTGGACTCCCCGCGGAAGGGTTTTTGATATTGGTATACAAACCAACAAGGCGATTGAAAGGATCGACCGTTTTCTCGAAATGGGGCTGCGGATCAAGCCGATCCCCGAACTGGGAGTCAATGAAAAGGAAAACGGGAACGGCTCGCTGATGCGGATCCTGCCGCTTGCCTTTTTCCTGAAGGATAAACCTGCGGAAGAAGGTTATCGTATCGTCCGGGAAGTCTCGGCGCTGACACATGCACATGCCCGGGCTGTGACCGGGTGTTTTATCTATGTTCGATTTATCATGAGCCTGCTGGAAGGAAAGGATAAATATCAGGCCTATACAGACCTTAGAAACTTTATCCCTGATTTTTGCAGGAACAGCACCGGTTCCTGCGAATATGAACATTATTCAAGAATATTGAATAACAACATTGTCGATTTTCCTGAATCTACCATCCGTTCTTCTGCTTATGTGCTTCATACCCTGGAAGCTTGTTTCTGGTGTGTGATGCGGAATGATAATTTCACGGATACGGTTTTGCAGGCTGTAAATCTCGGAGAAGATACCGATACCGTTGCAGCGCTTGCCGGTGGCCTTGCCGGGATTATTTATGGAAGGGATTCGATCCAGGAAGATTGGATTACTGTGCTGGCGAGGAAAGAGGAAATTATGGAGCTGGCGGGGCGGTTTTCAAAAACACTTACACAATAACGTGCCTAAAGCAGGTTAACTTATGATTAACTTTTAACGAACGTACCCGGAAAAAGAGTACCTTTGCCGGCTTAAAAAAAATTAACATGCCATTAAATAAACTCAGAAATATAGGGATTGCCGCTCATATCGATGCCGGCAAGACTACCGTTACCGAACGTATTCTCTTTTTTACCGGAACCACCCGGAAGATGGGGGAAGTCCACGATGGCCAGGCTACCATGGACTTCATGAAACAGGAACAGGAACGGGGTATTACCATTGCTTCCGCAGCCATTTCCTGCGCCTGGAAGGACTACCAGATCAACCTGATCGATACACCGGGACATGTGGATTTCACCGTCGAGGTGGAGCGTTCACTCCGGGTCATCGACGGGATGATTGCAGTTTTCTGTGCCGTAGGAGGCGTTGAACCGCAGAGTGAGACCGTATGGAACCAGGCCGACCGATACCGGGTGCCCCGGATTGCATTCATCAACAAGATGGACCGCACCGGCGCCGATTTTGCCGTGGTGATTGCCCAGATGAACAAATATCTTGATGCCAATGCAGTCCCTTTCAACCTGCCCATCGGCGCGGAAGAGCATTTCGACGGAATCATCGACCTTATGACACAGAAGGCTTATATGTTCAAGGATTTTGAACAGATCGAAATAGAGATCCCGGAAGCATACAAGGAGAAAGCAAAAGAAGGACGGTCCTGGATGGTTGAGAAGATCGCCGAATTCAATGAAGAGGTCATGAAACACTTTTTTGAAGATACGGAAGTTCCTTCGAAATTGTTGCAACGAGCCGCACGGGAAGCCACACTGAAAATGCTGATCACCCCGGTTTTTTGCGGAGCTGCATACAAGAACAAAGGCGTACAGATGATCCTCGATGCCGTGGTGAATTACCTGCCATCTCCCATCGATGTTGGCGCCGTAGTCGGCATTGATATCGATGACCCGGAAAAATCACATTCACGGCATCCTTCCCCAAAGGAACCTTTTTCGGCTTTGGCATTCAAACTAATACATGATCCTTTTGTCGGACAGCAAACTTTTACCCGTGTCTTTTCCGGGACCCTTCATAGCGGGATGCAGATCCTGAATTCCACCAAAGGGAAACATGAACGTATCGGCAGGATATTCCGGATTCATGCGAAAGAAAGAGTGGAGATCAGCGAGGCGGGACCTGGTGATATAGTGGCCCTCATCGGGTTAAAACTGACCAAAACCGGGGATACACTTTGCGACAACGATCATCCTCTCTTCCTTGAAAACATTCATATTCCGCCTTCGGTGATCGAATTAAAAATTTCCCCGGCAAAGCGGGGAGAACAGGCAAAACTGGGAGAAGCGTTGAACAAACTGATGAACGAAGACCCGTCTTTTAACGTCCGGTTCGATGATGAAACGGAAGAAACGATCATTTCAGGGATGGGCGAACTTCACCTGGAGATTATCATCGACCGGCTGAAATATGAATTCAAGGTGGATGCAATCGTCGGCGAACCGGCTGTTGCCTTCCGGGAAACGATCACCGTGGAGAAAGAACAC
>Ga0182027_10010192_pt1 | contig 13395 bp, 11 predicted proteins | sample 712E1DmetaG_FD_121300 | JGI IMG/M metagenome (GOLD analysis project Ga0182027, IMG submission 121300) | Permafrost microbial communities from Stordalen Mire, Sweden - 712E1D metaG (Illumina Assembly) | ecosystem: Environmental > Terrestrial > Soil > Wetlands > Permafrost | place: Sweden...
AGTCAAAATGCGCCAAAAAAGTGGCGATTTTGAACGAATTTAACCGCCCATCTGTCAAGAAAAGGACTTTTTCTACAGGCTCAACGCCGCGCTAATATGCCGGACTACGACCGCATTTTCTCTCTGCAAACCACCAATTTATCTTAAAGAAACAGCCGCCCGCGAGCCAAAGGTGTTTGCAAATGCGGAAGGTCATGATTTAGCGCGTTGTTAGGTTTTCTATTTGTTTACTTTTTTGTTTCTATTTGTAATATGTTTTCATATGCTTTGGTTTTGCCTAATAAATTGAATAGGATTCCGCCGGTATTATCTCTATTCAAGTATCCCAAGCATGCAATTCTATTAATTATTTCTTTGTTCTCATTTTTAATAATTTTGCAGTTTCCTTTTGCCATTAAGTCCCCGAAATGGCGAATAATTCTTTCCTTAATATTTTCTTCCAATTTATTAACATTTATTTCCGAGTAAGTTTTGCCTATTGATTTCACAAAAACTAATAATAAGCTATCCTCCAAAACATTTTTGTTTTTGTGATAATATTCGTAAATATTTGCTAGTACAGAATTATAACCAAATTGAAATGAAAAACCATTGGTATCCAACGTAAATAGGGGTCTTTCATTAATATTTTTCAATATTTCATATGGTTTCCAATTCAAATTTCTTATTGAATCCTGAGATTGAGCATCGCAGTATTTAAATAAGGAAACCAGAAGCACGACAACCATGATCAGTAATTTCATATTTTTATTCCTTTTTTCAAACCTAACGTGCGGTTAACCTGCCGACGCGGGAAACGCGACCAAGGGGAGCGTTTGGGCCCCGCGTTCGGTCATATTGTTATGGCTCCGGGTGGGTTTCTTTTATTATTACTTGTTCTTGCTGAATTTTGCTATCAATTTCTTATTGGCTTCTATAATCTTCTCAGAGTTTATCATATTCGAGTTAAATACTAAATCGTAGTTAGGATCTTTAGGTTTAAATTGATTCACTCCGAAAGCTATGCTGTTAGCAGGCATATCTTTTGTAATTATCGCACCAGCTGCTATAACGGAATTTTCCCCAATTATTATTGGTCCCAATATTTTTGCTCCATCAGAAATTACCACATTTTTACCAATAATCGGATTACCAACATTTTCCCACTCATTGCTAACTTTGTTAAATCTCAAATTCGATCCAATAGTTACATTCTGATAAATTACGACGTTTGCGCAAAGTTTCGAAGCAATAATCGTACACCCGCGTGCGTGATGAGCAAACAACACGCTTTTGTCTATTTCAGTGCAGTTGATTTCGCAACAATAGAGCTTTTCGAGCAAATTACCAGCTGCTTGTTTTAGCATCATATTCTTAGAATAGCAATTTAGCTTTACTAATATGTCAAACATCTCTATAACATCCCTTTCCAATATTATTTACCGATAGCTTTTACATAACAATTTAAATTCGATTGTTTTTTCGGAAGTAACAAGGATCATTACGATTGAAACAATTTCCCCGAACTCATTCCGATTTGTTCTTCAATTGTGGCCATAACAGGTATTAGTTATCAAACGACATAATGACCAACAATATTAATTGGCACGTCTGCTTTATCGGTTAAGGTAGCTGTGTATGTCAGATCTGATCCACAATCAAACCCTTGTGGGCGGACTATATCTACTTTGCAAAAACTAGTTTTTCGCGGCGATTTTTTTATAATAACCGAAGGTGCTTGGCGGCAATATGAAATAAAATAAACCGCGCCGGACTTACCTTAATAATTACACGTTAATTCCGGCAATGAGTGCTCCCATGACCGCGCCGCACAAGGTGCTGATGAACGGGTTGCTTGTAATAAGACACGAACCGCAATTTTAATTGCTTTTTGCGCCCTTGTGCGTTGAAATTCCAAACAGCGCATAAATTGCGCAGAACCCCACAAGCCCGGTTAAAAGAATGATTCCCGCGCCTATGCCGACAACAATCGCCGCTGCTCCGGTTACAACTTTGAAAACAACCAATGAGCCAAGGACAAGCCCCAGAACAACTCTGATGATTCTGTCTGCTACCGATTCGTTCGTTTTCATGATGTCCTCCAAAGATAAGGTGGAGTGAAAAAGGGACGTACGCCCTGAGGGACTCGAACCCCCAACCCTCTGGTTCGAAGCCAGATGCTCTATCCAATTGAGCTAAGGGCGCATATCGATTTTAACTACAGTTAAAATACGTTTTTTATAGGGGAAATGCGGGATTTTCAGAAATATCGAATTTACCGGAGAGTTATTCCGAAGCGTATAGTGGAAAAACGGGGAGGTTACCCTTCAAACCAACGTTTACAAATGACGTTCAAAAAACATGGGGAAGCGAATCGAACACCGTGTTGGAATCAAACGATATTGTAAAGGTCTTGCTTGATGTGAATTGTGTTTTCCAGTAATAGTACCCGTAACGCCCTGGGCTTGTATTGTTGCCCCACACGGTGTCGCCCGCGGAGAGCTGGCCGTCGTAGTTCATGTCCTTGAAGATCGAATATCCCCAGTAATTGTCGTGGTCGACGGTGACGTTGAAGGTGGCTGAGCCGAATCCGTCCGTGGAGGCTGGGATGGTCCGTCTTGTGCTTGTGATCGGGACGTACGTGCTGCCGTCAACCTGGAAAAAAATGAAGCCGACATTCGAGTTCGGGTAGTTGTCGAAGGTGCATGTCGCGTGAATCATGGGAAGCGGCTGCACGCCCCAGCTTGACTCGGAGAGGTCGCTTATGGTCCCCCTGCCCATCACCTGTACTGAATATGTATAAGTCAAGGCAGGATCGAGGCCGGTATGGACATACACGGTGTCGCCGGTCAACTGGATGCTTGCCGAATGGGTGGTTGGGGAGCTGCCGTCCGTCGAATAATACAGAACATAGGACAGGGCGCCCTTGACTGCGTCCCACCGGATGGTGTCCGACTCGCCTGCCGGTGCAGTCGATGGATATGATGGGGGATACAGGGTCGGTGTATTGTTTGACGGCTGATTTACCTTGATGCAGCTCACAAACGGAAGAAGAAATGCCGCCATGACGAACGCCGCCGCACGGTAACTGTTTGTGAATCGAGACACGCTTAGCTCTCCCTCTACCAGCAAATACCGAAGTTGATAGCAAATTCGATCGGCCGCATAACGGTATTAACGGTCACTGGACTTCCATAGATATCAAGACTGTCGGTTTGATAGCCTGCGTTAATAGGCATGAGATGCTGTGCCACCCGGAATTCCGCGTAAAAAGCGGTTTTCGACATTCGCGGCATCATGATACCGGTCTGAATATACGGGGCAAGCCCGAAAGCAATGCCGGAATTGCTGCTTATGCTCAGTATTATTCCGGGAATTACGCCGCCTCCCAGATACCAGGCGACATTGCCGGGAATAAGATAATAATCGCCGCCCAAATCGAAATACGCGCCGCCATAGGAGCTTGATTTTGGATCGAACATGGTTGTGGGGATTTTTCCGCCGACGCCCACTTCGAGGAAATATTTTTCCTGATCGAACCGCATATCGAAGCCGATGGTGACCATTGAAGAAACGGAAACGTCTTTCTGCCACGAATAAGGGAACACGCCGCCGATCTTGATTCCTTTGCGTTTTTCGGAATACATCCGGTTGTTGCCCATGCCTTCCCGCCGGGTGATGTTGGTCATGCCGCGGGTCTGTTCTATCGGGATTTTTTTCCACAGGGCCTGGGAGATCCGGTCGCTCGCCTCTTCAATGTCGCCGTAGGTCACCAGGGTCATTTCCACCTTGTAGATTTCGTGGCCGCTTTTGTCCATCCGGGAAACGTTCACGATGGTCTTGTGGTTGTCCAGCTTTTCCTGGTCGTCGTCGCTGCTGCTGTTGCTATTGCTGTTGTCGACATTCACATAGACATTCGTACCGTGGGCCGAATCGTGGAGCAGCTCCCTTGCCTCTTTTTTGCTCAGGTACAGACCGACCGTTTCGATTTCGAGGTATTCCGATACGCCCAGCTTTGCCGCGGCCTGAATATGGTCTGAATCGTTCGCCATCGCCTTGGCGGCCTTAAGGGGCGAAAGGACCTTGAGGCCCGAAACCTTTGCGTATTTCTGTGAGAGCACCATGCCAAAGGCATCGACATAACTGCGATCGGTGTTGACGCCTTCGGGCGGAAAAACAGCCACGTCTTCGGCGAACAGCACTGCGGCAAACAGCATCAGCATGGTGGTGATTTTATTCATCGGATACTCCTTTTTATTTATAGAGCGACAAAAGGGATTTGGTTTCTTTATGGAACGGTCCGTCCAAGTATTCTGCAAAGGAAATTTACCATAGTGGAACGCGGAAAGCAAGGAAAAACCGGGGGCGTGCGGCAATGATTCCGGGGACCTTTTAACACGGGCGGCTTTCGGGACCAAAACGGCAAATCCTGAAGTATATTATGACAATCATGCCTGACATTTTCGACATCGTCATCATCGGCGCAGGGCCTGCGGGCCTGAGCGCGGCGCTTGCGGCGCTTGCGGCAAAGCCGAAGCCGTCGGTGCTGCTTGTTGACAAGATCGTACCGTGGGAAATGCCCATTGCCTGCGCCGAGGGTGTGTGGACAGACCAGTTCAGGGCGGCCGTTGGCGAGAAACCGGAATGGATACGGTTTTACATCAGCGCCCTGGTCCTGCATTCGGCAGACGGCTCGAAAATCACCCATACCGCCAGAAACGCGGGCTGCATCATCAACAGGCCGCGGATGCAGGCGGACCTGGCGGAACAGTGCAGGGCACTCGGCGCCGAAATGCGGCTTGACGCGCGCGTATCTGAAATAAGGCCGGAAAAAGGATCGCTCCGCGAAGTCCGCTTCGCAGACGGCGGAACCGTGCGCTGCCGTGTTGTGATTGACGCATCCGGGCCTGTTGCCGGGTTCGGCAAAAAGGAAAAAATCGCCTGGAAACCGCCCGATCTTGAGCCGGCCTATTTCGTGGTGGCGGAAAACACGGGTCTTGCCACGGATGAAGTCCACGTCTATCTCGGTTCCGGCATCGCGCCGGGCGGCTATGCCTGGGCGTTTCCGCGCGAGGCGGGCTCGGCCAATATCGGCATTGTGGTGGGGAGCGCGCACCGCGCAAAGGCCGACATCCGGAAAAAACTCGAAGTATTTCTCGCGGACAATTTCCCCGGCGCAAGGGTGGTCCATCGCCATGCGGGCGGAATCCCGTGCAGCGCCAGACCGCTCAAGATTGCCGCGAGCAGGCTCATTAAGGCGGGCGACGCCGCGAGCGCGGTGAACCCCTTTTCGCGTGCCGGCATCGTTGAGGCCATGGAAAGCGGGAAACTGGCGGGGCAAGCTGCGCTGGCCATGCTCGCGGCCGCATCGCAAAACCAGATGCTGGCCGTGTGCAAAAAATACCAGAAACAATGGCTGGACGCTTTGGGGAAGAAACACGGAAAACTGTCGCGCGCGAAAGGCGCGCTTGTCAATATGCCCGACGCCGATTACAACGCGGCGTTTTCCTCGCTGTCGAAAATCCCGCCGGAAAAACGGTCGATAACAAAAATCATCGGCCTGAGCCTGGGAAGGTTCCCGAGACTGGCGTTTGCGATGCGGCATCTGATATAATAAAAAAAGATTCACCGCAAAGACGCAGAACACGCAGAGAAAAGATACAAAGACCCACCACGGAGACACGAAGAAGAATTATCTCGCAAAGATCGCAAAGGTCGCGAAGGTTGGTAAAAAAACAAACCCCATTTTTTTGCGGTCTTGGCGATCTTGGCGAGAGACTCTTTCCTTTTAGGCTTCGTCCTCGGCCATCATCCGCTCGTAGAATTTGACAAAGTTGTCGCCGCTTTCGCCCTTTCTCTTGCCTTCCACGAGGGTCATCGCGTCCTGGGGATGGAGGTTGAGCATTCCCGAAACCATGTACGGGATGTTATAGCCCCATTCCATTTCGGCGCGGAGCGGCAGGACCGTGGTTTCTATTGCGTCGAGGATGGGCCTGATGTTGAATTTCGGGTTTTTGAGGAACCCCATGAGAAGCTCGAGCGGGCAGTTGCCCGCCGCCCTCCCGAGCCCGTACAGCGTCCCGTCGAGATAGTTGACGTTTTTGATGATCCCCTCTATGGTGTTGGCGAACGCCAGCTGCATCTGGTTGTGGCAGTGGATGCCTATTTCCTTTGTCCTGAGATACCGCTGGAATTTGTGCACGAGGTAATCGATGTCCTCGCTGTACAGTGAGCCGAAGCTGTCAACGATATAACAGGCGACGATGGAGGTCTCGTTTTCGATCTGCTGGAGCGCTTCGTCGAGGTCGCGCTCCAATACATGGGAGACCGCCATTATGTTGATGGTGGCCTCATATCCTTTTTTTGTGGCATTGTTGGCAAGGGCTATTGCCTTGTCCACGTCCTTGACATAGGTGGCAATGCGGATCAGGTCGACCACGCTTTCCGCTTTGGGAAGGATGTCGTCGCCGGTGGCCTTGTGCGCGTCCTGCATGATCGCTATCTTCGCGGTTTTCGGGACGCCTTCGGTCGCTTTTTTAAGCATGTCTTCGTCGCAGAACCGCCACGCGCCGTATTTGTCGGGCGAGAAGTGGGCCTTGCTGTTCCGGTAGCCGAGTTCGATAATGTCAACGCCCGCACGGCTGCACGCCGAATAAATGGCCCGGACCGCTTCCAGGGTGAATTTGGAATTGTTCATCAACCCGCCGTCGCGGATCGTGCAGTCGCATACCTTGATTTGGGGTCGGTACATGTTTTTTTCCTGTTAATGTTTGTAAAGGAAAGAAAAAGATTAGTGAAATATAGTACTTATGCCGGTAAAAGGCACAAGAACTTTTTGATGATTTTAGAAAAATACGGGGTACGATATCTCGTAATGTTAATTATTTTATACCATGTTTTACCCAAAGGACATGCGATGCAGGGCTTAAAAGTGGCGGTTTCGGGCAAGGGCGGGGTGGGGAAATCGACCCTTGTGGCCGCACTGTGCAGGGTCCTTTGCAAAAAAGGATACAAGGTCCTTGCCATCGATGCCGACCCCGACGCCAACCTTGCTTCCGCGCTTGGTGTGCCGCAGGAACAGAAATCGAACATCCGGCCCATTGCCAAAGAAACCGGGCTCATTGAACAGCGCACCGGCGCGATACCTGGCCGCACGGGCCAGATGTTTTCGCTGTCGCCCGATGTTTCGGACGTGGCGCATAAGTACGGGCTCCTTTACGACGGCGTTTCGCTCCTTGTCCTCGGCGCGGTGAAATCGGGTGGCGGCGGGTGCGCGTGTCCGGAAAACGCTTTCTTGAAAAAACTCATCCGCCACCTTGTGCTGCAGGAGGGCGAAACGGTCGTGATCGACATGGAGCCGGGCATCGAGCACCTGGGAAGGGCCACGGCCTCGGGGGTTGACGCGATGATAATCGTGCTCGAGCCGGGAATGAGGAGCAAAGAGACGGCGCGGAGGATAATTAATCTTTCTAAAGATATAGGCCTTGAAAAGAAATTGTTTTTCGTGTTGAACAAGATGAGAAATGATGATGACCAAAAGGCGTTGATGTCTGATGATCTCGGCGGGATAAAGGTTTTGGGAAGCATCCCGTTTGACGAGAGATTTATTGATGCCGATTGCAAAGGGGTTTCGGTTTTTGATCTTTCAGGATCGGAAGATTTACAATTGGCATTTAAAGAAATAGCTGATCAATTGTTAGCAACAACTGGAAAGAGTTAATCTCGTGGGGGATGTTCTTCTTCGTTAATTTTTTGTTGTTAAATATATGGGTCGCAAAGCGGGTGCAGCCGGGTACCTGTAGTGGCAAGCTTAATACTTCTGCTGGGCGCACCCGCGAGCAGTAGTTGACAGATAAAAAGGTCTTTTTGTTTATCGCCGCGAAGCGGCATACCGGCAGGGATGCGTTGCGAAGGTGCGGCGCTGCGCGAGCGATATGCGAGCGACTTAGGCGCGCACCTTTGCTGGAAAGGGTGTGCCCCCGGATCGCCGCCGTCCCGCTCCCTTCGACTCCGCTCAGGGGCCGGGACGGCGGAAGCCGGGGGCCAGGGGAAACCGAATACGGTTTCCCCACCGGATAAAACAAGAAAAAGAGAAAGAGAAGGAGTAATCATGGCCGCAGACACAACATTCCTTGCCACCGCAATAGGCAGTTTGCCGCACACAGACGCGCAAAAAGCATTGGGCATTGTCTTTGACAAGATCCCGGGTTGTCCCATCTGGCCGCAGCTGCCGAAGCTGGGTCTGCGCGAGCACATGGAGATCCAGTATTCCGAGGGGCTGCCCTGCGCGATCATCGACGAGGCAAAAGGCAGGATGTATTTCGACACTGCCGACGAGGACAAAAACGCGGCGGGAATGGCCGATTTCTACGAGAAGTACATGGCCGCGCAGGACAGCGACGACTGGTCCTCTTTCGCAATATCGCCCGCGTATTCGCGCGGCATGTATGCGCTGCTTGACAAGCTCAAGGCAGACGGAAAGAAACGCCCATGGCTCAAGGTGCAGACGACCGGTCCGCTTTCGTTCGGGCTGTCCATTGTCGACGAAAACAAACGCGCGATTTACTATAACGAATCGTTCCGCGACATCATCGTGAAGGGGCTTGCGGCGAAATGCCGCTGGCAGCTCAATCTGTTCAGGGAATACGCGGACGACATTATATGCTTCGTTGACGAACCGATATTGTCCGCGTTCGGCTCGTCCACCTATGTCTCGGTGCAGCGGGACGACGTTATCGCCGCGGTCGCCGAGGTTGCCGAGGCCATTCACGGCGCGGGCGGGTTGTGCGGCGTCCATTGCTGCGGCAACACCGAATGGCCGATTCTCATAGACTCCGGTGTCGACATCATCAATTTCGACGCATACGGGTTCGGCGAATCCATCACCCTGTACGCAAAGGAAATCGGGGAGTTTTTGCAGGGGGGCAATATCGTCGCCTGGGGCATCGTGCCCACGTCGGAGAAAATCACCGGCGAAACCGCGGAATCGCTCGTTGCGAAATACGACAAAATCGTTTCGGGGCTCGTTGCAAAAGGGATTGACAAGGAGCTTATCCACCGGCAGTCCATGCTCACGCCGTCGTGCGGGACGGGGTCGCTTTCCGAGCCGCTTGCGGAGCGTGTGTTCGATGTGCTGGCGGCAACGTCGAAGGCGTTGAAAGAGAGAGGTTGAGGCGTTAGAGCGATCGAGCGTTCGAGCGATAAAGTAGCGTACACAGAATGTCTTTCAACGCACCAACTCTCCAACGCACTCACGCTCTAACATTTTGTTAACCAACGGAACAATCAACAGTGACCACTATCGCAATAACAGGCAAGGGCGGAACGGGCAAAACCACCATTGCGGCGCTCATGCTGCGATGGCTCGTGGCGAACAAGAAAACGCCGGTGCTCGCCGTTGATGCGGACAGCAACGCGAATTTCAACGAGGTGCTCGGCGTTTCGTACAGCGCGACCGTGGGAGGCGTAAGGGAGGACGCGCGGGCAAAGGCCGGGTCGCTCGGCGCAGGGCTTTCCAAACAGGAGTTCCTCGAAACGCAGATCAACCAGGCGCTGGTCGAAAGCGAAGGCTTCGACCTCGTGGTGATGGGCAGGCCCGAAGGCCCCGGCTGCTATTGCTACGCGAACAATGTACTGCGCGACGTGCTGGCCCGGATATCCAGGAACTACCCCAGTATCGTCGTCGACTGCGAGGCGGGGCTCGAGCACCTTTCGCGCAGGACACTGCTCGATGTGGACTGGCTTGTAACTGTTTCTGATCCGTCAATTCGCGGGCTTAAAACGGCGCGCCGCGTGGCCGACGTCGTGGAGGAGATGAAGACCCGGGTCCGGCGCAAGGCGCTTGTCGTCAACAGGCTTTCCGACGTGAAGGCGGCATTGACGAGCGCGCAAAAGCGGGCGGTTGAGGAAAGCGGATTTGACAGAGTGTTTCTGCTGCCGTACGATGAAGAAATAAAAAAGATGGATGAGAACGGCGGAACGGTGAAAGACATCAACGAGAATAGTGGAATATATCGCGGTGTGGCGGATGCTATGGTAAAATTGTTTGAGTAAATATTTTTTAGAATCTATGGTAATTCATTTTTTGCCGATTTGTATGTCATTCCCGCGAAAGCGGGAATCCATTTTTTCTTTGAAGACAAGATGGATCCCCGATCAGGTCGGGGATGACAAAACCTATGTACCGAATAAATAGAGGTTTTCGGTTTGTTTTGGAGGATACATGGATCATTCCAAAAGTTGCAGCTCCTGCGTTGACCCAGATCCGGCAACCGTCCAGATGCGGAACACCGCAAAGGAACGCGGCATAGAGACCGTGTGGGACCGCTCCTCGGCGAATGTCGTTTGTAAATTCGGTTCCGAGGGGCTGTGCTGCAAGGTGTGCAACATGGGACCGTGCAGGATCTCGGCGAAAACACCCAAGGGCACGTGCGGCGCGGACGCCGACACCATCGCGGCTCGCAACCTGGGCCGCGCGGTCGCGGCCGGAACGTCGGCGCATTCGGACCACGGCCGCCACCTCGTGCACACGCTCAGGATGGTCGCGGAAGGCGCGACCGATTCGTATAAAATAACCGATGAACGCAAGCTGCTCGAGGTCGCGCGCCAGTACAACATAGAAACCGGCGGCAGAACAGCGCTTGACATAGCAAAAGAACTCGCCGACGTGCTGGAGCGCGAGTTTTCGTATTCCGCCGGCCCCATGAAGACGCTTTCGCAGGCGCCCCTCAGGCGTCAGGCGCTCTGGAGGAAAAACGGGGTGGAGCCGCACGGCATCGACCATTCGGTGGTGGAGCTGCTTCACCGCACCAACATGGGCGTTGACCATTCGTTCGACCATGTGGAGCACGGATCGCTCACCACGTCGCTCGCCGACGGCTGGGGCGGGTCCATGATCGCCACGGCCGTGTCCGACATCCTGTTCGGCACGCCGGCGCCGGTGCTCTGTTCCGTCAACATCGGCGTGCTTTCGAAAGAAAAAGTGAACATCATCGTGCACGGCCACGAGCCCACGCTGTCGGAATGCGTGGCGGCCGCGTGCGAAAGCGCGGACATGATAGAATACGCAAAAAGCAAGGGCGCGGCCGGCATCCAGCTTTCGGGCATGTGCTGCACCGGCAACGAGATCCTCATGCGGCACGGCGTTCCGGTGGCGGGCAATTTTCTCCAGCAGGAGCTCGCGCTCATGACCGGCGCGGTGGAGATGCTGCTTGTGGATGTGCAATGCGTGATGCCCTCGCTCGGGTTCGTGGCCGGATGCTTTCACACAAAAGTGCTGTCCACGTCGCCCCTCGCGCACACGCACGGGTTCGAGAAATTCGAGTTTATGGAGGAGCACGCGCTCGACCAGGCAAGGCAGCTCGTGAAAATGGCAATCGATAATTTTTCGAACCGGCAAAAGGACAAGGTGACCATACCCGACAACCGGGTTGATTTCGTGGCGGGGTTTTCGGTGCGCGCCATACACGAAATGCTCGGCGGAAGGTTCCGCAGCACGTTCCGGCCCCTCAACGACGCCATCATCGACGGCCGCATCCGCGGTGTGGCAGGCGTCGTGGGGTGCAACAACCCGAAGAAAAACCTCGACGGCACCATAGTTCCTCTTGTAAAGGAGCTTATAAAAAACGACGTACTGGTGCTGCTTACCGGCTGTGCCGCCATCACGTGCGCAAAGGCGGGACTTTTAACGCCCGAGACCGCACGCTCCATGGCCGGGCCCGGCCTGGCCGAGGTTTGCGAGGCAGTGGGCATGCCCCCCGTATTGCACATGGGCTCGTGCGTTGACAACAGCCGCATCCTCACCGCGGCATGCGACGTGCTTTTGGAAGGCGGGCTGGGTGAGGACATTTCCGATTTGCCTGCCGCGGGCGCGGCCCCGGAATGGATGAGCGAAAAGGCGGTCGCCATAGGCCATTATTTCGTGGCGTCGGGAATGCTCGTGCTTCTGGGCAGCCCGCTCCACGTGACGGGCGGGGAGAAGCTCAACGGTTATCTTACGGGCGGGCTCGAGGCAAATTTCGGCGGGAAATTCGCCTGGGGATCGAACACGGAAACGCAGGCGAAAATCATCCTCGACCACCTCGACAAAAAACGCGCGGCGCTCGGCATCAATAAAAAACGCGAGCGCCGGCTTATGGATATGAAAGAAAGAAGGGCGCTCGATGTCTAAGCTTATCGCAACATCCGCAATACGCGGGGCCCACGCCATTGTAAAGCAAGCTCAGAAAAAAGTTGCTGATGCGCTTGCCGAAAAAGGACCGGAATGTGCGGTGGCGTTTCCCAACACCGGCTATTTTCTGCCAGTTTCCTATTCCATGCTCGGGCTCGAAATTACGACGCTTGGGCAGATGGGCGCGGTGCTTGCCGAATGCAACAAGCTCCTTCCGCCGATACCGCGCGAAGAGCGATGGCTCCCGTACCTGGGCGGCGCGCTCGATGCGGGCATGGCCACCCTGCTTGCGTTCGAGGTTATTGAGGCGTGCAAGACCGTTAACGGGCCGAACCCCGCAAGCGGCATCTGGCTCGGCGCAGCCGACGACGTGATCATGCGCGAGCGCGGCGTGGAATTCGTGGACGGTTCTGCGCCGGGGTTTGCGGCTGTGGTGGGCGCTGCGCCCGACGCAGACGCGGCCGTCAAGCTCGCGCGCGAGCTCCAGAGCAAGAACCTGTACGTATTCATGGCGGGCAATGTTCACGGCGTGTCGTTTGCCGAACAGCTCGCGAGCAAGGGCGTGGAGCTCGGCTGGCCCACGCGGCTTGTTCCCTTTGGTAAAGACATCAGCGCGGCGATCCACGCGCTCGGATTTTCAAGCCGCGCCGCGCTGTCGTTCGGCGGCGTCAAAAAAGGTGATTTCAAGAAGAACCTCTCGTACAACAAGAACAGGGTGTTTGCGTTCGTGCTCGCACTCGGCGAGGTTGACGAAGAGAAATACGCGGCCGCCGCGGGGTGCATCAATTACGGGTTCCCCACCATCGCCAACACGGACATACCGCAGATCCTTCCCACCGGCATATGCACCTACGAGCACGTGGTAAGCAAGGTCCCTCTCAACGACATTGTGGCGCGTGCGCTCGAAGTGCGCGGCTGCAAGGTGAAAATCACCAAGGTACCGATACCGGTGAACTACGGGTCCGCGTTCGAGGGCGAGCGCATCCGCAAGGAACAGGTGCACGTGGAGTTCGGAGGCAACCGCACCACCGCGTTCGAATACTGCACCATGAAGGAGCCGGGCGAGGTGGAAGACGGGAAAATCACGGTGGTCGGCAAGGAGGCGGACCAGGTGCCCGCGGGCGCGCAGCTGCCGCTCGCCATCTGGATAGAAGTCGCGGGACGCAAGATGCAGCCCGACTTCGAGCCGATCCTCGAGCGCCAGGTGCACCATCTGATCAACGGCGCCGAAGGCATATGGCACATGG
>Ga0182027_10010193_pt1 | contig 13394 bp, 12 predicted proteins | sample 712E1DmetaG_FD_121300 | JGI IMG/M metagenome (GOLD analysis project Ga0182027, IMG submission 121300) | Permafrost microbial communities from Stordalen Mire, Sweden - 712E1D metaG (Illumina Assembly) | ecosystem: Environmental > Terrestrial > Soil > Wetlands > Permafrost | place: Sweden...
CCGAGATCGCGGCGCTACGCATCGACGCCTCGAGCGCAGGCAAGGTGGCGCAGGAGGCGATTGAGTTGCTCCGTCGTCACGGCCACACGCGTGAGGCGAACGATCTCGAGCGCAAGCTGTCGGAGCTTCGGCAAGGGGTTGGCCCCGTGGTAACTGACGGGAGCGCCGGAATCGCCGTCCGACGACGCGTCGCGGGCAGACCGGTCGCGAGTCGGCTGGGAGGCAGACCTAGTGTCGCGTTGCGCAAGTTCCAGATGCGTTCGTCGAGCGCCGACTGAGCACGGCCAATCGGCGGGCAAGGCGCCAGTTACTTCGAGAGCGCGACACTAGTCATGTTGAGCAACACGACGGTTCGATTCAGTTCGGACAACTGCCAAAGGCCCCACGATACCCTTGGATTTGGGGTCAAGGAATCCAGGCGAGTTAACGATCGGGCGGACGTGCTCAAGGCAGCGTTCAGGCTCACTCTCAGGACCACGTGTCTTGCGTGAGATCGGCGCGTTGGTCTTCGAGCCGCGCCTGGCTGTCATACGCGTCGGCCACGCGCGATAGAAGCGCGGTCATCCGCGTCCAGCGATCTCGGAGCCGCGCCGCGTCGTTGCGGTAGCTCGCGGCGAGTTCGCGCTCCTGGTGCCCGCCATCAGTGAGCCCTCGCCACGTCGCACCCCGGCTGTTCTGAATTTCGATTTCAAGCCCGAGCTCGAGGTCCTCATCCTGGAGTTCCTGCACGAGGTCTCGGACTACCTCGGCTGGCCACACACCGTCACTTCCGTTGGGCACGTAGCGCAACGCCCTGCCGATCTGTTGAGCGGCAATTCCAGGACGCCCGCGGAGTACTGCGAGAGCACGGGCGTCATTCACCCAAGAGCGAAGGGCGTCTGGATCGAACTCGTCGCGTCCACCCACACCCGGTGCAGTCTCCCAGGAATCGAGGAGTTCATACGCGAGTTGAGCCCTGAGGCGATCTCTGTCGGTTAGCTCACGAGGAGCCTCCCCCTCGGCCCGGAACGCGAGCGAAAGGACCTCGATGAAGAACGCAGGGTCCGTGGCGAGCTCGCGGTGCAGGATGAGCTTCGGTCGGTCCCCATGGCGAAGGAGCGGCAAGTAGCTGAACTCAAGCTGGGCGACAGAACCGAGCTCGGGACTCGGAGCTTTCTCAAGGAAGTCGAGCAGCCGTGCGACCGCCCAGCCGAGCATCACGGCATCGCCTCCGATAAGCCCGGGATCGGTGACAGCAGCCCCAAGCACGTCGATAACAGGTTGGTCGTCCCCCGGATGCCCGAGGGCCTCGAGATGACCAGCGAGCACGTCGATCGCGAGCGGCGCCCGGCCCGCCGCGACGAGCCTGCCAGCCACATAGACGGCCTCCGCCTGGTCTTCGAGGAAGCGAGGATCGACCGTCGCCCAGTACGCCTGCTCCGTCTCAGGACCGAGCCGAACTGCCCAGTCCCACACAGCTCGCGAGACCGGCTGGAGCGTCATGAGGAACTTGGCGACCTCCGAAGGACCCCAGCTGGACGAGATCCGAAGTAGAGTCGCCTCCGTCCACGCCCATCCCTGTGAGTGCCGGCCGCGGATGTAGCCGGCCCCAAGTAGAGAGAGCGCATGATCGTCCGAGCGAAGGTTATCCACTGCGCGCTCGTCATCGGCTACGGACACAGTGGTCGCGGCAACGCAATATCCCAACAGGAACGGCTCCTTCACGAGCCCTGCGAGCCGCTCGAGGCTGGTGAACCCTCCGGTACCAGCCAGTGCGAGGATCAACTCGGTTCGTTGCCGGTCCAGCTCGGCTCGGTAGGCCACCAGATCGTCCGCCATGGGGATAGGAAGTGCGGGATACGTAGACTCGAAGAGCCATGCGCCGGCACGAACTGCATCTGGGCTTCGCATTGCCTCGGCGATTGAGTCGAGACGTTGTATCTCGTCGTCGGGCAGCCGCCAGCGGGCACCGGGCGACCTTCGATGTTCGGCAACGGTTGCTCGGATCTTCTCGCCAAGGCCTACCCACTCCGGCGTCAGCGGGGAGGGCATGACATCACGAAGCGAGCGCAGCATGGTCTCTCTGGCAGAGGGTGGCAGCGTCGGCAAGGCATCGACAAGCTCAAACCAACGAGTGGCGTCCTGCCCGGCGTCCTCCACGAGCCATTGCGCGAGTCGCTCGGCGTGCTCGAAGACCTCGGCGTACGTCGCAGGACGCGCCGCGAGTGGCCAGTCACGACGCGTCGGCTCGTGCGTAGGTTCCGCCCAGTCCTGCAAACGCGGGAGGAGCGACAGGAGCAGCCGCCATGCCGCCACGGGATAGGCACGACGCACCGTGTCAAGCACCTTGAGCCGCTGCGCTAGTGGCGCGGAGGTGCCGGGATGCCACGGGAGGAAGATCGCGCGCAGACTATTGCCCGGTCGGTTCGCCCACTTGCCAACCCCCGGATCGAGTGCATCGAGCCGTGCTAGCGCGTTTGTCGTCCGAGCGAGATGATCGGAACTCCATGCAAGCGTCTCGAGAGCCCAGAGAAGACCAGTAGTCTCGGGCGCCGGTCCGAAGGGACCTTCGTTGTCGCTCATGTTGAAGAGCCGCGCGAGCGGCGGTGCGGTACCGGCCAGTCCGCGGTCAACGGCATCGAGGAATCGATCTGGAGACGCCTCGGCGAGTAACTCCAGAACATCGCCGAGCGACGACCACAGCTGGCCAGTGGCATCTGAGTTAGCGGCGGCAAGGATGCTCGCGACCGTTCGGTCGGCGCGGGCCTGTCCCCCTTCGCCGGCAATATCATGAGATGTCGTTCCGAGGTAGATGAGAGTCTCAGCCAGGCCGCGACGAAGATGCGCCGAATGCGGCCGCGCGAACCCGTGCACCCCGGCCATCCAACGCTCGGAGCGCGGCATCTGGAGCGCGGGATTGACGGTACCCAAGACATCGGCAGCGGCCTGCCCGAGCGCTGTCAGATCGGGCGCCGAGAGCTGACTCGCGAGAATCGCCCATAAGTCATCTCGCGAAGTCGCGAGCCAGATCGAGCCATCCCGACGGACAGGGGGGTCCGATGTGACCGCGAGCGATGCGCAGCGAGCGGCAACTTCTTGATATGGACGCCCAGCAAGACTAGCGATCACCGCCTTGTCTCCCGACGACGCCTCGTCCCAACTCCCTATCAGCACGAGTGGTACGAGATCGCGAACGCCAGCTCCAGTTGCCCACAGAGGCCGATGCAATGCCGGGCTGATCGCGAGTCGCCGCCGCAACGCGAGCAGGCTGCGACGGCCCAGCGTCGCGAGTTCGTCCAGCATCCGCGCCTGGTCCCCGAGCCCTGCCCGAGTCTCCTCTCGGTGAACCGACACCCCGCCAAGCTCGCTTGCTCCCAGCGGCGCATACATCGCAGCCAGGGCCTGTTTGATCGGCTCGCGTTCGGGACGTGGGAGTTCGATGGCATCACGCGCCGGCATGTCACGACCGCCCGCTATCAGGACGAGATGACCGGCCTTGGCCGCTATGGCAGCATCCGGCGGGGTGAATGGCGTCAGCAGTATGAGTGAGCCCTCCGCGCCGCTGAACGTGTGCCAGGCCTCGGGTGTATCGCAGACGATCGCTCGGCTCCAGAGCGGATCCTGCTCGACCTCAGCCAGCGAGCCGATCGCAGCAGCCACGAAGGCGATCGCCTCCTCCGAGGAGTCGCCGCGGACGACCCGCACGCCCGGCCCTGATCGTATGCTTGCAAGAACACGGGTACAGGTTTCCTTTCGGCCGGCGATTGTGAGATCAGTCGACAGCCGCGGGCTGCAGGCCTCCGACCACCCGCGCCACGCGGCGTCCAGAGATCGCACTCCCTCACTAAGCCTGCCAAGTTCCGCGGAAAGCCACGCGTGCACAGCCGGCGCCTGGGTTAGCCACGCTCCTAGGTCGTCAGCGTCAAGAATCCGGACCGCACGCCACGCAGTTCCACGCCGGAGTCCTGCCGCCCGCGCACTCTTGTCGCTGACGCGACGAAGCGTGACGAACACAAATGCCGATGAAGCTGGTACCAGCGGCCCCGGGTTCTTCGTCCGCGAATCGAGATCAGTCCTCACCTTGCCAAGGTCGGCCCTGACGCTCAGCTCCCATCCCGACGCACCGGCCGGGACGAACGCCGTCGCCTTGTCTGTTTCGACTAGGCCATCCCAGCCGCCACGGGTTACGGCATCGCCCCCCAGGAACGTCACTCGCCTCAGACCCTGGCCCGTGGCCAAGACCAGCCGTTGCACAAGAAGCGGAAGGAGCGCCTGCGCTTCATGCCGGTGCGACCAGCGCTCGAGGTCTGTTGCATCGACGAGGAGCGGATTGCGGCGGCCCACCCCGGCTGCGGCGAGAACGGCGGAGCGACGACTGGCATCGAGATCAGGGAGGCTGCGCACGAGTTCTCCGACTCCCGGGTCGGAAAGGGCCGCGCGGACGATCCTGGTAGCGGGCTTCCCAGCCAGGGCCCGCAGCTCATCTCTGTCCGCACCCAGAGCATCCGCCAACTTACGGATGGCTTCCTCTCCGGGGACAGCAGCGTCGTGCTCGAGCTTAGAAAGGTATGTGGGCTCGAGCTTGGCCGCGTCCGCCAAGCGGCGCTGAGTCATGCCCGCTCTCCGGCGAAGAGCGCGAAGCCGAGTCCCGAACGATTCCTGTCCGTCCATCAAACTTGTGCATCCTGTACAATGTGCTCCGGCTATACAATAACACAACCCGGGCGTAGTTGGCAGGTTCTACGCTGCCACGGAGGAGCTCTTGATCGGTGCCGATTGAGGATGACGTCGGGCGAGCGGTTCGACGCCTGGCAGTAGCGGCTCTCAACGGAATCCGACTCGTCGTCGACGCCGGGTCGTATGCCGTTGCGCGCGTGGTTCGTGGCCGGCCTGTTGAGGTCGCGCTAAACCTGCTCCTCGTCAACGGTGCCGTCCAGATCCTCAGAGCGGCCCCCGACGATACACTGCCGCCGGCGATCGGCTTCGCTCTCGTCGCCTACGACGTCGTGGTCGTCACCGTCGGAATCGCGAGTATGGTCCGGACGGTCGGTCATGAAGCATGACAGCGGCGACTCGGTTCCCTCTCGCGCCCGATTGAGACTGACCCGGGACGGACCGAACTTAACGTCTCGGCAAATGGGCACGAGGCCCTATCGCCCTCCGACGTTCCTCGGATTTGGCGCCGAAGAATCCAGGGTTCTCAACCCGCCTTCTTGAGCGCCAAAACGATCGAATCGGACGATGATCCGCGGGACGGGAAGTGCAACCGCCAGTCCTCTCGTCCCGATCATTCCCTAAGTACCGCCTGCCCAACAGCCGGCCGCTCTATGGGCTTCGGTAGATCGGGGCGATCCTCCGAACCTCACGCATGGCAGGGTGTGGCGCCGCCTTGCTAGCTGTGAAGCGAGGTGCCTCCCTCGTCTGTGGGGGCCCGAGGCCGCAGCGTCAGAGCGTCTTCCCATTGGCCGAACTGGTACACAGTCAGGCCCAGGGACACCGCGACCACGAGGATCAATCCGAGATCCATGATCCCGAAAAACCAGCCCCATTGTGTCAGGGTACTGACCGGCGTCTCAGCCATGACCACGCCGCCGAGAGCCATCGCGATCACGAGGGCCAATGCTGGGACCGCCACCGCGCCGATCACTCCGTAGCTTACGTACCAGGTCACCCGGTCCTTGAGCTTATTGGAGTTGGAGAACTGCTCGACGTAGAGCTGAAACGTCGTCACATGACGAGCGTCGCGGGATGTCGAGGCTAGCCTGTTGATCTCCTTGGCGCACTGGGTCACGTAGACATTGAGAGACATGAACGTATTCACGAAACCGATCGAAGTCAGATACACCGCCAGGCCAAGCATCGCCACGACTTCAAGCAGAATGCCACGCTGGTCGTTCGACAGGCCCGTGACGTTCGCTGCAAGGGCAGCCGCGACGCTCCCCGCCACAACGAACGCACCCGTGATGAGATTGACCGCGACTCTAAGGACACCGTTCATCTCGGCGCGCATCGATAGATACTCGGATAGCGCGAGCTGGAGGTAGCTGGCGGTACCCAAAGCGTCACCGGTACCCGAGTCATCTGCGTCGGGATCGGCAGTACGCGCCTGCCGGGAAGGGTCTCGATCCGGTCGTCTCCTGTTGAGGCGCGCCGTCACCCTATCCAACCAGAGACGCCCCAAGCGGTCCGAACCATCCTTCGCTGGCACATGGCCATTCTCATCCACGGCTCGTGGCCTTGCAACGAGTCCGGTGGTTCGTCGCCTTGGGTTTTGGGCCATCGGGGATCTCGCTCTGGGGGGATCCGTTGCGGCTCGACTGGTGGGCTGGGCTCAAGTCCGCAGCCTCTACGGCCCCAGCCGAACACGAAGCAACGAGACGACGACCAGCGCGGTACTAGGAGCGACACGTAGGAACGGCGGGCTCCAGATCCCGTCCCACTGACCGAAATCGGCGTTGACACCCTTCTGGTCCTGGTCGGTCAGCCAGCGGGGCCATCCGTAACGTGGGACTCGTTCGCGCAGTCCTCTGCGGCCGCCGCCTTGTTGGTGGTCAGGCCCACTGGCGCGCACCCTTCGATCCCGACCATCCGATCAGCACTTTCATGGTGTCGGCCTGCCTCCTCTCGCCCCGACCCCGAGTAGATGAATCGGAGTTAGGTACACACCCTGTCGGGATATGGAAACACTTCGAGGTGTTGGCGGCACGAAGCCGGTGGATCCGCGCGCGACCAGGAGGGTAATCTTGGCCCGTGAACGATCTCGCCACCGCCATTATCAGTGGACTCCTCAGCGGTGGCATCGCGGGTGCCGTCCTCGGCGGAATCATCAGCGTTCGCCTGCAGAGTCGAGCGTTCGAGCACGAAGAGCGCTTGCGCTTCCTAGATCTGAAGCGCAAGCGATACAGCACGCTCCTGCGCATCGCGGACGACTGGGTGAGAACGCTCGAGCACCATCTGGACATCTATGGTTCGATCAGTTCCAAGCCGGACAAGAGCATCCCTCGCCTGCCGCCCACAACGACGATTGAGCAGCTCACCAACGAAATCGACCTCTTGGCGCCGTCAGTCGTCGGCGGGGCCGCACTGGAGTTGTGCGCGTCGGTCCTCCTCCTTGGTGCATACAGCGATGCCGGGACACCGGCCGAGCTGATCATGGCCAAGCAGTTAATCCCGTTGGGTCCAGCCCTGGCTGGCTACCGATTGCACCGCTCTGAGTTCGTCAACGCCGCTAAGAATGACCTTGGAACGGGCCGGTGACCTGAGCCAGGCCACCAGCCCTTCCAGACGAGTCACTACCCGGGCAGCTCAGAGATGTTCGATCGGTTGACGCCGGATCAACGTATCCAGCTTCCGATCGATGAGCAACAGCGGCCGCTCCTCAAGGTAGCCAGTCACCCTGAGGACCTCGACCGGATCAGTGTGACGGCTTCCGCGGGCTCATCAGCCTGGTCTGGCGGGAGCCGAGGCTGGTGCGATCGGGCGCTCGACGGGCCTTCCTGAGGGCTTGAGGCCGAGATAGCAAGCTAGCTGTCAGGCCAGGGCGTTCGAGGGCGTTCGTCAATGACGCTGACGAGCACTAACCGGGCAAGCGCCCCGCCCCGAATCCGCCGATCGTCGGCCTTGTTGGTACCGGCCGTTGCTACCGGCTGCCGCTCCGGATTGCTGCTGCGAGATTCCTCGTCGCTTCGGCGGCCGTCTGGCCTGAGCAGCTGAGGACAGTCCCGCCTCGAAGCGGCAGGCGACTCGCGTTCCAGACCTCCCCGATTAGCTGGATTGTGGCCCTGTGACCCCTCGCCTCGGGAATGAGTACTAGCAATTCGCGACCTGCCTCTGATGCACCGGGGCCGAGCAGGTCGTCCAGGGATTCCACGTTCGCGGGGGTGATGACCAACAACGCGTGATCGCTCAAAAAGCCTCCATGGCCTGACTGACGCCTCCTCGAAGCGCCGTGCCCGAGATCGGTCCAGCTGTTGCAGCCGAGTGAATCTTACAGCGTGGCGATGGCCCGACCGCTCGACCAGGTTTCCGCAGGTGAGCGACTACTTCCGGCGGCGACCTGTCAGTCGGTCGGTGATCGACTCCATGAGATCCAGGTCGACCCTGCCGGCCAATTCTTCGCGCGTGTACGCCGCCAGTTGCTCGCCTCGCCTGACCCGCTCTTCCTGGCGGTGCAGCGCCTTCAGGCAAGCGGTGCGGGCATTCTCCAGCGCGTCCACGTCATCCTGATTCCACGGGTTTCGGAGCCACAGAAGCGGCCTCATCCAGAGTGCCGGGAGCGGCCCAACCGGGATCTTGCCGATGACCTGGATGTAGGTTTCGACCAGCTGGACAACGACGTCGATCTCGCCAATGACCGGCATGTCCGCCTGAAGAGAACTCTCGGCGACTGCCTCAGCACGGCGGACCTTCGCCTGGGCGTGCCGATCCGTCGGGGCGACGATCATCGCCTTGAAGCTTGCGAGCTGGGCCTGGACGACTTTCTCCGTGTCGCGGATCTTCTCGATCGTCAGAGCCGCGACGGCCGCGTCGGTTGCGACCTTCCGTTCATGCCGGCTCCGATACCACCAGCCCAAGCCGGCGGCAATCATTCCGACGATCGCAACGCCGGCCGTGATCAGGGCGGCGATGATCAGCGGATCCACGGTCGCTCCTCTCTACGGGCGCACTCGAAACTTGGCCGGATGCTCTGGGCTCCGTTCCGGCCGGCTCCCGATCGATTTGGCCTCCCGTCCGGCATCGATGAGGGCCAGGACTAGGCGCCTTTGCGGCTCCGTAAGATCGTCCAGTCTGACTATCCGATGCCCGCGCTCTTCCGCCATTGCAACCCGCCTCCTATCTGCGACCATCATGGGATGCGCGACGGCGAGACGCCACCCTGTTTCCCGGAGCCATCGGTCCCGAACACGGCGGCGCCTCGATGGGGCACCATCGACATGCCCGCCTGGCTCGCCTCCTCGACCCTGCCCGTGGCGCATGGGGTCCGGGAGTTTCTGATCCGTTCCCTCGATGAGCTCCCGCCCGACGCGGCCGCGAACCTGTGCCGCCGTCTGCGCGACGAGCCGCCGTTCGAGCACGTCTTCTTCGAGTTGCTCGTCGGACGCTTCCTACAGGTCCTCGGCGCCGAGGTCGTGCACCAACCGGCGGGTCTCGACGGAAAGAACGTCGACTGGCGGGCAACCTTCCCTGACGGCCAGGTCGTCTACGTCGAAGCGACATCGCCGGCTTACAACCGGGCCGGCCAGCGAGAGCGGGCTCGGCGTGAGGCCCTGCTCGCGATCATCGAGGATGAGGTGCCGCCGGGATGGTGGATCGCTGCGGAGCAGCTGTCGCACCTAGGCATCAACGAGCCCCGGCGCGAGTTTCGGAGAACAGTCCGCTCGATGTTCACGAACCTCCCCGATGGCTCGGGCTTCTCGATCGCCAACCGGCTCCATGTCGAGGCACCGACGGCTCACGGCCAGATCGTCCTGGAGCTCTGGCCGGGAAGTCCCAAGGGGTCGCCGATCGCGTCCGCTTCGCTCGGAGCCCACTACGATGACTCCGCGCTGCGCGTCGCGGTCGTCGCCCGGGCTAAGCGCGCCCAGGCACGTGCATTTCCGGGCGAGGTCGTCCTTCTGGCGATCGACTCGCTGTTCGGGGGGCCCGACATCGAGGACTTCGACGAGGCCCTGTTCGGCCACACGGTCGTCCATATCGCGATCGAGGACGGGGTCACTGGCCACAGCTTCAAGCCGGACGGCGCCTTGACCATACAGGGGGCCGCTGAGTACGCCGGCGTCTTGGCGTTCGGTCGGGTCCACATGTTCGGGGCTGGCGACCCGATCCTCTACCGCCACCCCCGCTTCACCGGCTCGCTCCCCGTCGCGCTTCTCTCGCTCCACCAGCGATGGCTCGACGGAAGGATCATCCGGTTCGTGCCGGCAGTCCGGACCCGGATCGCCGACGACATCGGCTTTCCCTCAGCTGACGACAACTAGTCCACTGTCAACAAGGGACTTGCCCTGGCGGCAAGGTTTCCTGACAGCGCGCTGAAGCCGGGGCGGACGAGTACCCGATGGACAGCCGATCTGGGTCGACCAAGGGAGTGGCCCCAGGCGGTCGGGGCCATAAAGGGTGCTCGATCGAGCGGCCAGAATCTCGGCTTCGGCTGCCTCGGAAAGCCGGCGCGGCGAAACCTTCGGACGGGACGGTCTGTCACGGAGGCCGGCCGGTCTTTCGGTGCGAAACCTGCGGACCCACTCGTAGCCGGTCGTCCGGCTGATCCCGAGCTGCTCTGCGACGTGCGCGACAGGCTAGCCCTCGCCACGGGCGCGCGTCACGAGGAGTTGGCGGCCGAAGAACGTCAGCTTCGCCCTAGCATGTGCCATGAGAGCCCTCGCTTCGGTTGGAGCTCTAGACACGTCAAACCGAACACAAGGGCTCTCACGCTGTTAACAACGTATGTGGGGACAACACCTAGACGACCGATGTGGACGTCTCGGCACTCTCGAGCATCTCGACCATGCCGCGAAGCTTTTCCAGGGCCTCGTCGATCCAAGCCCCCAAGCCCTGCAGGTCGATGTTCTCCCAGGTGTCCTCTTTCATTAGGAGGTTGGCGATAGCTGCGTTGTCGCCAGCCTGCTCCGCGGCCTCTGCGAGACGAGCCAGCTCACCTGTCAACTGGACCGCGATCCCAGGGACCACTACTCGGGTCCCATCAGTGAGTTTGATCTTGTCAGCGTAGTAGCGGAAGGCGAAACCTTGGGGATCCGTGCCGTCGAAGAGTTCCATGGCAGCAACGGCCTGCGCGGGCAGGTCCAGCGGTTTGCCGTTCAGTTCGAGGTGCGCAAACTCATCTCGCACGATCTCGACTAGACCTTTTCGCGTACCTTGAGTGAAGAAGAGGTGTCCCTTCAGCCGCTCATCAAACTCTTGTAGAGGAATGGTGTTCAAGGTCCCCACTCGATATGCCGCCAGCCGAGCAATGTGCTTGCAGCCAAGCTCCAGAGCGAGCCGGTAGGAGAAGAGAATGGGCCGTACGTAAGCGTCGCCCGTCTGGTTCGCCACGCCAAACTCGATCAGATCACGGGCCGCAGCCCAGAACTGCTCGGCGATGCCCCAGTCCGCTTCGACTCGGTAGGAGAAGGTGTAGAACGCATCGGTCACGATTAGGCCCCCTTGGATGAGACTGGTCTGATTCGGAGGAGTCCGTCGACGTCGTCATGGATCGACCGCAGGCGCACCCTAGCTCATGCGTATACGCCCGCGCTCGAGAATGGACTTGGCGGGCGACACGTGCGGCAATGCTTGGCGGCCATTAGCACGTCGACCAGCTCCTCCAAACCCTCAATCACGAAGGTTGGTGGAGTGTGTTCGAATCCCTCCGGGCGCGCCACGCCCCCGCCAGCATCCCGGTGTCGACGGCCGCGCCATTACGGGCATGGGGTACAAGAACTCGGTCAGTCGGCTCTATTGAGGATCGCCGTGTTTGACCCGATGCCCTATAGTGAATAGCGAACCGCTATTTGCTATGGAGCATCGTCATGGAAGTCTGCGTTATCGTCGACTCACTGTTCGGCAACACCGAGCGCCTCGCGGAGGCTGTCGCCCAAGGCATGGCCCTGATGAGTGTTCGCGTGCTGGGCGCTGGGGAGGCCATTGGACCCGCGACGCTTGCCGGTGTCGACGTCCTCGTCGTCGCCGGGCCAACGACGAGCCGCGGGATGTCGCCCCGCCTTCGAACCGCGCTCGACGGGCTCGACGGATCTGTACGGGGCATGAACGTCGCCCTCTTCGACACCCGCTACCGCGGCCCCGAGTTCTTGATGGGGTCCGCTGCCAGGCGTGCCGAGAAGCAACTCGTCGCTGCCGGCGCAGTCATCGTCGTGCCGAGGGAGAGCTTCTTGGTCCGGCGCACGCCGCCGGCCGCCGGAGGGCGTGGCGCCCCAGCGGATGTCGAGCTCGAGCCGGGCGAGCTGGAGCGGGCGCGCGAATGGGGAAGGAAGCTCGCCGCGACTTTCGTGGCCGGCAAAGGAGCGTGACGTGCCGCGGATGAGCGACGCCCACAAGGCCGAGGTGCGGCAGCGCATCCTCGAAGCCGCTATCAGGGTGTTTGAGAGGACGGGTTTCGCCCGGGCCAGCATGAACGCCATTGCAGCTGAGGCCAGGCTTTCCGCCGGTGGACTGTATACACATTTCGCGAGCAAGGAGGAGCTATTCCTCGCGGCGTTCGCCGCCGTCGTCGCCGACGACGAGCGGGCTCTCGAGAAGGGCATCGCTCAGAGCCCGGTCACGGCCGACGCGATCGACCTCGCGATCGACTTCGTGGCCGGAGTCGCCGCCCCGACGTCCGAGCAGGGCATCCGTGCCGCCGGCGGCACATTCCTGCTTCACGCCTGGGCGACCGCAGACGAGAACCCGGCCTTGCGCGAGTTGCTCGTGGCCCGCCGCGAGGGTGCCGTCGGGCTCTCCCGCTCGGTCATCGAGCGCGCGATGGCCCGCGGTGAATTACCCCGCGATCTGGACGCCGAGGGCCTCGCGCGCGCGTTCACTTCCATGCTCGACGGCCTCTTCCTCCAGCGCGCTGAGCAGGGCCAGGCGTTCACGGCCGACCAGGCGCGTCGGCAGGCGCTGGCCCTGGTTGGCATCGTCTTTCACGCGGCCGCGGCCGGCGACCGATCGTAGTACCGAAAGGAATCCACACCATGGACCACGCCACACGAGCACGCCCCGCGGCAGACCACGAGGCAGACGCGACCGCCCTTCGGACCTCGCGACTCCTCGCCGGGATCCTCGGGCCCGCGCTTCTCGTCACGACCACGACCGAGACGGCCAACCTCAACATCTGGGCTCAGACCTTGCCGACACTCACCTATCTAAACGGCCTGATCCTATTCGTGGCCGGGCTTGTCGTGGTGCGCCTGCACAATCGCTGGGAGCGGCGGTGGCCCGTGCTGGTGACGAGCGCAGGCTGGCTTCTTGTCATCGCGGGCTTCCTGCGTATGGCATTCCCCTCCGCGGACCAGCCACGGTCTGGAGTCGTTGTCTACGTCGTGATCGGGTCGCTGCTCGTGCTGGGCGCGGTGCTCGCGTTCCTCGGGTACCGCCCAAACGCCTATGGGGATCAATAACTCAGATTCGCGACGGTCCGGATACCGGATTGCACAGATCCGGGTTTCTGACCCCCACGGTCCGCCGCGACCTTGTACGAAGGTTGGAAGGAAGGCTCTTGGGCCGTCTAACAGACCCGACCAACGCGGCTCGGGATGTTCACTACCGGATCAGCAACGACGGCGACGGTATGTCGGCTCTAATCCTCTCGCCCCGACCATTCAGGTAGGTTCGGCCTACCCACTTATCATGTCTTGTCGGCTATCGTCCCAAGCCGAAATAGCACGATTACGCGCACCCGTCTTCTGGATCGCCGACGCCACGTA
>Ga0182027_10010195_pt1 | contig 13385 bp, 13 predicted proteins | sample 712E1DmetaG_FD_121300 | JGI IMG/M metagenome (GOLD analysis project Ga0182027, IMG submission 121300) | Permafrost microbial communities from Stordalen Mire, Sweden - 712E1D metaG (Illumina Assembly) | ecosystem: Environmental > Terrestrial > Soil > Wetlands > Permafrost | place: Sweden...
ACGGGCAGTTGGCTGCCGGGGAAAAAGGTCATCATCCCTGTCGCATGGATCAAGAATGTGGATTGGGCCGAGGCTGCCGTGTACGTGGACCGCATGCGGGAATCGGTAAAGAACAGTCCCGACGTTGACCCTTCAAAAGCCGCTGACGCGGATCACCCGGGCAGTTTGTGATTTTGTGCGACACGAACAGTCATTTGAGATAAGCCTACGGCGTTTTCTTGAAGATATACCACGGCCTATGGCCGTGGTTCTTTACTGGAACGCATCGAAAAATATTTGGAAACAAGGCGAAGCGATTCTTATTATTGGGAAAATCATTCCGGAAAACAATAATTGCCTCTGAATTTCTGAATCCCCATAGCGAGCGCATTACAGGCTGCTCACTGGGGTCTACATCCGGTCGCAATCGCGGTCCCCGCAGCTGGCTGCGGGGTCCTTCAATAAATCCGTGAAAAGATGTCGTGGCACAGGTATTGCAAACTATTATATAAGTCGATTCACCTAACCGTATGCACGCCCAAACGCTGGGAGAGGTTCGTTGAACCTTTTTTTCAGCGCCCAGCCGGGACAGTCAAGACTCAAATGCACCTTTTAGCGATGGAGCATTCCTATGCAAGGTCAAGTACCGATTTGGATGTGGGTTTTGGGCGTTATCGTTGTATTACTTTTTCTCACAGGCATCAAGATTGTCCGGCCCACGCGCAGGGGGCTTGTTGAGCGGCTGGGAAAATACCATCGCTTCGCCAATCCCGGATTTCATTGGCTCATTCCCATCGTGGACAAAATGTTTCAGGTGAATGTAACTGAACAGTTGGTGAACGCCGATCCGCAGGAAATCATCACCAACGATAACCTGAACGCCATGGTCGATGCGCAGATCTATTACAAAATCAAACCGGACGAGGAGAGTGTCAAGAACTCTCAATACAACGTCAACAGCGTGAATTACCAAATAGTCAACCTTTCGCGCAGCACGCTCAGGAACATTATCGGCACCATGTCGCTCAAATCGGCCAACAGTGAGCGGGGCAGGATCAACAAGGACCTGCACGAAATTCTCATCAGGGAAACCACGCACTGGGGCATCGACATCGTGCGTGCCGAGCTCAAGGAGATTGATCCTCCCAAGGACGTACAGGACACCATGAACAAGATCGTGAAGGCCGAAAACGAGAAGATTGCCGCTGTCGACTTTGCGACCGCTGCCGAGACAACGGCCGACGGCATCAAACGCGCCGAGATAAAAAAGGCGGAAGGCGTGCGGCAGGCCCGGATCCTCTCCGCCGAGGGTGAGGCGGAGGCTATTCGGCTGGTGAACGAAGCGGCCGACAAATATTTCGTAGGAAATTCACAATTGCTAAAACGGTTGGAAACGGCCCAGTTCGCGCTCCAGAATAACGCAAAGATCATCGTTCCGGCGGGTCAGCAACTCGTCAACGTGATCGGTGATTTGGCGGGAATAGCACAGTCCGGGAAATAGCGTTGGGTGATTTGAAGGATTGCAACCAACATTTCAAAGGAGATTGTCCCATGGTTTCCATCAAACCTGTTTTCATTGCGATTATCGGTCTTTGCGCCCTGAGTTTCTCTGCCTGCTGCGCCGAACAGAAACAACCCGAGGCGACGCCGCGCGCACAATCCGACGTATGGTTCCCAATGGTTGAAACAGATTGGGCCGTCTACATGGATGCGCCGAGTTACCACTTTGCTCTTGCAAAGGAATACTTGCAATTAAAAGAATATTCGAAAGCATCTTCCGAGTTGAAATTGGGCAATTCATTCTTGATTTTTCAGAAAGACCGGCTCTCCGTGATATCGAAACAAGTTGAGGATCTGTCCAACAGCATGTTGACAAGCAAGGGTGAGGACACCAGCGAGCTCAACGCCGTCACGTTGAGCGCGCTCAATGTCATCAACAACAAATACGCAATGGTTCCGGTGGATGTCGGCGCAACCGCCGTTTTTGAATACTCCTACAAATATCATTTTGACAGGGCAAAATCGGAACTAGGGGAGAACGACCGGTCCAAAGCCGCCTTGGACATACGGAAAGCCGCTTCATTTATGAAGCTCAAGGCCGCGTATACGCGCCATTTTGCCAAGACCGAACTCGATTCAACCGTAAGCGAGATGAAGACCTTGGCGTCAAGAGTTGAATCCGGTACTGTCAAGGATGCAAAGGAACTGGACAAGGCGTTTCAAAAGGCAATAAATGTTTTCTCCAAGAAAAAAGAATAATGGGCAGCGGTCCAGGGGCCGCACGGTGAGTTACCGATCGGCATCGGGAAACGAAAATCTGCCAGACCCGGTTTGCGAAAGGAAATTAGGAATCCGAAAGGAGACCGTGCTATGTCTACTCGATGGCTTTTGATAATCCCGGTTGCCGTTCTTTCCTGTGCAGGCTTTCTGTTTGCACAGGAGCAAGCATCCATGACGGATGCCCACCAGGAAACAAATGATGCGAAGATTGACGGCAAAGTCGTTTCGGTTGATGTTGCGGCAAATACGATAGTCGTGAAAAGCGGGGAAGCCAAAGACACGTTTATGGTGCAATCCGGGGCCAAGGTAATGTTGGGAATGATGGAACTCTCTAAAGAAACTTCGCTTGGCGATCTCCAAGTCGATTCCAAGGTGACCGTAACCTGGAAAATGCTCGACGGCAAGAGAACCGCAACAAGGATAGTCCAGAAATCCGATGCCGACTCCAAATGGAGAAACGAAATGCCATGAGTGCACCTCTAAAAATTCAAACTAGGGCCGCGGGGCAATGCTAAACGTCGCCGCTTGACGCGGCTTTTCTTTATTCCACCCCTTTTAGGGGTGAAACAATGCCACGGCCTTTGGCCGTGGTTGTTTACTCCATACTTCCATTATGAGTTTAAGAGTTTATCTCCTACGACATGGTGAAACCGCTGCAAGTCAAACCGGCGGTTATTGCGGGACGCTTGATCCGGATTTGACACCGGAAGGTTGCCTGATGGCCGAGGATTTCGCGCAAGCGTACGCGCGTCTTACATGGACGGCCATCCTTTCCAGTCCGCTCCGCCGCGCAATTGCCACGGCAAAACCGCTTGGCGACGCCACGGGGATTCGAGTGCAACTCAAGGAAGGGCTTAAGGAAATAGCCTTTGGCAAATGGGAAGGGAAAGCGCCCGGGGATGTCGACCGCGAGTTTCACGACGACTATGTCCGTTGGCTCACCGACCCGGGATGGAACGCTCCTACCGGCGGGCAAAAAGGAATCGAAGTCGCCCGGCGAAGTTCGCTCGTCCTTGAGGAAATAGAAAACCTCTACGCCACGGGAAATGTTCTGGTCGTTTCGCATAAGGCAACTATCCGGATAATGCTCTGTTCGCTTCTCGGCATAGACGTGGGCCGTTTTCGCGACCGCATCAGTATGCCGGTGGGCGCGGTCAGCATCGTGGAAATGGCGTCACAGGGACCTCTGTTGCGTGTGATGGGCGACCGGTCCCATTTGAGAGATTCATTGCGGAAACAGTCGGTTGATTAATACGAGATTACATTGGAATTTGTCTTATCAAGCTTATCGCGGCACGCCTCTTCCTGATTGCAAAGCAGGATCGGTTTGGGCGTTGAACCGCGGCGCACCACACTGCGCCCAACCCATGGAGACGCACAAAATGGATGCAGTGAGCAACCCTCTCCCGCCCGACTTATTGCAAAAAATGAACGCCTACTGGCGCGCAGCGAATTATCTGTCGGTCGCGCAGATTTACCTCTACGACAATCCGCTGCTCAAAGAACCGCTCAAACTGTCGCACGTAAAGCCGCTGGTGGTGGGGCACTGGGGCACCACTCCCGGTCAGAACTTCATTTACGTGCACCTGAACCGGGTCATCAAGAAGTACGACCTGGACATGTTCTACATCGCCGGTCCCGGTCACGGCGGCCCGGCGCTGGTGGGTAATACCTACCTCGAAGGCGCCTACAGCGAGATCTATCCCAATATCTCCCAGGATGAGGCAGGGCTCAAGAAACTGTTCATGCAGTTCTCTTTTCCCGGAGGGATTTCCAGCCACGTAGCGCCCACGACTCCCGGATCCATTCACGAGGGTGGCGAGCTCGGGTATTCGCTGAGCCACGCCTTTGGCGCCGCATTTGACAATCCGGAACTGATCGTCGCTTGCGTCATCGGCGACGGTGAAGCGGAAACAGGCCCCTTGGCAACCGCATGGCAATCCACCAAGTTTCTTAACCCGATTACCGACGGGGCGGTGCTGCCCATCTTGCACCTCAACGGCTACAAGATCAATAACCCGACCGTTTTGGCCCGCATCGAACATGAGGAACTGGAGCACTTTCTGGAAGGCTGCGGTTGGACGCCTTACTTTGTTGAAGGCGATGAGCCGGAGCCGATGCATCAACTCATGGCCGCTGAGCTTGACAAAGCGGTTGAACAAATCAAACAAATCCAAAAGGAAGCCCGCGGCCAAAAGGATGAATGCGGAAGAATAAAGGACGGCAAAGAACCGGAGCCCTCTCAAAATTCATCCTTCATCCCTCATCCTTCATCCTTTAAGAGACCACGCTGGCCGATGATCGTCTTAAAATCGCCTAAAGGCTGGACAGGCCCGAAAGTCGTGGATGGTCTGCAAATTGAGGGCACTTCCCGGTCGCATCAGGTGCCGCTTCTGGTGGATTCGCAGCATCCCGATCATGTCAAGCAACTCGAATCCTGGATGAAAAGCTACAAGCCCGAGGAGCTTTTCGACAAGAACGGCCGGCTTCTGCCGGAATTGGCGGAGCTTGCGCCCAAGGGTGACCGCCGGATGGGCGCCAATCCGCACGCCAACGGAGGCGTCCTGCTGCGCGACCTGCGCATGCCCGATTTTCACGACCACGCGGTGAAGGTGCCTTCTCCCGGCGCAGTTGACGGACAAGATACGCTCGTACTGGGCAAGTTCCTTCGCGACGTGGCGAAGCTGAACCGGGACCAGCGCAATTTCCGTATCTTTGGTCCGGACGAGACATTGTCGAACCTTTTGGGCGCAGTCTTCGAAACAACCAACCGTCAATGGGACGCCAGAACGGAAAAGAACGATGAATTTCTCGCGCCCGCCGGACAGGTTCTGGACTCGATGCTCAGCGAGCATCAGTGCGAGGGGTGGATCGAAGGATACCTGCTCACCGGGCGCCACGGGCTGTTCAACAGCTACGAGGCCTTTATCCGGATCATCGACTCGATGTTCAGCCAGCACGCCAAGTGGCTCAAGGTAACGCTGGAACTTCCCTGGCGAAGGAAGATCGCGTCGCTCAACTATCTGCTCGCCTCCCATGTCTGGCAGCAGGACCACAACGGCTTCACGCACCAGGACCCGGGTTTTCTCGACCACGTTATCAACAAGAAGGCGGATATCGTTCGGGTGTACCTTCCGCCCGATGCCAACTGCCTGCTGTCGGTTTTTGACCACTGCCTGCGCAGCCGGCATTATGTCAATGTCGTGGTGGCAGGCAAACACGCTCTTCCGCAATGGCTCAACATGGACGCCGCAGTCGTGCATTGCACGGAGGGAATCGGCATATGGCAATGGGCCAGCAACGACCAGGATGCCGAGCCCGACGTGGTGATGGCCTGCTGCGGCGATACGCCGACGCTGGAGATTCTTGCCGCCGTATCTATTCTGCGCCGCCTTATTCCTGCTTTAAAGATACGGGTGATCAATGTGGTGGATCTCATGCGGCTGCAGCCGCAAACCGAGCACCCGCACGGGCTGAGCGATACGAATTACGATTCGCTTTTTACAAAAGACAAACCGATCATTTTTGGTTTTCACGGATATCCTTGGCTGGTCCACCGGCTTACCTACCGCCGGACCAACCGCAATATTCACGTCCGGGGATACGTGGAAGAGGGCACCATCACCACGGCATTCGACATACGGGTGCAGAACAAGCTCGACCGGTTTCACCTGGTGCAGGACGTGGTGGATCGCCTGCCGCAATTGGGCGCCAAAGGCGCGTACGTAAAGCAAATGGTCAAAGATAAGCTCATCGAGCACAAACAATACATCGACAAGCACGGCCAGGATTTGCCGGAAATCCGGGACTGGAAGTGGAGCACCCCCGCATGAAAACCAACCCATTGAAACAGGTGGAAGAATTGGGACAGTCTATTTGGCTGGACTACATCCGGCGCGATCTGTTGATTGCCGCAGCGGGAAATAGCGATTCGCCCCTGCGGCGGTTGATCCAGGGCGATGGATTGCAGGGAATGACGTCCAATCCGGCCATCTTCGAGAAGGCGATTGTCGAGGGGCATGATTATGAAGCCGACATCCGGTCCATGGCGCTTGAAGGCAAGGACGCAAAAGCGATGTACGAGGCGATCTCCCAACGCGACGTGCAAATGGCTGCCGACGAATTCAGGCCAGTCTACAACAGGCTGGACGGCAAAGACGGCTATGTAAGCCTGGAAGTCAATCCGCATCTGGCGCGCGACACGAAGGCCACGATAGCGGAGGCGCGCCGGTTGTGGGCCGCGGTAGACCGGCCTAATATTCTCATCAAGGTCCCGGGTACCCTCGAAGGTCTTCCTGCCATAAAGCAACTTATAAGCGAGGGAATCAACATTAACGTCACCTTGCTCTTTGGGTTGCCCCGTTACCGGCAGGTTGCCCAGGCGTACATCGAGGGCATCGAAACGCGCGTTTCTCAAGGCAAGGACGTAGCGCACGTTGCCTCTGTCGCCAGTTTCTTTTTGAGCCGTATCGACACGCTGGTGGATCCGTTGCTCCAAAAAATAGTCGCGCAAGGCGGCGCGAATGCGGGTCTCGCCGGGCAGGCACTCGGGCGGGTTGCCATAGCCAGCGCCAAGATGTCGTACCAAATCTACAAAGAAATTTTCAACAATGGACGGTTTGCGAAACTAAAAGAAAAGGGCGGCCGCGCCCAGCGTGTCCTGTGGGCCAGCACGGGCACAAAGAACTCGGACTACAGCGACGTTAAGTATGTCGAAGCGCTTATCGGGCCTGACACAATCAACACGGTCCCGGTTGAAACCCTCAATGCGTACCGCGACCACGGGAACCCCCAAGCTCTGCTGGAGCACGATGTCGGGAAAGCAGCCGGAATAATGAAGCAATTGAATGACCTCGGCATCAACATCGATTCAATAACGCAGCAGCTCGAAAACGATGGCGTTGATAAATTCAACAAGCCGTTCGACAAGCTGCTGGAGGCCTTGGCAAAACCATTGCCTCGGTAAGCGGCGGAGAAACCATGACCGAAAGTACCAATATCAGCCTCCGGAAATACGGCCTTTTGCCCACCGACCTCGAAGGGTTCAATTCGCTGGCAGAGCTTGCCCTGGATATGCGGTCGTCGTGGAACCATGCCACCGACGACCTGTGGCGAAAACTTGATCCTGCGTTATGGGACTTCACACACAACCCCTGGGGTGTTTTGCAAACCGTTTCACACGACCGGCTTAAACAAATGTTGGCCGATTCCGTTTTCCGTAAAAAAGTGGATGACCTCACAAAAGCCAGGAAACTTGCGTTCGAAAAGCCCGCATGGTTTCAGAACTATCATTCCAAGTCTCCCGTGACCTGCATCGCGTATTTCAGCATGGAATTCATGTTGAGCGAGGCGCTGCCCATTTATTCGGGCGGGCTCGGTAATGTGGCCGGCGATCAGCTCAAGGCGGCAAGCGACTTGGGCGTGCCGGTGGTCGGCGTGGGCCTGCTTTACAGCCAGGGCTATTTTCGCCAGGTAATTGACAACGAGGGAGCGCAACAGGCGCTCTACCCCTACAACGACCCCGGTCAGTTGCCGATTACGCCGCTACGTCTTCCAAACGGCGAGTGGCTGCGGCTGGAAATTTCCCTGCCGGGTTATTCGGTTTGGCTGCGCGCCTGGCAAGTTCAAGTGGGCAGGGTGAAACTTTACTTATTGGACAGTAACGATGCGGCAAATTTTCCCGCACATCGTGGAATCACCAGTGAACTGTACGGCGGCGGCCAGGAGTTGCGGCTTCAACAAGAGCTGCTTCTCGGTATCGGCGGATGGAGGCTGCTTGCGGCGCTCCGCATCAAGCCCGAAGTGTGCCATCTCAATGAAGGGCATGCCGCCTTTGCAGTGTTGGAGCGCGCGCTCGGATGCACGAAGGAGTTCGGACTGCCGTTCGAAACCGCGCTGGCCGTCACCCGGGCAGGGAACCACTTTACCACTCATACGGCCGTGACCGCAGGCTTCGACCGATTCGAGCCTTCTCTCATAAAGCAATATCTCGGCGCGTATGCCGACCAAAAACTCGGAATACAACTCCACGATTTGCTTGCTCTTGGCCGTCAAAATTCCAGCGACGAATCGGAACCCTTCAACATGGCGTATCTGGCAATCCGTGGCAGCGGATCGGTGAACGGCGTGAGCAGGCTGCACGGCAAGGTGAGCAGGCACATGTTTGAACCTCTATTCCCCCAATGGCCGGCTGTCGAAGTACCCGTTGGATACGTAACCAATGGAGTCCACGTGCCGACCTGGGACTCATCGGAAGCCGACGATCTTTGGACAAAGGCGTGCGGGAAAGACCGCTGGCTGGGCACCTTGGAATCACTTGGGCAGGATATCCGCAAAGTCTCCGACGAAACGCTGTGGCAATTTCGCACAGCCGCAAGCAAGTCTATGGTCGAATATGCCCGTGACCGGTTGTCGGTACAGCTTGCGGCCTCGGGCGCGCCAGCCGTTGCAGTTGACACGGCGAAGCATCTGTTTAATCCTGATGCATTGACATTAGGATTTGCCCGACGGTTCGCCACCTACAAGAGACCAAATTTGCTCCTGCACGACCCGGAGCGTTTGCTTCGTTTGCTCACCGATATTCAACGCCCCGTGCAGCTCATTATCGCGGGCAAAGCCCATCCGGCCGACAACGCGGGCCGGGATTTGATTCAGCGATGGATACGCTTTATCGGCAGGTCCGATGCCCGTTCGCATGTGATTTTTCTCAGCGATTACGACATGCTCCTCACTGAACGCCTGGTGCAAGGCGTGGACGTCTGGATCAACACGCCGCGACGGCCCTGGGAGGCGTGTGGAACGAGCGGCATGAAGGTGCTTGTCAACGGCGGTATTAACATATCGGAGTTGGACGGATGGTGGGCCGAGGCGTACACGCCGGAGGTAGGCTGGGCGCTCGGCGACGGCAAAGAACACGGCGACGATCCGGGTATTGACGCAGGCGAAGCGGACGCGCTCTACGACATCCTCGAACGCCAGGTTGTTCCGGAGTTTTACACCCGAAACGAAAGCGGCATTCCCGTTGCATGGGTCATGAGGATGCGGGAGAGCATGGCGCGGTTGACTCCGAGCTTCTCCGCCAATCGCACGGTGCGTCAGTACGTGGAACAGCACTATATCCCGGCGGCCGAGGCATACCGGTCGCGCAGCGCCGACAAAGGCGCTTTCGGCAAGCGCATGATCGATTGGCGGCATAGTCTGGACGCAAAATGGTCTGGGATTCGTTTTGGAGAGGTGAAAGTTGAAACGCGCGGCGAGGAACAAGTTTTTGAGGTTTCGGTTTATCTCTATGATCTTGACCCTAGCCTGGTGCGGGTGGAACTGTACGCCGATGGAATCGACGGCGCCGCTCCTGCGCGCCGGGAAATGAATCGCGTCGGACAAGTTTCCGGCGTGCCGGGCGGCTTTTTTTATGGCGCGGTAGAATCGTCGGCCCGTCCGGCAAAGGATTATACGGTGCGCGTTATTCCGCGTTTTGACGGTGTTGCGGTGCCGCTGGAGGATGCGCGCATCCTGTGGCAGCGATGACACCCCGGTCGCATTCGCCGCTGCCCTGGGCGGGCTTGACACGCTGGTATTCGCCGGAGGTATCGGAGAAAACTCGCCGCCGGTCCGCTCCAGGATTTGTAACGGTCTGAAATTCCTTGGAATCGAAATCGAAGAAGAACGTAACGCGGCGAAGGAGGGAGTAATATCCGCTAAATCCGGCCGGGTCGTGGTGCGCGTCATTCGCACCGACGAAGAAAGTATGATAGCCACAACGGTATGCCGCGTTCTCGGCCTTGGCATGGCCTCTTAAGCAAAAGCAATTGTGACAAAACTGAATAAATGGACAAAGGCGAAACTCAACCAAACCAAGGAGGTTCATCATGTTCACAAAAGTCAAAACCCTGCACGGCTACAAACTGGAAAGCCTTGACGGCGAAATAGGGAGCGTCAAAGACTTCTACTTCGATGACCGCCACTGGACGATTCGCTATCTGGTCGCCGATACGGGTAACTGGCTTATTGGCAAGCAGGTGTTGATCTCCCCGTATGCGCTGGTAAATGCCGGAATAACAGGGAATCACATTGCGATCAGTTTGACCAAAAAGCAGATTGAGCGCTCTCCCGCCATGGAAAGTGACATCCCCGTATCGAAACAATACGAGGTGGACCTCTACGGCTACTACGGATGGCCTGCGTATTGGAACGGCCCCTTTATGTGGGGCTCGTATCCATACCCTGTCCGCGATCGCGCCCTATGGAATGCACCCGCACAAAGCAATGAATCGTGGGATCCTCATTTGCGCAGCATTCACGATGTGAGCGGCCACAACATCCAGGCTTCGGACGGCGAGATCGGCCACGTAGTGGATTTTATCATCGACGACGATACCTGGGCAATCCGTTATCTCATCGTTGACACGCAAAACTGGTTGCCCGGGAAAAGGGTCCTGATTTCACCGAAATGGATCGAAGGCGTCAGCTGGAGCGAGTCGAAAGTCTTTGTCAATCTTGCCCGTGAAACCATCAAGCAATCGCCGGAATATGTGGAAGATGCTCTTCCGACCCGGACGTACGAAGAAAGGCTGCATCAGCATTACAATCGCCCCGGATACTGGGTGAATGAGCCCGCTCTTACGGAGCATTTCCGCTCGGGCGAGCATGCGGAAGGGTTGACCACTTTTTGAACGAGTGCGCGCGCTAATGGATAATGTAAATGAAGGCGGTAATCGTCATGAAGACAACAAAACTGGTGATACTCTTGATACTCAGTCTTGCGTTGGTGCTGGTTGTTGCCCAGAACACGGGCCCCACCCTGGCGCACTTTCTCTGGTTAACGGCAGAGGTGCCGGTCATTTTGTTACTGTTCTTGACGGCTGCGGGAGGATTCGTAGCAGGGCTGCTTGTATCGCTCCTCGTGAAGGACGAAGCGAAATCCAAGCCGGAGACGGGCTGGACGGCAAACATTGTTGTGCCGGGTAAAAGTGGTACCTCGGCAAGAAACCTATGACCGTTGAACCTGATAAGGAAATGCCGTTACCATATTTGTCTTTTGGTTGACAAAACAACAGAGGTATCAAAGATGAGTTTGCAAGACCTGATAGCCACCGCCAAAGCCATTGTCGCCGATGACAAGGGCCTGCTGGCGATGGACGAAAGCAATCCGACATGCAACAAACGATTCGCAAAATTAGGGATTCCCCAGACCGAGGAAGCCCGGCGCGCCTATCGCGAGCTGATTATAACCACACGCGGCCTGGGTGAATGCGTCAGCGGCGTTATCCTGTTCGACGAGACGATCCGCCAGCAAAAGAAAAACGGCACACCCTTTGTTAAAGTCATCGCCGAAGCCGGAATCATTCCCGGTGTCAAAGTTGACACAGGAGCAAAAGATATGGCGGCACATCCCGGAGAAAAGATCACCGAGGGTCTGGATGGTTTGCGCGACCGCCTGGCCGAGTATGCCAAATTGGGCGCGCGTTTTGCCAAGTGGCGCGCGGTTATTACCGTGGGCGACGGAATTCCAAGCCGGGGGTGCATCGAGGCCAACGCACATGCATTGGCCCGGTATGCCGCATTGTGCCAGGAAGCCGGGTTGGTCCCTGTGGTGGAGCCTGAAGTGCTTATGGACGGCGATCATACCCTGGAGCGCTGCCGCGAAGTAGCCGAGGAAGTCCTGCATTCGGTTTTCAATCAGCTTTACGTGCAACGAGTGACCTTGGAAGGAATGATCCTGAAACCCAACATGGTTCTTCCGGGATTGACTTGCGCCAAGCAGGAAACGGTTGACGAGGTGGCAAACGTCACTGTGAATAGTCTCTTGCGAAGCGTTCCTGCCGCGGTTCCTGGGATTGCGTTTTTGTCAGGAGGACAATCCGGTGAACTGGCCTCGGCCCGATTGAATGCCATGAATAAAGGTTTTAAATCGCAATTGCCATGGGCTTTGGCGTTTTCATTTGCCCGGGCGATCCAGCAGCCGGCTTTGGAGATTTGGCGAGGCGACCAGGCCAACGTGCTTGCGGCACAACAGGCTTTGCTTCATCGCGCCAGATGCAACCGCGCAGCTCGCCACGGCGAATATAACGCAGCGATGGAACGAACATGATTGTGAAAAATGTTATCAAGGAAATGGGGGAACCAATGCGTGACGACAAGATTCGTCACTCCCATAATAGCAGCGCGCCCAATAGCCATCGTCCATACTGGAAACATGCGCATCATGATTGGCGTTTCTGGGTCGTTTTGGTTTTAATGTTGGTAGGCGTGATCTTCTATGTGATGAGTGATGACTTTGCGTTTGTCCCCCGAAACCGGGTACAGCAGAATCATCATTTATCCTCGGAAAATAACGGAACCCGATAGGCATGCACCATGTATCAGCATGAATTTTGTTATTTAAGATTATGAGGGAGGAATCATGAATCTTCAATATGTCATTCTAGTCTATGCCGGATTAGCCGTTATATCTCTTTTGGTAAGCATTTCCGGGTTCTTTATTTTGAAGAACAATCTGAAAACCAGGAAGACCGACGTCTTGAGCATCTACGGGAGTATTTTTGTCGTTTTGGTTGCTGTCGTCGTTTTCTTCTATTCTGTTGTCCATGTTCTGGTTCACAATCACCATATGTTTTTTTGAGAAGACCCGTGCCCGCTCGTACCAAGGAATTCTTGTGTTGGAAAAGTTACCAACGATGCAGCAATAGCCATTCGATGTTCAAAAGATATCTGGAATAGTGAAACGGTTTCATTTCTCAGTGCAACAAAAGGAGATCTCACATGAACCACATGATGAACTTTTCAAACGGATGGATGGGCGGCTGGATGGGTGGAGGAATGTGGCTTTGGACGACGATCGGCGTACTCGTGGTCGTCCTGTTGGTCATCGTTATCGTCAAGCAATTCAAGAAATAGCAAGAGGTTTGCACTTTATGGGAGAGGAATGCGATGTGAAATCAGGTGACGAGACAGACTTCAAATCTATGTCGAATGTGCACATGCTACACCGCCAGAGGCCGCCTGATTTCCTCGACTATTCGCTTGAATGGCGTCGTTTGTTTGCCGAGGCTTGGGGCACTTTCTTACTTGTCATGGTGGCGGCCGGCGCGGGTGTGGTTGCCGCAAAATCCGGTGGCGCGGTAACT
>Ga0182027_10010196_pt1 | contig 13385 bp, 8 predicted proteins | sample 712E1DmetaG_FD_121300 | JGI IMG/M metagenome (GOLD analysis project Ga0182027, IMG submission 121300) | Permafrost microbial communities from Stordalen Mire, Sweden - 712E1D metaG (Illumina Assembly) | ecosystem: Environmental > Terrestrial > Soil > Wetlands > Permafrost | place: Sweden...
GAAATGACGGTGGAAAAGGACTTGATCCAGCCGACACTGGTTTTCGGACATCCTATTGAGATTTCGCCGCTGGCCAAACCGATGGCGGAGGACCCGCGCTTTGTCGAGCGGTTTGAGATATTCATCGCGGGAATGGAATGCGGGGACAATTGGAGCGAGCAAAACGATCCGGCGCATTTGCTGGAGACCCTTCGCCGGGCCTATCGCGCCGAGGAGCGGGACACGGGCGAGTTCCACAACATGGACTACGATTTCATCGAGGCGCTGGAGTACGGAATGCCGCCAACGACGGGCATCGGGCCGGGGGTGGAACGGATGGCGATGATTTTCACCGAGCAGGAAAATATTGATGACGTGATTTTCTTCCCGATGATGCGGCCGTCGGTTTCCCCGCTGAACGCCGCGATTTACGGGATCGCCGAAGCGGCGCTCGCGCCGGTGGAGGATGTGGCGTTGTCCTGGGCGGATTTTCAATCCCTGTGCAACGGGGGCGTTCTCAAACCGCACGCCAAAAGCCTGGCGATTCACCCGCGGGTGCGGCATTGGGGCGCGGTGGAGGCGACGGGCCAGGCCGATATCGAAGGGTTTTTGCCGAACAGCGTGCTGCGGCTGGCGGGGTTCAAGGTCGCCGCCGAGGAGACTTCTTTTGAAGACGTTTTGGCGCAATTCTTGAAGAACAAATTCCCGGACTGTCATATCACGGTGTCGCCGACCACAGTCCTGCGCGGGTAGATCCTTGTCACGTCGAGCCTGTGGCTCGAAATCGGCGCGCATCCGCCTCCGTCAAGACTACGGCGGACGGGGCGCCGACACGACAACAATGCAATGAGCAGACGCAATCAACCGTCGTGCTGCTTGACCGCCTCAACGCAGCGGCCGCAGATGGCGGGGTAATCCGGGTTTGAGCCGACATCGGTTTCCCAATGCCAGCAACGCTCGCATTTCTGCCCGTCGGCGCGCAGGACGACACAAGATGTTTTCTGGCGTTCCGCAGGCGACTTGGCAATCTCAATGATCAACCCGGAAACATTCAACAACTCGCGCAAATCCTCGCGGGCCTTCAAAGCGTCCGCAAATTCGTTGGAAACAGCCAGCGCAATTTTTGCTTCCAATGACTTGCCAATGAGTTTGTTTTGGCGCGCGGTTTCCAGTTCGGGAAGCGCGTATTCGCGCAACGCAAAGAAATTCTTCCAGTTCGCCTTTTCGCTTTCCGGGAACGCAAAAATGGACGGCTGCCAATTGGCTTCATGAACCGATCCCGCAATTCTCCCTGGCACAAATTCCCACGCTTCATCCGTCGTGAAGACGAGAATCGGCGCGAGCATCCGGCACAGGCCGGTCAGGAGGCGGTGGAGTGCGGTCTGGGTGGAGCGGCGGCGGGGCGAATTGGCCGGGTCGGTGTAAAGGCGGTCTTTGATGACGTCGTGGTAAATGGAGGACAGTTCGACGGCGATGAACTGGCTGACCTTCTGATAGACGACATGGAATTCGCATTGGTCGTAAGCGGCGATGACCTCGGCTTCGAGACTGGAAAAATCGCCGAGAATCCAGCGGTCCAGGCCGGTGAGTTTGTCGTCCGCGACAGTGTGTTTGGCGGGGTCGAAATCGTAGAGGTTGGAGAGTTGGTAGCGCAAGGCGTTGCGGATGGCGCGATAAGTTTCGCCGACCTTGTTCACGCGCTCTTCGCTCACCACGATGTCGTTGCGGAAATCCTGGGAGGCAACCCACAGGCGCAGGACATCCGCGCCGTACTTCTTGACGTAGGCTTCGGCGGTTTGCGGCTTTTCATAGGCGCCCTGTTTGCTTTTGGAAATCTTTTCGCGGTCGGCGTCCACCATGAATCCATGGGTCAATACGGTTTTGAACGGGGCGGCGCCGTTGCCCGCGAGCGAAAGCAGCAGCGAGGATTGAAACCAGCCGCGATGCTGGTCGCTGCCTTCGAGGTACATGTCGGCCTGCCAGTCCATGGGGGATTGCGGATTGCGGATTGCGGATTGCGGATTGGGGGTCGCGGCATGGCGCAATTCCGGGCGGCGCATCAGGACGGCGCGGGAGGAGGAGCCGGAATCAATCCAGACATCGAGGGTGTCGCTGGATTTGGATGCGGCTTCGGGACCTGGCCAATCCTTCGGCTTGACAAGGGACCACAGTTCCGCGGCGGATTTCTCGAACCAGAGGTTCGAGCCGTGCTTTTCAACCCAGTCCGCCGTGTTGCGGACGATTTTTGCGTCCAGAATCGGTTCGCCGTGGGCATCGTAAAAGGCGGGAATCGGGACGCCCCAGGAGCGCTGGCGCGAGATGCACCAGTCGGGGCGGCTCTCGACGGCGCTTTTGATGCGGTTGACGCCCCAGGCGGGAATCCATTGGACACGATCAATTTCGGCGAGAGCGGATGCGCGGAAGGCCAAGGGAGTTTGAGGCGGACTGCCGTCCGCCGCCGCGCCGGAAAAGGGATGGTCAATACGAATAAACCATTGGTCCATGGCGCGGTAGATGACCGGGGTTTTGCTGCGCCAGCAAAAGGGGTAGCTGTGCTGGTAATCTTCCTCGTGCAGGAGGGCGTGGCGGAGGCGCAGTTCATGAAGAACGGCGATGTTGGCGTCGCTCTTGCCGTGTTTTTCCAGGGTGGTTTTGCCGATCATCTCCGGCGGCATTTGCTGCGCGATGGGCAGATCGCTGGTAAAGGCGAAGCAGCCGTCGTCGTCAATGGGCGAATAAATAGGCAGGCCGTGCTGGCGTCCCAGTTGGTAGTCCTCCAGGCCGTGGCCAGGCGCGATATGGACGAACCCGGTGCCGGTGGAGCTTTCCACAAAGGCATCGCCAGCGTGAAGGCGCCCGGTGCGGGCGCAGAAGGGATGCTGGTATTGGAGGCCGGCCAGTTCGCCGCCCAAAACGCTGCGAATGGTTTGGCAGGCCTGCCATTGGCATTTGGCGGCGATGGCCGGAACCAGGGGCGACAAAATCCAATACTGTTCCTCGCCGGCGCGCACGAGCGAGTAGTTCAAAGTGGAGTTGTAAGCCACCGCCAGGTTGGCCGGCAGGGTCCAGGGCGTGGTCGTCCAAATCAGGATAAAAGTGCCCGGTTGGCCCAGGATGGGGAATTTGACGAAGATGCTCTGGCTGGTGTGATCGTGATACTCCACCTCGGCCTCGGCCAGGGCGGTGCGGGCGGGGATGCTCCAATAAACGGGCTTTTTGCCGCGGTACACGAAACCTTTGTCAACAATATCGGCGAAAAGGCGCAGTTCGTCCGCTTCGTACTCCTTGTTCAGCGTGAGGTAAGGATTGTCCCAATCGCCCAGCACGCCGAGGCGCTGGAATTGGGCGCGCTGGAGGTCAATGAACTTGCGCGCGTAGGCGTCGCAGGCCTGGCGGATGGCGGCGGGGTTGAAGTTCGCTGGCAGGCCGCCGCCGGCGGGAGGCGGGCCGCCCGCGCTCCCCTTGCGCATTTCCTGCGTAACCTTGAATTCGATCGGCAGGCCGTGGCAATCCCAGCCCGGCACGTAAGGGGCGTCCTTTCCGCGCAGGGTGTGGTACTTGACGATAATGTCCTTGAGAATCTTGTTCAGGGCGGTGCCAATGTGGACGTCGCCGTTGGCGAAGGGGGGGCCATCGTGCAGGACGAATTTGGGCGCGCCGGCGCGGGCGGCCTGGATTTTTTGATAGAGGCCGGCGGCCCGCCATTTTTGCAGTCGCTGCGGCTCGCGGACGATCAAATCAGCTTTCATGGGAAAGCCGGTTTGCGGCAGATTGAGCGTGTCTTTGTAATCGGTTCTCAAGTTGCGCTAAAGAATGCCGAATGCGAACGGCAAAGTCAAAAGGCGGTTTCAGGGGGCGAAAACGGCCCCCGGAGATCCATTCGGGACAATTATGACAAGTTTGTAATGTATTTCCCCTTGCATTCCTCTAATGGAAACCCCTACAATGAGCACGATTCAATAAATAAATGCGTATTCTTATTCAAGACCCGGAAACCAAGTCCTTCTTCAGCGGGGACAACTGGGATGTGGACGAGAATCGCGCCACCGAATTTGGCAACGTGGCGCAAGCGGAGGAGTTTTGCCGCCAGCAGAACCTTCCCATGGCGTTGGTTGTCGTTAGATTCAAAGATGCCTCCAACGATATCAGCTACCCGGCCAGCGCGCGGGACGATGTCCAGCTCAAAAGATATTCCACCAAGAGGCTGCGATAGCAAAAGGCTTTGAACTTTGGGCGTCCAACTTTAGACTCCCGGGGTTGTGCATTTGGTTCACTTAAGGCTTCGCGACTTCCGCAATTTCGCGCGGTTGGACGCCGGTTTTCCGCCCGGCTTCCACTTGCTGTTGGGCGACAACGCCCAGGGAAAAACCAATATCCTCGAAGCCATTTATTTGCTCGCCACCCTTCGCTCCTTCCGCGGCGTCGGCGGCGCCCAGATGGTCCGTCACGGCCAAAAAGGGTACTTTGTCAGCGCCACCGTTTCGTCGCAGGCGGAACACGAGATCAAAATGTACTGGTCCCCGGAACAGCGCAAACTCTCCTTGGACGCCCAGCCGGTGCGCAAGCTGGGCGATTACCTCGGCGTGGTGCGGGCGGTGGTTTTTTGCACCGAAGATTTGCAGCTCGTCAAAGGCGCGGCCCGGATGCGGCGGCGCTTCCTGGATTTGCTCCTGGCCCACACCCGCGCCGCCTACCTGCCCCTGCTCCAGCGCTACGCCCGCGCCCTGCGCTCGCGCAACGTCCTCCTTCGTCAGCGTTGCCTGGACGAATCCGCCCTGGAGGGATTCACCCGCGAATTGATCGAGGCAGGGCAGCAAATCATGAGTTTTCGCCGGGAACTGTTTCCGCCGGTGGCGGGGCTGGCGCGCGAAGCCTACGCCCACGTCGCCCGTTCCGCCGAGCCGTTGGAACTGGAATACCAGCCGTCGGTCCGGCACGATTTCGCCGTGGAACTGGCCCGCAATCGCGCGCGGGAACTGGCTTTTCGCTCCACCCTCATCGGGCCGCATCGGGATGAATTGCAGTTGCGTCTGGACGGAAAATCCGCCGCCAAATTCGCCAGCGAAGGCCAGAAACGCTCCATCGCCATCGCCTTGAAGCTGGCCCAGGCCGAATACCTGGCCGGCCTCCACGGCGTCCCGCCTATTCTATTGATTGACGACGTGATGGGCGAACTGGACGCCAAACGGCGCGCCGCCTTTCTGCCCCTGCTCAACCGCGCGCAACACGCCCGCAGCCAGGTCTTCATGACCTGCACGGAAGAGAACTGGCCGCAGGAACTGGGCCGCGACCTGCACCGCTGGGAAGTCCGGGCCGGCGAGTTGACAAAGAGTTGAAGCTCCATCAGAAGGGGACTCCCCACCCTTGCATCTCGGTTCAGTCCGCTTCCAGGACCAGGGTGTCGTACATGAGGCCGGGGCCATTGTTGACAAGGGTGAGCGTGTTTTCACCTTGCTTCAAGACGGAGGCGGGAAAGGTGAACTCGTTGCGGGCATAACGGCCGCTGCGATTGGCCGCGCGGCGGACACTCGCGTCGTCGCCATAAGAGAGGCTGCCGATTTCCGCGCCATTGGCGGAAACCGCGACCCTGCCGGAGCCGCCGGCGATGGCAATGGTGAGATAGGCGTTGCCTGAAAAAGTGCGGTCGAGATTGAATTTCACGGTCCAGACGCCGGTCTTCTGCGCGTAATACCAGTCCGCGGCTTCCTGGCTCTTGCCGATGGTGAAGGTCAAGTCGGCGGGGACTTGCAACATCCACTGGCTGGTGCGCGGCTGGTTGCCGAATTTAAACTCGCCCGCCAGACGGTCGGCCTGGCCGATTTGCCACAGAAGATGGGGATGCCAGGGTGGGTACCATTCGACGGCGCCCAAGTCCAGGTTGTCCCCCGCGACGACGATACCGTCCCTGGCGAAGGACTGGGTGACGGGTCCCTGGGTTTGCCAGGCATAGAGCGTGTAAGTGCCGGGGCGGACCGCGGGCAGGGTGAATTTCCCATCCGCGCCGGCCTTCACATAATAGATATAGTCGCCCGCCTGGGTGTAAAGGACGCTGGCGCGATCCGCCGCCGAACCGCTGCTGGCGCCGCCTACCCCTCCGCGCCCGCCGCCGCTGTTGGCCGGCTGGCCGAGGACGAGGTAAGCATGCGCGGCGGAACGGTCATGGGAGATTTTCAACTGGCCGGTGACGGTGGCGCGCTTGACCGGGTAAAGCGGTTCTTCGACCCACGGATAGGGCCATTTCTTTTGTTCCGCTTCGGCGGTCTTTTTGGCGTCGGCAATGATGGCCTCCGGCGTGTCGCCGGTGTTGAAATAAAGATACCATGGGCCGTGAATTTTTTGGCCGGCCCGGCCCGCGGCGGTGCCTCCGCCGCCGAAATGGCCGCCGCCGATGTAGTTCAAAATCAGCGCGTCCTGGTGAACGGCCAGTTCCTGGCGCAACGGCCCGCCGGCGTAGGATTCGGTGCTGACTGGCATGAAGAAGACGCCGAACCCGTGGCCCAGATGACCCCAAACTGGCGTCTCGGAATAATAGAGGCAATAATCGTATTTCTGGTAAATGGAGCCGTCGGGCAATTTCCAGGTTTCATCGCCCGCGTTGCCTCGCTCCGAGATGGACTGGAGCAGGGCGTATTTGGGCTGCCGGCCGAGGCGCTCGCCGGAATAAGCCCAGTCCAGTATATCCATGTCGAAGCGGTACATGGTCCGCATTTCCCCGTTGAACTGGCCCTGGATGATGACGTAGGGGTGAATGCCGCTTTCGCCCTGGAGCATCACGAAGTGGTCTTCCAGCCGGGGGGAGTTGGTGTCTATCAGGGCGAAGTGGACCAGGCCGGGCGTGTTCTTGACAATTCGGACCACTCTCGCGTGCATGTAGCCGCCGCTGGCGTTGTAATCGTGATAGAAGGTGCGCTGGGCATCCGTGTCGCGCGGCACCACGCCGTGGAGATTGTGGGCCAGTTCCCGCCCATTTTTGATGACCGAGGTGGCGCTGATGTCCTGTCGCGCGTCATGCCCGAAGGTGATTTTAAGCAAGCCGTTGTCGAGGACCAAGTCCTTGACTTCATTCGGGCTGTAGTCCCCGGGTTTGGCCGGCTCGCCGTTCAACGTCATTTGCGCCTCGTTCGCGGCAAGGGCGCGGGAGGGGAAAACGGGTGCGGAGGCAATCAGGAGGAAAACGCAAAAGCGAAATACAAGTTTCATAAGCTCTATCTCAGCATTAGAATCGTCCGCAACCATTGGTAGCCGCCGAAAATCCAGACCACCGCCCCCACCGCGATGTAAGGACCATACGGAATCTGGCTGGACCAGTCCCGCTTCTTCAAGACAATCGCCGTTCCGCCCACCAGGGCGCCGAGCAAGGAGCTGATTGCCAGGCAAAAAAACACCGCCGGCCAGCCCAAAAATGCCCCGATGGCCGCCATAAAGGTGACATCCGCCGGCCCCATCGCTTCGCGCGGCAGGACGATGCGGTCGGCCACCGCTTCCAGGCAGAGGACCTTCTCCGGGTCGAAGTTGTCGGCGCCGATTTTCAAGGAGTCGGCGGTCAATCGCAGGGGGATGTTGGCATAACAGCGGTCCATGAGTTCCACGCGAAGGGCCTGCATCTCGACGGCGTCGGTTTTGCGGTAAAACAAGTCCTCGTAGGCAATCTTCTCGCCGGGCAGTTGGACGGCTGTTTCCGTGAAAACTATCCGGGTGGCGGGCGGGAGATTGATCTTTTGCCGGCCCAAAAAGAATTTTCCCATGCGCAGGATGCCATAGATGAGGCCGGCCCCGACGGCCAGGCCGAGGAAGCTGTCCACCAAGCCGGCACCCGGGGAGGACAGAGGAGTGAAGCGCGGAAAGGCCAGGTGCATCTGCGGCGCGACAAAGGAGCAAAGCAGCCCGGCCACCATGCCGCCGTAAGTGATTTGATCGGGAATGATGAGATGCTCCAGATCAATAAAAGAACCGATGATCAACCCGGAGATGAGAATGCCGTAGGCCACGGGCAGGAGCGGGGAAACCCGCCCGAATTGTATCCAGCAGGCCGCGAAGAGCGCCGCGGTGAGCAGTTCGACCAACAAATAGCGCGAAGAAATAGGCCCTTTGCAATGGGCGCAGCGGCCGCCCAGCCAAATCCAGGTGAACAGGGGGATGTTCAAATACCACGGAATGGAATAGCCGCAATGCGGACAATGAGAGGGCGGGCTGACGATGCTTTGCCCCAGCGGCAGCCGGTGGATGCAGACATTGAGAAAACTCCCCACGATGGAGCCAAAGATAAACGCCGTCACCGTCCAAAAATGAAACGGCAGCGCCTCCCATATTGAGCGGTCAGCCATAAATATTCTTCAGCAAAGCCGCGCGCATGATGTCCACGGGCGCCGGCAGGCCCGACCACAATTCCAGCGCGGCCGCGCCCTGGTGGAGCAACATGCCCGCGCCATTGGCCGTCTGGCAACCCGCGCTTTTGGCCGCGCGCAGAAACGCGGTTTCGGCGGGGCGATAGATCATGTCATAAACCCGGCGCGGGCGCTGCGCTTTCAGCCAGTCTTCGTCCACGGGATCCAGGGGCGATGGATCGCCTGGATTCAAGCCGAGCGGCGTCGCGTTGATGACCAGATCCACCGGGCCATGCGGCCATCCCAGCATGATCATGACCGCTGGGAAATGGGCGGAGACTTCCAAGGCCAGATGCTCGGCCTTGGCCGCGGTGCGATTCTTCAGGAACAAGATGGCGACGCCTTCTTCGGCCAATTGCAGGGCCGCGGCCCGCGCCGCTCCGCCCGCGCCCAGCAAGAGAACGATGGCGCCGCGCAAGTCCGGCCAATGGAAATCTTCCTTGAGGGAGCGCGCCAGCCCTGCCGCGTCGGTGTTGTAACCGTGGCTGCGGATCCCGGTGATCCGCCCGCCGGCCGCCTGGCCCAGCGGGACCCAATCGCCCTTGGGGCCGGGCGTTTCAAATACAATGGTGTTGACAGCGCCGAGGAGCCTGGCTCTTTCATCAACGACATCCACCATTTCCAAGGCGGCGACCTTGTGGGGAATGGTGAGGTTGAGGCCGATGAACCCCATCGCCTTGGCCCCGGCGATGGCGGCGCGCAAATCATCGGGGCGGACCTCGGCGGCCAGATAGCGCCAATTGAGACGCAGTTCGCCCAGGGCGGCGTTCTGCATGGCCGGGGAGGCGGAATGGCCAATGGGATGCCCGAACACCGCGCAGAAGCGCGTGCTCGCATTGATGGACTCCAGTGAAGCGCCGGGCACGCGCTGGTTATAGGCCAAGCGGGCGAGAATGGAAAATGCTAAATGTTCTTAAATTGCCGCCTCTCCTTTCTCGTCGGTGCGAATTCGGATGGCGTCCTCGATGGTGGAAATGAAGACCTTGCCGTCGCCAATTTTCCCGGTTCTGGCGGAACCGAGGATGGCCTTGAGCGCGTTGGCGAGGAGGTTGTCCCCCAGCACGATCTCAATTTTGATCTTGGGCAGGAAGTCCACCGTGTATTCGCCGTGGAGATAGACCTCCGTATGGCCTTTCTGGCGGCCAAAACCCCTGACTTCGCTGACGGTCATGCCGTCAATGCCGATGTGGCTCAGGGCATCCTTGACCTCGTCCAATTTGAACGGCTTGATAATGGCTTCAATCTTTTTCATAACTGCGGCGGCGCAACCCGGACCCGTTGCGCATGGTTGTGAAGCACTGGCAATGCCATCGCGCGCAACTTTCGGCAGATTTCGCGTGTGGGGGGCTGACTTGCGCCTGCGCCCGGCTGCGTCGGGGCAAATCCGGCGTCAAAGCCGCCTGGAGAGGCCGGCCGCCGCGCCGGACCGGGTGTTGCTTTTTGCTCAAGCCGGTACTTCTTAACCAGACGGAACAATGCGAATCCTGTTTGCCGGCAATCCCCCTCCTGCCTTACGCGGTTCTGGCCGGGAGTTTTCCAGCCAGCCGGGACCAGGCCGAATAGCCTGCGAGCAGGATCCCCGCCACGAACGCCGAAAGGGTGATGCAGAGGGGGATCAGGGTAGGCTCGTACCGGAATTCGACGGTGTGCTCGCCGGCGGGAACGAAAACGCCGCGCATGATGAAATTGCAGCGCAGGAGTTGGGACGGTTTGCCATCCACCCACACCCGCCAGTCGCGCGAGGTGCGGTCGTTGTAGAGAAGAACGGAGGTGGTCTTGGCGCTGGTTTGGAGTTTGATGTCTTTGGGGTGGTAAGAGGTGATGCTGACGGCGCCAGGGTCGGTCCCGGGGGAAGCCGACGGCGGCGGAACGGGCGCGTCGCTCGAAACCAATACGGACTGGGCCGGATCCCATTGCGGGGCGGTCAAGGTGCGCAAGGTGGTTTGGTCATCGGGGGGGGTGATCCAGTAAGGGTAGAGCTTGGCGCGGGGAAGGACATTGGTGTTCTCGATCAACGCGCAAATGCCCTTGTCGCTGATTTGCGGGGAGATATCGCCGGCGTCGGCCACATTGGTCAGGCCGGGGGTTGGAATGAAGGTGAATCCGGGCTTGGGAAGCAGGTTGAACCGTTTGACAATCCGGAAGGAGTGATGCTGCGGGTCGCCGATTTCGTTCAAGGCGGGCAACAAAGCCGCGGCGGCCAGGAGGTAGCGGGTGTTGGTGAGCTGCCACAATCGTGTGGCCGGCCCAATGTGGTCTCTCGACAACTCCAGGGGATAAGCGTCTTCGAGAAGAAAGCGGTTGAGGTAGGGTGCGATGGGGCCGGTCAGGCCTTGTTGCATAATGTAGGTCGTTTCCGGCCGCAACGAGATGCCTTGGAATCGGCCGGGTTCGTAGATGGGCTGTCCTCCGATGATTTTGTTCAGAGCTTGAACCACCAGACCTTGAACCACCACATCCGGAACCTGGTTTGAACTGGGCGCCGGCGGCTGGTAGTTCGCCAGCAGTGCCTGCTCCCGGTTTGATAATCCCTGCCACAGAAAGGCGGAAACTGGATCGGACTGCTGCCTCCACCGGTTGACCAATTTCGGCAAATCCTTGATTTCCTCCGCGGAAAACGCCGCGGAACCCCCGATGCCGTAGTTGAGGTCCCCGTGGTACGGGAAGGCGCCCAAATAAGCCAGATCCAGGAGCGGCGGGCGCGGCATTTGATCTACTTCCAGAGACTGGATGTCGTGGTAGGGAAAATCATTTTCAATCCACCAATGGATGGCGGCCCCGAAATTCGGGTCCCCGGGAAGATCGTAGCCGCCGCGCGGGTTGAGGCGGCCCGTGACGCGGTACTCGTAGGGTTTGTCCATGAGCACCTGAGTGACCTCGTTCATGGAGTACTTCTGGTCGTAATTGAAATAGCGGACCCAGGGCAAATCGGCCCGGCTCAAGTCAAAAATCATGATGCCGCACAGCAAGGCCCAGGGCGCCCAGCTCCAGCGCCTGGCCCAAACTGCCGCCACCGCGCTAATGACGACGCCGGCGGAGAGGGCGAACAAGAAAACAAACCAACGGGCCTCATCAATGGAAAAGGCGGCAATTCTCGACATCTGTTCCTCCTGCGGCGCATTGAACTGGTGCATGAGGTATTTCACCAGGTCTGGTTTGGACCCCGCATAATCCAGCAAAGCCACGAAGCTCACGACCACGGCCAAAATCAATCCAAGAATCCAGCCCTTGTCAAAGAGCGTGAGTTTCCGTGGCGGGCTGCCGGGTTGGCGCGGTGACGCGGCCGCGGCCGCGGCCGGTTTGGCCGGGCTTCGCAAGTAACAACGAGAAAAGGCCTCCAGGCCGAACCCGGCCAGGATGACCCAGGTGATGACGAACGGGTGCATGAACTTGATCGGATTGCGAATGTTGGAGACCCCGGGCAACTGGTAAAGCAGGGCGTAAAGAAACGAGAACCGCCCCCAGGCCGCCATCAGCGAGAACAGCGTGGCCAGTCCCCAGAACCAGACCATGCGGCGCTCGAACAAAGTGTAAGGCGACGTCTTTCCACGTAATGAGTTGATCAGGGCAAACACCGCGAATAAGGCCACGAGGACGCCGGCATATTCGCCGTTGCCGGAATGGCGGCGCTGCGTTTGTGACTTGACGGAGTCCACGATCTGCGTGCGATGATCCAGATTGTCGCCGCGCATGACCTCAATGATATCGGCGCGATCGGTGTACGCGGCGATGGCGGCGGCGCGCACTTCGGGATCGCTGCTTTCCAGCTTGGCAATCCCCGGGTCTTCCCCAACCTTGCCCCAGTAAGCGGAGGATTTGTCCGTCAACCCCTGCACGAACCTTTCCGGCCAGCCCCCAATTCGGCTCCAGGAGACGAACAGGGGATCCGGCGGGGTGCTGAATTCGTCCAGGCGATAGCCGAAGATTCCTGGAATAATGACGCGCAAAGTCTCCAGCTTGGGAAGGCTCCACATCGTGGCTTCGGGCCAGCGCCTTTGTTTCTCCTGGGCGGTTTGTCCCAGGCCCATCCCGGCGATGCCGCTGACTTGCGTTCCCGTCAGGCTGTAAAGAATGCTGCAGGAAATCAGCACGGAAAAAAGCACCACCAACGCCCCAACCGAGACGCTCTTGATCATCCTCTTTGACACGGTGGACTCGGTGATCCAGCAGAGGAACACCGTGAAGATCCCGACATAGACGCTCAAGATGGCCCCGCTGTCATATCCTTCCATCACCGACATGCCGACCGCCAAGCCGGCCAGGCTCGCTTTGATCCAGGTTTGGCGGATGGATTCGGTCACCAGGGCCGCCACCGCCAGGAAGATCATGGCGATGGAGACGTTCCACGGTCCCGTGCCCCAGCAGCCGTTGGAGAAGCAATGCATGTTCAAGCCCGCCGCCAAGCCCCCCAGCACGCACACCATCGGCGCAAACTTCAGTTGCCGGAACAACACCCAGGCGCTGAATCCCAGCAGCAGCATGGTAAACGGCACGTATAACTTCAGGAGCATTTCCGGCGAAGTCACCGTCAGCAGAATCATGGTTACGGTGGGCGAGGCGGCGGGCGCCTCAATTCCGATCCACCACTGATCCACCCATTCTCCCGTATAAATACCCTGGAGCAATGGGTGAGTCGAAATGGATTTTTCTTTGAGCGTGCCCAGTTGGCTGTCATTGGCCCACATCGCCGTATGCGGCTTGTAGGCCTGATAACACAGGATGGAAAGCGCCGCAAAAAGCAATGCCAGCAACAGAGGCAAACTGCCGCCCCGGAATCTTCCCTCAACATCGGTGCGAGTCTCGTTCATTTTGTGGCCGGCAAGCATAAGCCAAAGCCCGCAAAAGCCAACCTCGAACTTGCCAAACATCAATGGCTCGCCAGGACGAATGCGTCCTTAATGAAAGGTAGGGCGCGCACTCCGTGCGCGCCGCGGCGGCTCCCGATGGATCGGGACCCGCCCTACCCTACTTGCCCGCCAAAGCCCGGCCGGTTCCCGCCCTCCCGCCCATTCGTTTCCGTGA